>Ga0224554_1000662_pt1 | contig 27001 bp, 28 predicted proteins | sample 714S22024metaG_FD_180666 | JGI IMG/M metagenome (GOLD analysis project Ga0224554, IMG submission 180666) | Peat soil microbial communities from Stordalen Mire, Sweden - 717 S2 20-24 | ecosystem: Environmental > Terrestrial > Soil > Wetlands > Peat | place: Sweden: Norrbotten County, Stordalen...
TTTCCTTGATGCCGCCGATGAGCGAGCCGTTGAAATTGCGCCGGACATGGATGAGGTTGCTGACCTGAACGGCCAGCGGCTTGGGGGGCAAACCGACTTGTGTGAGGGTGCCGTCGCGTTTCAAGAGCATGAGATACGCGTTGATGTCGTGTTGCGCGGCGACTGCGTCGAGGATGAAATGAAAACTTTTGAGATGTTTCTTCATCTCTTCGGGATTATTGGAATTGACGACCTCATCCGCGCCCAGCCGGAAGGCATCCTTGACTTTGTCCGGCGTGTGGGTGAAGACCACGACATGCGCGCCCATTGCCTTGGCGAGTTTCACGCCCATGTGACCAAGTCCGCCGAGTCCCACGATGCCCACCTTCTGGCCTTTGCGGACTTTATTGTGGCGCAACGGGGAATAAGTGGTGATGCCGGCGCAAAGGAGCGGCGCGGCGGCGGCAAGATTCAAATTCTTCGGGACGTGCAGCACAAAGGCTTCATCCACGACCACGCTCCCGGAGTATCCGCCGTAAGTCACGCCGCCGCTGTGTTTATCCGGGCTGTTGAAGGTGAAGATCGGGCCTTGGTCACAGAATTGTTCGAGGTCTTCCTTGCAGCTTTCACAAACGCGGCAGGAATCCACCAGGCAACCGACGCCGGCGATGTCGCCTTCCTTGAACTTCTTGACGTGCGCGCCGGCTTTCGTGACGCGTCCGATGATTTCATGGCCGGGCACACACGGATAAGTGGTGCCCTGCCATTCGTTGCGGACGGTATGCACGTCCGAGTGACAGACGCCGCAATAGAGAATCTCGATTTGCACGTCGTGTTCGCCGGGATCACGGCGTTGAAGGTTGAACGGCGCGAGCGGCGTCGTGGCGCTTTGAACTGCGTAAGCATTGGTTTTCATAAATTGATGTATCCTGGAAGCTATATCATTTGGACGCGGAGAAACGAATGGGGTGAACACCCCATAAGATTCAAACCTGCGGTATTCCGGACATGGCATCCGGCTCAACACTACTTGGCGTGAGCATCAATCTTTTCGTGCGGATATGGAAAATGGCAGTTTGATTAAACGAGACGGTAGATTGATTCAATCAACCGGCAGAGGCGTCACATTTTCCGCCGATGGCATCCATTATTTTCGCTGACGGTTTTTGGGGGAAAGGCTTGCCCAATATCCGGATACGGAATGTCTGAAAATCACGCCGAGAACCATAATGACCACCCCCGCGAGAATCAGGTAAAGCGCCGTGGGACCCAGCCAGGCTTCGAGTAGTTTCCACTTCTTCCCGAAACAATAGCCGATCAAGATGTAAGTGGTGGAATAGGCCGCCGATCCCGTGACATTGTAAAACAAAAAAGTGCGCCAGGGCATTTTCGACATGCCGGCCAGCAGATTGACCACGACGGGCGGAAATAAAAAAATGAACCGCGCGATAAAAACTGTCTTGGCGCCATGACGGTTGAAAAATCGTTCGGGCCACTTCATCCGTTCGGGCGTGAGATGGAGCCAGCGGATTTTTTCCAAGCTGCCCCGGCCCAGCCGCCGCCCCAGCCAGAAGGCACCGATGCCGCCCAGAAAACAGGCCGCCGTTCCGGCCACCACGGGTTGCCACAGCGGATCCCCGGTTTTCCCCAGGACAAATCCGGCTCCCAAGAGAATCGTTTCTCCCGGCAGGGGAAAACCGAGGTTGTTCAAAAACGCGACGATGAAGACGAGCACATATCCGTAATGAGGAATGTGAGGCAATAAAGAATGCAGCCAGTGGAGCATATTCACCGCTCGTGCTTGATTGCCAGCCACCCGGGCGGCCTATCCGGCCGCGTGTGGCGCTCAAGGAATGGCCGCTGTCGTTTCATGCGAAACATCCCAGCCGCCGCCCAGTGCTTTGATCAACTGGACGCTCGCGTTCAGTTGTTGCATCTGGAGGTTCAGCGCCGTCCGCTGGTTGTTCAACAGAGCGGTTTGCGCGGAAATCACATCGAGGTAAATGTCCAGGCCTGATTGGTAGCGGGTGTTGGCGAGCTTCAGGTAGCGCTGCGACGACGCCACGGCGACATTCTGTTGTTGCAGTTCCTGCGACAAGATTCGCAGCGTTGACAAATTGTCTTCGACTTCTTGAAAAGCGGTGAGCACGGTCTGACGGTAATTCGCGACGGTGCCCCGGTAAATCGCCTGGGACTGTTCGGTGACCGCTTTGCGCAAGCCGCCGTCAAAAAGTGTTTGCGCCAGAGTCGCGCCGACGGACCAGACCAGGCCCGGACCGGAAAAGAGATTTTGTATGGATGTGTTCTGGTAGCCCGCCGAACCGCTCAAAGTGATGGTCGGATAATAGGCCGCGCGCGCCACGCCAATTTGCGCGTTCGCCTCGGCGACACGGCGTTCGGCGGCGGCGATGTCGGGACGGCGTTCGAGAAGTTCGGACGGAACGCCGAACGGAATGGCGATGGGTTTTGCAGTCAGCGAATGATATGCGATGGAAAACGAGGAAGCCGGTCTGCCGAGGAGCGTGGCGATGGCGTGTTCGAGCAGCGCGCGCTGGATGCCGAGGTCGGTGGCCTGTGCGCGTGTGGTGTTGAGCTGCGTTTCAGCTTGCGCTACGTCTTGGTCGGACGCCAGGCCTGCGCCACACTGGGCCTGAGTCAGCTTTAGTGATTCCTGATAGGCGATCACCGTTGCCTCCAAAAGCTGCTTCTGCGCGTCCAACACGCGAAGCTCAAAGAAATCCACGGCCACTTCCGCCTGAATGGTCAGCCGGACGTTTTCGAGATCGGCCAGCGTGGCTTGGGCCTCCAGCGAATTGGCTTTCACCGTGTTGCGAATACGGCCCCAAAAATCCGGCTCCCATGAAGCGTCAAAGGGCAGCGCATATTCGGTGAACGTGGAAGAAGCTGGCGAAGAACTGGATGAATTGATCTGTTGACGGGACTCGGAGACCGAAGGGCTGGCGGTCACGGTTGGGAAATACTGCGAACGGGCCTGTTTCACCACGGCCCGCGCGGCGAGAAAATTCGCCAGCGCAACGGCGACAGTCTGGTTGGAAGCGTTCACCTGGCTTTCAAAAGCGTTTAGCTCCGGCTCGTGAAACATTTCCCACCACTGGCCGCGAAGGACATCATCGTTTGGCTCGGCGGTTTTCCAGCCTTCAGTTTGACTGGCTTGCGTCGGCGTCATTTCTTTGAAGGCAGCCGGGGTTTGAACGGATGGCTCCGCATATTTTGGCGCAAAGCTGCATCCTGCGAATAGAGCCAGACACGCCAAGGAAACGATGACCATTCGGGTTTCGGCGTTAGGCAGTGAGAATATGGTTTTCATCGAATGGTTCATGGCTACCCCCGGAAGATGTCGAACGGCTCGATTTTGAGGACCTTGCGGATTCCGATATAGCTGGAGATTCCGGCAATGAGCAGGACCATGCCGAAGGCCAGTCCCAGATTTCCGAACGTGATCGTCGCGGCATAGTTGGGCAATCGTGTTTTGGCGATGGTGATCATCAACGTCACCAGGCCGATGCCCAGGCCATAGCCGATCATGGCCGTAAAGAACGCCATGAACAGGATCATATAGATCAGCTCGCGTCCCTTGGCCCCGATGGCTTTCAATGCGCCAAATTTTTCCAGGTTTTCCAGAATGAAGGTGTAGAAAGTCTGGCCCGAGATGGACAAGCCGACGATAAAGGCGATGATGGTCATCAACAAAATGTTTGTGCCAATGCCAGTCTTATAGGTGTAATAGCTAGTGATCTGGTGATTGAATTCAGCCTTGGTAAAAGCGACATAGCCCAGTTTGGCGACCTGCTTCTTGATTCCAGCCACGGCCGCGTCGCTCTTCGGCTGCACCAGAACATAGGACATGGTGAAGCGTGTCGAGGGGATGTATTCAATCGCGCGGTTGTAGGTGGTATAAAGCGTCGGCACGCCGTTCAGTCCGTTGGAGACGACTTTGGCGATGCCTACAATCCTGCCACGATGATCGTTGAGCTCGAAGGTTGTGCCAATCTTCGGATTTCCCAGTTTGGAGAATTCAGCGTCGTCCACCACAAAGAACGTGTTGTCGGCGTAAATGTCCTGAATGTTGCCCTGCTCCAGTTCGGGCCGGCCAAACAGGCTGCTGTCATCCAGACCAACCACAGTGACCCCTTGAAAGGCGCCGCTGGCGAGCTTGACCATCGCGCCGCCCATATAAAGCGGCACCGCATAGCTGACCCCGTCCATGCTGCGCGCCGCGTCCAGCACATATCCCGGCATGGGAATCGGACTGGTGGCTGTATTGACCGCCGGATCCATGATCCACATCGCGGCACCTATGTTCGTGATCGGTGAATAGGCGCGGTTGAGAATGCCGGCGAACATGGCGGTCATTTCCATCATCAGGAAAACGGCAAAGGTGATCCCAATCAACAGGGCGAAGAACTTGCCCCGGTCATTGACCAGCAGCTTGAAGCCGATTCGCAGGATGCCGCTGTATCTCATATTAGAAATTGTTCGTGGCGTTTGTTCCGGTTGCTTCCTGCCCGATGAAGACATCCACCATCTGGCCGGGATAGACCGGGGCATCCTTTTTCTCAAACCGGAAAATCACCGGTAGCACGCGTAGATCCACCTGCTCCTGTTTTTCATTGGACAGCTCGATCTTGGGCGAGATGTAGGGCTGCACCCGGACGAACTCCAGCGGCACCTTGATGTCCGTCCCGGTGATCTGCATCTGCGCCCGAATATGCCAGTGCGACGGCAACCGTGAGACCAGTATCTCATCCACATAACAGCGCACATCCATGAAATCTTGCGGCCCGCTCATGACCACGAGCGGGTCGAACAGCTCGGTGTAGGTATCATAGTTGCCCTGTGGCGACACATAGCCACCGACTGCCGTGTTGACGGCCAGCACGACTCCGTCCACCGGCGCTTTGACCGAATAGTATTGCAGCAGCGCGTTGGCTGCCTTCAATGCGGCTGCCGCCTGAATGACGGCATCTTCCGCCGTATCCAACACGTCCTTGCTGACCGATTTTGGGTCAATGTCATAGGCGGCGCGGCGCTTGTCGTATTGGTCGCGAGCCACTTTGAGATTGGCGGCTGCCAGTTCCGTGTTGGCCTGTTGTAAAGAATCTTCAATTGTGAAAAGCAAAGTGCCGGCTTTCACCTGCTGGCCTTCCTGCACAAACACCTTTGTAATCGGGCCGGAAACTTGCGGGAAGATATTGATGTTGGCGCCGTTCGGCTGTTCGCTCTCAATCATGCCATTGGCATAGATGGCCGTCTCGAACGGGTTGCTCACCGGCTTAAACACAGGTGGCTGCGGCTTCCGTTCCAGGCCGAAAACATAGGCGGCGACGAGTCCGGCTAATATGCCGATGATGGCGATGGTAAAAATGATTTTATTTCCAACCGCTGTCTTGGGCGCGGCGGCGCTGGCTTCAGACTTGGTTTCTTCCAGTTCAACTTTGGGTTTGCTCTTGACCGCCGCATCGGGTTTGGCGTCAGACTTAACTGTAGTTTTCGTCTCATCTTTGGCGGCTGGTTTCTTCTCTTCTGCCGCAGTATCTCGGGTTAGTTCGAGCGCTTTGGGATCGGGCACCGGCACAGTTGTTTCCGGCTTTGGCTCGGTTGCCTTGACCACCGGTTTAGGTTCGTCAGCATTCATTCGGTTCCTTGTTCTCCGGCCCCGGCACTGAGGTGTCCATCCTCCATGTGGAGGATTCGATCTGCATATTCGTTGATACGCGCATCATGGGTGACAATCAGAATGCAGCGGTTTTCATTGAGGATATTCTCTTTAACAAACGCGATGATCATCCTGCCTGTATCGCCATCGAGCGAAGCCGTTGGCTCGTCAAAAATCAAAATCTCCGGCCGGCTGATGATCGCCCGCGCAATCGCCACCCGCTGTTGTTCGCCGCCGGAAAGCTTCACCGGCAGCATGTCGCCCCGATTTTTAAGACCGACAATTTCAAGTTGTTTTCTGGCCTCGGCGATGGATGCGTCCCAGTTGCGCTGCTTCAGAATCAGCGGGATCGCGACATTCTCGGCTGTGGTCAACCGTGGAAACAGATGATAATCCTGAAAGACGAAGCCAATCGTGTTCAGACGGAAATCCGCCAACTGGTCATTGTTCAGCGTCCAAATATCGGCACCCTTGACTTTGACGTTGCCGGCGTTCGGCCGCAGGATGCCGGAAATCATGCTGAGCATGGTCGTCTTGCCGCTGCCGGACGGGCCGACGATGAACAGCATTTCGCCAAAGTGCGCGACCAACCCGACCTGATTCACCGCCGTCACCTTGGTCTCGCCTGCGCCAAACCATTTGGTCAAACCGGTTGCAACAATTGCCTCATGCTCGTTCGTTTCAAGTTTCACTGGGTCGAAGTCCAAGTATCATCAGAGTCATAAGTGGTCATGGTCCGGGCGATCGTTCCGGTCTTGGCTCCGAGGTTCTTTTGATAAATCTTGCCTTGTTGATTGACGATGAAAGTCATCAAGCCCGTATTACCCCATTCGGCCGGCCAGGCGACCAGCGCAAATCCTGCAATCATGTGGCCGTTGATGATGTAATCATACTTGCCGCCCGGTGCGTGTTTGCCCTGGCGCGTCAGGATTTTGAAATAGTAGCCATGATACGGTGCCTGTTCGTCGTTGAGCATTGTTGCCGTGCGATGATAACCGTCCACCCGCGCTTGCGCAATGAGCGGCCCCAATGGACTCAATACTTCGCCGGGCTGATTCGTCGGCCAGAAAAGTCCGTCGTGCGATCCGGGCGTGCTGCGCAGAAACTGGGCGTAGGCCAGCACACTGTCGCCCATGCGGTCCGCGCTGGCATATTCGCGCTGGGCATCCACATAGGCATCGCAGACATTGATCGCGCCGATTTCGTCCATGCCGATGCGGCGGGCGAGAATCTCTTCGCTGCCGGCGGCGGTATCGAAGAACCACCGGCCATTCTGCTGCACCAGCGGAATGGGAAATGGCCAGCCATTCGTCCCAACTTCCAACGTGATGTTTGAATCTGAATTGGTGGCCAGCGCAGTTTTTTCCGTCAGGTGCTGGACGAACAGCGTATATTCTTCGATAGCTTGGACAACATCGGGTGAAATCAATTCATGACCTGCCGGACCGAAAATCAAATGCAGCGCGTTGGTATCATGATTTGTGGCTGCCGCCACCAACGCGCTGACGGCGTCGTTTGGTGAATTGAAAGTCTGCTCCTCTTGCGCAGAGACGCAAATGGGCAACATCAAGCCCAGTCCCATTGCCAGCATTGGAGCCGGACGCAATCCTGCGAATAGTTTTATTTTCATCGGCGAAATTGTTTTGAAAATCATAGGAATTAAAATTAGCGCTTGTCATCACGACCACCACCGCCGCCGAAGCCACCGCCGGAGCTACCGCCGCTGACATGACCGCCGCCACCACCGCCAGAGGGCATTGCTGGTGCTGGCCGCGAAGCGGGTGCGGGTCTTGAAACCGGTGCTGATCGTTGAATGGTCTGCATGCTTTGCTGGCCGCGATTGCTGTAGGTTCTCGTATCGGGCACACTTTGTATTCCTGTGAACGCGCCGCCTGATTCCGGCCGGCTGATGGTTGCGGCGTGTTCATCGGGAGCGGGCGTGGGACGGGAAATGCTGGTTGAACGTTCGCCACTAAAGTCATTGATCGTCCCGCCACGCGCGGGCGCGGGGCCGGAACTATTTATTGAGCGTTCATCTCGCTGTGCTGCCGGGTGGGCCAGTTCTTGTTGTATGACCGCCGGAGACGGCGAACGAGAAATCGCGTTCCCGCCATAACCCCGGTCGCCACGGTTGGCCGCGACTGTGCCGGGATGATAGTCGGCTCGCCAGACGCCCGTATGCCCCATGTCCCGCTGACGAGACGATTCATGCCACCAATTTGCGGGACGGGAATAGCCGTTGCCCCAGAAAATGAGATTGCCATCTCCCCAATCACAATCGTAATCCATCCACAAGCCGAACGGCCAGCCGATGCCAAAGGTGATGAAAGGCGGCCCATACGCGGCGTCATAATAAACCTGGTCTGGCTGATAGACCGGCACATAAATCACCTGGGGATTCGCCGGCACAATTTCAATGTCACTGCCGTCAGCAATCACCTGTTGCTGGGGCGAGGATTGCAAGTTGCCCAGTTTGGAAGCCGTGGCGCGCAGCCGTTGGATGGAGTTCATCACGTCCGGCTGTTGATTGAGAAAGGCCTGTCCCGCCTGCGTAGTCCAATTCAAGTTGTCATCCATCCATTTCAACACGCTGGGATAGCGGGCCACGGCCTGGACGCTGGCGTCCCATGGCTGCTGGTCAATCTGGTTGGGGTCGCCGCCGCCAGTGATATAACGGTCGGCGAGCACGATTTGTGTGGGGAAGGTGGACGCTGGCAGAATTTCAGCAATCAACGGGTCGGGATACAGCGCAATCGGACCAAGCAACTGGTCAAGCTGTGCGTCTGGAAGCGCTTGATAGGCTGGCATCGGAGGCGGAACCGCTGCTTGTGCCCGCACCGACACGGTTGCGCCCGCCAGCAGACACAGCAGAACCGGAATTTTGATCAGTAAATTCATTGCGATTTTTAGAGTTTGAACCGGCCAATTTCTTTCATCAGCCTTTGACTATAAATCGCAACCTTGGGTGGCACTATGGGGTGTTCACCCCAGCGCAGGAATCGGAATAAACTTGTTCAATACCTTCAGCGAGGGGCAGCCTCACTTACACTCCGCCGCAATTGGGCGACGGCGGATTATAGGTCACTAAGCTGAACAGCAACATGGCCCAGGTGTATTGCCGCCAAGTCTGCTCCTGATCCGCGCGCACGCCCATGACCCAATAGGAAAGGCGTTCGACCGGACGAATCACCGGGTCGAGCCAGGTTTTGCCCTTCGGGTCAAGCACCCGCATGAGGTAAAGCCCCATTGGTTTGGTGATGAGCGCAAGTGCGCCGACGAAAAGGGCGAGTTGTAACCAGCCGGAAGTGTTCATAGTTGGCAGTTGTTAAAATTTTTCAGGATAAACCATCGCAATAAACAGATAGGCGAACAGCGCAAGGGCAATGAGTCCGACAATAATGTTTTCCATAAATCTTTAGAGTTTTTCGCACCAGTGGGCGTAGACCTGGCCCGCCACAAAAAACAGAGCGAGCACGGCGACGTAAATAAGGTCAGTCATAGGTTTCGTTTTAAGGTTGTGAATTGGCTAGGCATGGCTTCGATTCTAATCCACCGAAGTCAGCCGCTAGTTGCAACCAGTCAATTCCATTCATCAGGCCAGACTAGCCGCAAATTATTTGCAGCCCTAATTAAGATATGGGGGCATTGCGTTAAGAAATCGTTAAGATTATCTACCTTTTAGATATACGGTGCATCCGCGCAGCTCCAAATCGTATAGCCGCCCGCGCAAGTTACCCAGTTAGAATTCACGCTCGCCGAATTCACGCGCCATGTCCGCGCCTTCGCGTTCATGCTCGGCCAAGCGCGCGTGCGGTTTGAAGCTAAAGACTCGGCTTTCCAATCCTGCTTTCAGCGCGCCGGGCGTTTTCTTGTCAACTTCAACAATCAAGAGACACATAACTCCACCAGTAAAATCTAATCAAATGGCAAATAACAGCCGTTGTGGATTTATGACGAACAAAGATTTCTTAAGGATTAGCCGCATGACGCTGATTCCGCAGTTGATTTTAGTTAACCCAAATTATCCTGGCGATAAACAGCTTCTCGAAGCGACCTTTGTCGAGTTGGAAGACGAATCTACATTTCTTGATTTGAAATCGGAAAGGCTGGCTCCGGAGCGCCTCGTTTCGTCCATTGTATGGCCCGACTGCGCCTGTCAAGGTTGTCCAAAATAAAACGAGGCGCTTTCGCGCGGGTTTTCTTTTTGTGGCTCCACCTTGACAGGCGCAGTCGGGCTGGGAACGTGGCTGGTTAGGAAGGCGCGTCGGGATTTTCAGCCGGAGACTTTTCTAGCAGAACATTCAACCGCAAGCCATGCGCCAGACGGCGTTCAAGCGGATGGCACGACATTCTGAAATACGATTTCGAGATTATAGTTGACAGTTGTATATTTTCAGCTACACTCAAACAAATGCCGTTTATTCAGTTTCCATTCATCGAGGTGCCGAAAGAATTGCACGAACTGGTGGGCGAGCCAACGCCCGGCACGCGTGCCTATCGGCGCGAGGGGACGCACGCTCAATGTGCCGAATGGTTTGAAGCCCTCGGCGAGTATTACCAAGGCGACGTAGGACTTTCGACCAACGGGGTCGTCTTGTTCGTGCCGGTTTCCCGCGCGGGCGTCCACAAGCGCATCAAGGAGGGCAAATTGACCGCATTTTTCTTTTACATTACCGAAGAAGAAACCACATTGTTTGGCGCAAAACGCAAAGCCAAGCAACGGCCTTACATTGCGGTATCCGTCAGCGAGTGCAAGGCATGGGCGGCGGAAATGAAGCGCAAGGTGGGCTACATTGATGAACCGAATGAAAGCCCCCTCCGTTTATGGGATCGCCTCCGACCGACCTCAATCAAGGAAGAACCAAAAACTCCCAAGGAAGCGAAAGAAGTCGACGATTTTGCGAACACCGACCCCAAGGACAAGGGCAACCGGAAAGTGAAGTATCGGGATCATAAGGATTTTACCAAGGAGGATAAGCAACAGGACTGGCATTATCTGATGGCAGAACTGCAAGCCGCAATGTTGTCCGGCGGGAAAGCCGAAGCGTTTCGGAAGCGGCTGCAAATGGGAATGGAATGGGACAAGAAAAGGAAGTCATGGAAATTAAAAGGGGGACAAAAGGAGGAGGAATGATGTTTTATGCTAACCGAGCCTCAATTTAACGACCGGCTGATCCGGTTGCCCGAGCTGGAACGGATTTTCGGCGTGTGCAAGCGGACGGTGAGACGTAAGGCAGAAAACGGCGAGTTGCCACCATTGCGGCGGATTGGCCGTGCGGTGGGAATGCTGGAAAGCCAGGTCAAAGCGTATTTTCAAAGATTGAGTCAACCAAGTTAATCGAAAGGAGAAATATGATTGCTTATATTTATCGGCCAAAACGTCAGCGCAATGGCAAACAGGTTTTCAATCGGATTTGGCGGGCGCGGCTCAAACTAAATGGTGACGTCAAGGCGCGGGACATTTCGCTGAACTGCGCGGACAAACAAACCGCCGAACAAAAACTGCGGGACAGCATCCGTGATTATGAAAGGACGGCGGTGGGTTTGATGGCACCAGCAGCGCAGCGCGAGACGTTTGAAAATCCAATGGAACGGCTCGTGGACGGCTATGTTGCCGATTTGAAGGCGTTGGGACGTTCCACCGATCACGTCCGGCATGTGGACACGCGGCTGCGGCGGCTCATGCGGGAATGCAAATGGCAAAACCTTCGTGAAGCCACGGCGGATTCATTCCTGCGCTGGCGCACTGAACAAAAAAAATCCCCAAAAACCATCAATGAATATCAGGCGGCGTTGTCGGCATTGTTTTCCTGGCTCCGCAAACAAAACCGTGTCGCGGCCAATCCGTTTGAACTCGTCACCAAAGTGGATGCGCGCGGCAAGGAAAGTTTCCACCGCCGGGCATTGAATGACGATGAAGCCCGGCAATTGTTGGCAGGACAGCGCAAGTCACTTTATCTGCTCGCGCTGCACACCGGATTGCGTCGCGGTGAAATCAATGCGTTGCGGTGGGGTGATTTGCATTTGGATGTGGCAAATCCGTTTTATGCCGTTCCAGTGGCAAAGAGCAAGAGCCGCAAAGAACAACCGCGTCCGCTGCATCCCGAACTGGTGAGGGAATTGCAGGCGATGAAATCCGCCGGAAAAGTGACGCCGGATACTTTGGTGTTTCCCGAACAAGTTCCGGCGATGAAAGTAATCCGCGCTGACTTCAAGACCGCAGGCATTCCGCTGGTGGACGAACGCGGGCATCGGGTGGACTTCCATGCTTTGCGAATGACCTACATCACACGCCTGCAACGGGCAGGTGTCTCGCCGCGTGAAGCAATGGAGTTGGCGCGTCACAGCGATATGCGGCTGACGATGAAAACCTACACCGATGCGGCGCAACTACCATTGGCCGCAACCGTCCGAGGACTGCCCTCGTTCGATGACTCACACATAGACTCACAAATTTTAGTCGCCGACCGTCCTGCCATGTCACCTGCCGTCATCGGTTTGAAATCCATCAAAGTAGGTAAAGCCATTGAAAACATTGATGAAAGTCATGGCCTGACTCCGACTGTCGCAATCTGTCACTCTGAACAAAAAAGTGGTGATTTGGGGTTCGAATCCCCCTCTCTCCGCCATTCTGACTTTTCGGGACTCATGGTGACAAGCTGTGAGTCACCATGACATTCACCAGTGTTTGTAAGGCTTTTTTTAGTTTTCAACTCCCCATTTTCAGGGACACCTTGTGACACCGTTTGCCCTGACTTGCCTAAAGTTCGGGAGTCTATTCGGGAGTCAGTCCGCCCGCCAAAACCCGGCAACGTGTCCATCACTTCACGCAACGGCAGTTGCCCGGCGTCCGTGTAGGTCTTCATTGTCAGCCGCATATCGCTATGCCGCGCCAATTCCATCGCCAAACGTGGATGCACTTTCATGGTCGAAAGCCGGGTGATAAAAGTCGTCCGCAAGGCGTGGTAATCCATGCGGTGTCCGCGCTCGTCCAGAAACGGGATGCCCGCCTTTGCCAAGTCCTGCCGAAACTCTTTCATCTTCGGAACGCCGTTGACCACCACCAGATCGTCCGTTTTGCTGTCAGCCGGTTTCTGCTGCTGCAACACTTCGGCCAACTCACGATGCAACGGCAATGCCTGTTCTTTCCGGTTTTTGTTCACGGCAGCATGAATGCGCAGCAATCCGCCGCCCTCGCCAAGCACCAGATTCGACCAGCGCAGCGTTTTGACTTCATTGCGCCGCAGTCCCGCATACAACGGCAGCATATAGGCCAGTTGATTCTTGCCCGCCACTTTCAACAACTGGACGACCTGTGCATCTGACAACGCCCGCCGTTGAACTCGTTCCTTGCCGCGCGTATCTGTCCGTTCCACCAATTCAAAGGGATTCACGCTGACGCGGCTTTGCTTGCGGAGCCACGTCCAAAAGGCCGAGAGCGTGGCCAGATATTCATTCAGCGTCTTGGGTGCTTTGTAGGCTTGCTCCTTGCGCCACGTTTGAAACGAGGCGGGCGTTACGTCGGCCAATCTCGTCCAGCCGCATTCCCGCACCAACCGGCGCAGCCGCTTGTCCACATGGCGCAGGTGGTCTGCCGACCGCCCCAGGACAGTCAACTCGTTGACGTATTCCGAAACCAGATCGAGCAACGGGCTTTGCGCCGCCTCCCGTTCCCCTTTCGCCGGAATCAATCCCGCCGATTCGTGTTCCAATTCCTGAATCAGCTTGTTGAGTTTTTGCTGTGCAACCTGCTTGTCGGACACTTGCAAAGCGATGTCTCGCACTTTGCTGTCACCGGCAAGTTTGATGCGCGCCCGGTATAACCGGCTTGTTATCCGTTTGCCGTTTTGCAACCGTTTTGGTTTGTAGATTCTCGCTTCCATAGTTCATGCTCCTTTCAATTTTGATTGACGTAACTTTTCAAAATGCGCGTTCACCTGGCTTTGCAGCATTCCCACGGCACGGCCAACGTGCTGCAATGGCGGCAATTCGCCTTTCGCTGCTCCACGCCGGATTGTGCGGCTGCAAACGCTGAAAATCCCCTCTAATTCCTGCAACCGTATCAGACGGTCGTTAAATTGTTGCTCGACTGGCATAAAACATCATTTCTCCTCTTTCAATTTCCAAGCCCTGTTTTCTTTGTCCCATTCCATCCCCTTGCGCAGCCGTCTCCGCAACGCAGCGGCTTTTTCTGGCGATGTCATTGCCGCTTGCAACTCCTTCTGCATATAGAGCCAATCTTGCTGCTTGCCTTCCTTGTTGCCGCCGAAATCCCGATATTTCACCTTCCGGCTGCCCTTGTCCTTTGGGTCTTGGTTCACAAATTCGTCGGCTTCCCTTTCTTCTTTCGCACTGGTTGGCTCGTCGCCACCGCCTGCCCGCAATAGGCGTGTGCTTTCGAGGAAAGGCGTCTCGTTCGGGTCGTCCACAAACCCAACCTTCCGTTTCATATCCTCCGCCCACGCCTTGCATTCGCTGACGGACACGAGAATAAAGGGACGTTCTTTGGCCATGCGTTTCGCACCGAATAGCCGTGTTTCTTCATGGATGACGTAAAAGAAAAAGGCCGTCAATTTGCCTTCCTTGATGCGTTTATGGACGCCCGCCCGCGACACCGGCACAAACATGATGACACCGCCGCTCGAAAGTCCCACGTCTCCCTTGTAATACTCGGCCAGAGTTTCAAACCATTCGCCGCATTCCTTGAACGTTCCTTCCCGCCGATAGGCGCGGGTGCCAGGTGTCGGCGAGCCGACAATGGGCAGCAGTTCTTTCGGCACTTCAATGTATGGAAACTGAATGAATGGCATACAACCCATAGTAACATTACGAATACAGTTGTCAACCATAAATTTGAAAGATAGTTTGCCAGAAAACCGGCAAGCAGGTTGACAAGTCGCAACGGCACGAACACGCCGGGACTCAAAATGTGATTGCTTGGGGGTCGTGTCCGGGGCAAGCAATCACGATGCGCCGCGCGGCGCAAGAGCGCAGAAGCAAACTGACATGGCCAGTGACGCCCGACAACACGGCGAGCGGGAAAGGTTCAGACGTTCAGCCGACAAAGCCAGCAACGCCAGCCTAAAAAGCCGTCTTTGTTTTAGACGAAAACAGGGGCGCGAAACAATTCAACGGGCAATCGCCCCACCACGCCGTCTCTCTGCTTCCGCTTCGGCAATCAGCGTTGCAAACGGAACGTCCAATGCCTCGGCGATGGCGTTGGCGGCGTCCAAACTTGGATTGCTCAATCCGTCCTCGATCTTTCCGATGTAGGTTTGATGAAGCCCGGCCTTTTGAGCAAGGGTCTGTTTGCTCAATTTTTTTGCCTCCCGGTGTCGTTGCAACACCAAGGCGAAAGCATCCGAGAATTCCAGTTTGCGGCGGCGCATTGCCTAACGCTGCAATGGGGACGCCTGCTTGATGGATAAGAATATATTCTTGCTTTGGCAACGCCATCAATTAAAATGACGCCTTCCTGTGATTGACATGACGGAAAGCCGTCAATTTATGAGTGATAAGGTTAAAATTCTGGTGGTGGACGACCAAATGGCCGTGGCGCTGATGATGGTATTTCTACTGACGCGAGCCGGTTGCGATACGCAAACAGCTTTGGATGCCGAGAAAGCCTTGGGGTTGGCTCAAACGGAAACATTCGATTTGATCACCCTCGATGTTGATATGCCATGCCTCAATGGATTTGAACTGTTCAAACGCCTTAAACAGATTCCCCACCTGATAGAAACGCCGATAGTTTTCGTTTCCGGGCGTGCCAGCATCGAAAACCAGCAGCACGCTCTTGAGCTTGGCGCGGCGGATTTCATCGAGAAGCCGTTTGACACGCAGGATTTTATTTCGCGCATTCTTTCGCTCGTCGAAGAAAGCACAGCGGTATAAACAATTTTTGCTGTCATCGGAGCTATTTTTGTGTGGCGAGCGTTTCATTTTCAAATAGCTATTTTGCTTGATGTTTTGCCGCTTTGCGAAAAGGCTTGTCAACCTCTAATGAGCGGCAGGAACGCCTGAACGTCGCGGGAGAAACTTTTATGAAACCATTCGGAATAAATTTTAGCACATTGGTAGTTGTTGCCAGTTTTGCGACATCAATCATTTCTGCCTACGGATGGGGCGAAACCAGTCCGAGCGACCCACTGGTTTTCTGGATCAACAACAATTACGACCGCTCGAAATGGAGTTCCGACGACGGAACAAACATTGACGACGACCAGAAAATTGGAGGTTGCCCCTATACACCCAATGTCCCCACGCCGGACTATAATTATCGAGACGCTTCTGGCCATCGTGTGATTCCATGCAAGCGTGATTTACAGGATTTCACGAGCCTTTGGGTTCAAGGGGTCACTGCCGATTTGCGAACCAAGCTTTCTCCAGGCAGCACCATTACTTTAAGTTGGGGTGACGTTGGTAGTCCGAATTCTGCCAATCCGACGATTGACCTTTTCGTAGGCGCTGGCAGCGGACACGAGTATTTGACTAACGACGCTATTGCTGCCAAACAGATTGACCCTGTTCAATGCCCGTATGTCGGCAGACTTGGTCCGGGACAAAGCATTCAGCTTTATGCGAACAGTTTTGGAACCAATTGGTTTGGAGATAATTTTCTTTTGTGCGGTGTCAGCAATGGTTCTGGCGGGTTAAACCTGACATTTACCGATGGCAATGGAAATACGCTGGCGACAAGCACGACCTATCTTCAGATCGTTGACATCAAACAAATGTATGAGCGTTGGACAGTAGGCGACCGACCGGCGTATCCACCCAAAACTGTGCCGGATTGCGCGTCAGAAGATTTGCCGCCTTTCACGCCAGCATTTCGATATTCACAACCACCCGATTCGAGCACGCCCTATATTCTCTTTGTTCACGGTTGGAATATGGAACGTTGGGAAAAAGATCGCTATGCGGAATCGGCTTTCAAGCGGCTTTACTGGCACGGCTATCATGGGCGGTTTGGCGAATTTCGCTGGCCGACAGGTTATGATTTTTCAGGGATAATCAGCGCGATTACCGATGCGCGCAATTATGACAATAGCGAATCGAATGCTTGGGCATCTGCGACAGGATTGCTGTATCTTTTGAATCAACTCAACACCCAATATCCCGGCCATGTTTATCTCATGGCGCACAGTATGGGCAACGTGGTCGCGGGCGAGGCTCTGCGACAGGCGGGCAGTCAGGTAGTCAACACTTACATTGCGATGCAGGCAGCGATACCAGCGCATTGTTATGACGCCTCAACGCCAAATCGCAACACCTTCAGCGTCCCTGATCGCTATGCTCACTATTGGACAAACACTTCGCCGAACTATTTCAATGGTTTGGCTGGTGCTGGAAGCTACGTCACTCTCTATAATACCAATGATTATGCTTTAAGCTGGTGGAACGTAGATCAGAATTGGAAACCGGACAACGGATTATTAAGTTATCCCGGATACTTCTACTCTGTATCAAGCCTTCATCCAAACGGTTTTTATGTGCAGTATGGTTCTGGCACCAATCAATTTAGGAATTTGAATTTTCCGGGTGACACCTACACCATTTTCCCATATTGCGACCCGGCTTGGAGCTATGCGCTCGGAGCGGAGCCGAATGTAAACGGAGTGTTTGCAGGTCTGGAAACTGATTTACAAACCTTATGGCCACCCGACCCGCTTGGTCATCACGATTACAGTTCTCATTTTTATCACAGCGCGGAATTTCGCGGCGACTTTCCACAGCAAATTTCTTTTTGGAATGTGGTGCTTGGTGCGGAAGGTTTTAATTTGCAATAACCTTATGAAAAACCGAATTTCCATCTGGATTATCATTATTTTGATAGTCGCAGCGGCGTGGTTTCTCTTTCATCGCTCAAGGCTTCAGCCATCTGGCCAACAAGAACCCATGACCAATGCCGTGACCACGGTTACAAATTCCCTCGCAAATCCAGCACAGCCTGTTCCCACCGCCAATTCCGTCGCATCTCAAGCGCCAATTGCAGTCCCGAATACCAATGACGCGGATATTGAGCAGAAATACCGGCAGGGACTTATCGGCAAGGATGAGGCTGTAATTGAAACCAAGATGGCGGAAAATGAAAAATCTTTAGATGTTTATGGAAAAGTCGTTGATCAAAATGGCCAGCCGGTTACAGGTGCGAGCGTTCGTGGTGATGTCACATTGAATACTGGATACATGAGCAACAAGGATGAGGTTCATGTTACAGAAACCGATGCTGACGGGCGTTTCAGTTTCTTGGGGTTGAATGGCACTGGCTTGGGAATTTGGCCGCAAAAGGACGGATATATTTATGACTTAAAGTTGCCATCAAAACGGCCGGACAGTTATCAGCCCGACCCAAACAATCCGATTATTTTAACCATGTGGAAATCATCGGGCACGTCAAACCTTGTGAGCTTTAGCTTTGGCTACACCATTCCTTTCGATGGAACCCCCACCAGTATTGATATAGCAACGGAGAAAAAAGCCACCAATGGAGATTTGCAAATCACGTTGTTGCGTTCGCCGCTGGAAGTGCCTAGGGGCGGTCAGAAATTCGATTGGACGGCAAAGATAGAGATGCTTCACGGCGGTTTAGTCGCGGAAAGCGACTCTTATCCTTATTGGGCACCTGAAAATGGTTATCAACCATCTTCTGAATTTGATATGAGTTCCAACAGCGTTCCTTGGCGCTCCACGATGGCTCAAGATTTTTACATCCGAAGTTCTCATGGGCAGTATGGCCGAATGAAAATCACCATTTACGCAAATCTGTCCCCCGCCAGAGTTAGATTTGACTTTTGGATCAATTCCGCTGGTTCGCAGAATTTAGAGCCAGTGATCCAAAATAATTAGTGGCATAGATATTCACCCTGAAAATGGTGAGACCATCCATTTTCTTTTGAAATGGAACAGGGTTTGACTTCTCCAAGTCGTTTCCCGCGCGATTGCTCGCGAGCAACAAAGATTTTGTAACCAGCGGTCTTTATCCGAAAAAGGCGCAGCGGCTGGAGTTGGCCTGTTTTGCGACACCAAGCGTAATGAGGATTCCGGCAAAGCGAGGTATCGAGGCGCGCGGTGATTCCATTTGTAACGTCGCCTTCGATGTAAAGCGTGTAGCAACATCCTGAATGGTCTTCGTCCGGCGCGAGCATCACAAATTGAGGCGACGATATTGTGCCAATGGCCTCTTGAATCGCTTGCGCAACAAAGTGCTCCGAAAGTTTTTCGCCAAAACGGTCGGAAATGTTCCCGACTCGCCCCAGGAATCGCAGTGATGGCGTTTTACCAACAAAACCTGTCACTTCAACTTGGTCTTGCAGGCGATAACGCCAGAAGCCGCCGCCCGTTGTCACAACCACTTCGTAAATTTCGTTTTTCTTCAACTCCTGCGCCAGGCAAATCCGGCCTTGCCCGTCAATAAATTCAAAAAAATGCGAATTGACGGCCAACGGGCATAAACTGGAAAATGGAATGGTCACGACACATTCCGTCGCAATCAAACCTTTGGATTGAATGAATGTGGATGGGAAGCGGCGTTCAAGCTCGGCCTTCGCAAATTTGGCGTGGCCATCACCCCAACAACTGATGATTTTCAAATGTGGCCAGAAAGTTTCAGGTTTTGTCGGGTCTGCGTTCCTTAAGTGTCGCGCGCGACGTGGCATTGGACGCCGTTTCAAGACTTGAAGGGACGTTGGCGGCAAGGAACCTGAATAGCGGCAAGTGCCCTGTTCAATGTCCTGCAACAAACTTTCCCAACAGGTCGGCAGCGCGTCCAGCAGCAGCGACAGAAAGGAGGGATGCCAGATTGAAATCAGGCGCAAGTCATGTTGTCGTATTAGACAAAGCAAAGTTAGATAGCGAAATTGTTCCATGTCCGAAACCTGTCGCAGTTCGGACGGCACGGCCATCACAGAATTCACGAGCCGGCTTTTTGCGCCGCCAAGATAAGACGAATCATCTTCAAAACCGATTGGCACGGCAGACGGTTCGGCGGCTTGAATTTGAAGTGCCGGGGAGATTGACCAGTATGCCGTGCCGAGTGCAACGGAGGGAAGGCGGCTGTATAGGCTCGCAATCCACGGACTGATGGCACGATTAAATTCACACTGCAACCCAGCAGTGAATGGAATGAGCTTCCGTGCGCCGGTCGAGCCGCTGGTCGGAATCAAATGAGTCACCGTATCGCTTGTCAGCACGTCGCTTTCTCCACTGCGAATACGCTCAATCCACGGTTCGATGTCGCCGTAGTCCGTAAGCGGGACACGGCGGGCGAATTCATCGTAATTATGGATGCTGCCAAAGTCGTGAGTTTTGCCATAAGCAGAATCTGCGTTTCGGGCAAGATAATCGCGTAGCAATTGCAATTGCGTTTCGGCTGGACGATTCAGCGCACGGCGGAATTGAATCAGCGCCGGAACATTTGAGGCCGTCCATAACGAATTAGCAATGGCCGCAGAGAGATTCATGGTGGTGCGGTTCAATCATTCGTCTTCCAGCACGGGTCAGATTTGCGTCGCAAAGTTCAGTGAGGCAGACCAACTCATCGCCACGGACATGACCAGGATTGTTTGCGAGAAAAAATGCGATGTGCGGGTCATGCTCCCGTCCGGTTGGAATCTCTTGCAGACATGCGCGCAGCTTTTGCGGCGAATTGAATCTGACGACCCCCGCCGAGGAATCGAACTGCACACCGAACCGCTCCCGCGCCAGTTGTTGCAACAGCCGTTGCGTTTGAGGCGGAGTCGGCTTGTCAAAGCATGGAAAGAATTCGCGCCAGAACACCGGCAGAAACCGATAGGTGCGGAACCCCGACGTAAGCAGCAACCAGAAACACCGACCCTCTGGCAATTGCTCCCGCCATTCGTTCACGGCAGCAATCCATGCGCGTGGCAATGTGGTCGTGCCCCATGCCTCCGGCGCAACGATGGTGTCGCCGGAGTAAATCACATTAAGCGTTTCACCCTCAAACGTGGCTGCATAAGCCAGCAAGGTTGAGAAGCCGACGAGCCGATTATCGCGCAAAAGTAAAATGACGCGGTTCTTTTCCATCAAGTCGCGGTTAAACTGTTCTTGCGTTACGCCGTCAAAATGTTCGGCAAGCAACTGGAACATTTCCCCAACCTGCGCTGGAGTGAGATCACTGCGCGGGATGGTCTTGGAATAAATTGGCGTTGGCAGATTCATAGCAAAGCGAGTTCTGGTTGCAACACGCGGTGATCAAGTTGACCCGCTGCACCGCCCATGTTCGGCCAACGCACAATGTAAATCCGGCTGCGATATTCGCGACGTTTGAAGCGGGTGCGGATCATGGCAAGGCGCGGGTCATTGGCGGCAAAGCCCAGCGTCAGATATTCAATTCTTCGTTCCGCCGCGAGCGCGCAGAGCTTTACAACCAATTCGGGCAGCACATCCATTCTTTCCGGCGCGACGGCGAAATGCGAAAGGAATGCGTGAGCCAGCGTTGAGCCGACGGCAGGCAAACGCGGGGTGCCGATGATGCTTGCCGTGAAATTCACCGCTGGTCGCGTCGTGGCCAACCAGGGCGTGTAGCCGCGGATCACCGTTTGTTTGAATGTGCGCTGATCCCACAGTGCGGCACAGGCGCAGATGCGTCCGCCATCTCGTATAATACGAAAGTTGCCAGCTTTTAAGTTGAGCGATTGAAGTGCGGACAACTCCTTCTCCGACCAGCACGCGGCGAATTGATAATCGCGGCCATGTTTATCCAAGCACTCAAACAGTTCGTTGATGTTGAGATTATCCGTTTCCAGTCCGGGGTGAATGGGAACAAGGCTTTTTACCGGCAACAACGTTGTTACGAATTCGCCGATAAACTCGTAAGCGGGCATACCGGGCAATCCCCGTTCCAAAAACTTTCGCGCCGGGGCATTGTCGGCGGCGATGCTGGTGAAATAAAAATCGGCTGGGTTATCAGCTTGAAGCTCCCGAAAGAATTCGTAACCACGCCGCAAAATATCAAAGCGTCCGGTCACTCGTGCATCAAGCCGAAGCCCACCGAGATAACCCACACGATGCGGCTGGCCGTTGACGAACCGTTCACGAGTCGCACAACTTCCCACGCAAACCACGCGACCGCCTTCATTGGCAACGATGGTTTGTTTCACGGTTCCGGGCAAACCCGCGTCCGCAAAATAATCCGGCTCGCGTTCAAGCGTGAGCGTGATCTGGCCGGGCATCGGATTTTCGCGCAGCAGACTGCGGATGTCCGCGTCATCGGCTTGTGTGGCGAGCGCAAACGGGACGCGACCTGTGCGGGCGGTCATCAATTTGCGGTCAAGAGTTGTCCCTGCCATGATTCGTCTCCGAGTGGATAATGATCCCGCAGGCTTACGTCGTTTCGGTGAAGTGCGTTGATCAAATAAAAGTTTCGCCACATAAACCAATTGCTTCGGTTCACTTTCGCAAAACCGCGTTGGGCGATGCTGGGCCATGAATAAAACTCTCGGCGCGCGGCGAGGCAGTTTTGCTGAAGCAGTTCCGGCGTCATGCCACGCGGCTGAAACGGAATCCGGTTGTAGCTGTAACGCTCGTCCAACCACCAGTTTTCATAAAGCAGTCGGCCTTCATCCTGCAATCGCTTGTAAAGCGGAGTTCCGGGAAACGGCGTGAGATGATTGAATGCCGCAATGTAGAGCGAATGTTCTCTGGCGAATGCAACCGTTTCGCCAAAACTTTCCGGGGTATCGCGGTCGTAACCGAAAATAAATGTGCCATAAACGCGAACATGATGCTTACGCAGATTCGCGAGTGCTTTTTCAAAGCCGCCACGCATTGTATTGAACGCCTTGTTCATGTCCTTGAGATTCGCTGGATTCAAACTCTCGAAGCCAATGAGCACGCCCTGACAACCGCTGCGAACAAGCAGTTCCAGAAACTCCTCATCGTGCGCCGCATTGATGCTGGCTTGGCTCACCCAACGAATCTTCAATGGAATTAGCGCGCGGAAAAATTCTTTCGCCTGCTCAATGTTCGAGGTGATGTTGTCGTCCACGAAAAAAAACAATTTTCGCTCGCGCTTCAAAGGTTTGATTTCCTCGATTATGTCGTCAACGGGACGGCGCGTTTGAGTGGAGTTAAAGACAGTTTGAACGGCGCAGAAGTCGCATTTGAAATGGCAGCCGCGTCCGGCTTCAATCAAGCCGATGGGAAGATAACGCTTGCCGTGAAAGATTGAGCGGTCGGGCTTCAAGCCGGTGAGTGAAGGGCGGCCCGTCTGACGGTAAAATTTTTCGAGGCGACCATGTCGCGCGTCGTCAATCACGCGCGGCCAGATTTGTTCTGCTTCACCGCACACGACGGATTCGGCGTAACGAGCGACTTCGTCAGGGCAAAGTGTGGCGTGAAATCCGCCCATGATGACCGGCACACAACGTTTGCGATATTCGGAAGCAATTTGATAAGCACGTTTCGCCGTGTAGGTCTCAACGCTGATGGCAACGAGGTCGGTTGCCTCGTCGAAGGGGATTTTCTCCATGCGGTCGTCGTAAAAGCGCACCTCGACATCCTTGGGCGTCAACCCGGCGAGTGTGGCGGCGGGCAATGATTCCATCTGCCAGGTGCGGATATATTTTTGTCCCGGCTTCCGGCCAATGCAGGGATGGACAATGGTGAGGCGCATGACTTTTCAAACTGCCTCCACTGATGGCTGGACGGGTTGGAAATTCACGCGATTTGATTTTGCACGGCCAATGATCCAGTCGCAGTTATAGAAACGGCTCAAGTTGTGCGCGTAAAAACGATAACCGAGATTTGTGCCGAGCTTGACGGGCCACGGCGCAGGCGAGTGGCGGATGCGTTTCACAATCGAGCGCAGGCTGTATGTAAATTTCCACGCGGTTTCGATTCCAATTTGCAATTCTTCGATGCTCATTTTCGACGGTTGGAAAACAACGTGCTGGCCGTCATAAAGCTCCCAATTTTTTGTGAGAATCCGGCCTTCGGCTTCGAGGCGCTTGTAAAGACCGGTGTTTGGAAACGGCGTGACAACCGCATAGCGCGGCAGATCAATCTTGGCAGCGACCGCAAATTCAGCGGTTTTCATAAACACGTCGGGTTCGTCTTGATCCAAGCCAAACACAAAGCAACCTTGGAGCGCAATGCCATGTTCATGCAGGCGTTCAACGACGCGAACAAATTTGTCCGGGGAGTTGAAGCCCTTGTGATTTTGCCGGAGATTTTGTTGCGAGATGGATTCCAAACCCATTAGCAAACCTTTGCAACCGCTGCGCGCGGCAAGTTCGAGCAGTTCCAAATCATCGGCGAGCAGCACCGTGGCCAACCCATACCACTGCACGCGCAAGGGAATCAGTGCGAGGAACAACTGCCGCGCGTATTCGGGATCGGCGATGATGTTCAGGTCAACGAAGATGAGTTTGCGAGCGCCATGCTGGCGAATGTCAGCCACCACATCGGCCACCGGTTTCAGATATGGCTTGCGGCCCCAAGCGGTTGGCACAACACAAAAATCGCAATTATGAATGCAGCCGCGCGTGGCTTCAAAAACATTGTTCGTAAGATAACGATTGCTCGGCAGCAAATCACGCCGCGCGAAAGGACGATCTGCAAGGTCAAGTCCTGGCGCTTGGTCGTAGCGAGATTTTAGCTGCCCACTCGCAAAATCACGCAGTAATTGCGGCCATGAATCTTCAGCGTAACCGACGACAATGGCATCGGCGTGCGATTGTGCATCGTCGGGAATGAGCGTCACATGCGGCCCACCAAGCACGACTTTTATGCCTCGTAGCCGAAAATGGTCGGCCAGTTCGTAAGCGCGCATGGCCGTGCCGGTAATGACGGTCAATCCAACAAGGTCGGCATCTAAATCCAGCGGAACATCCGCAATGCCTTCATCCCACAACTGCAAATCAGCCGGAATTTCCGGCGGAATCAGCGCCGCCAGCGTGGTCAAAGTCAACGGCTGATAGCGCAACGACTTCTTCCAAATGCCGCCACGGTGACGGTAAAGCGGCCCTTTTGGGGAGATCAGCACGATTTTAATTTTACGTTTCATTACTGCCAGCATTTCTTTGCTCAAGCTTTATGCTAGACGCATTGGAGCTTCAAGTCGAATACCCTTCAAATCGGATTGATAATTTCGATTGCCGCAAATGTTTTATTGATGTTGGTTGAGTCGGTTTGCCTTTGACTTCGTTTTTGTATCCGGCTCAACTTTGGCGGTTGAGCAAAGCCCCAAACGATTTGCCAAATAATATGCCGACGACATTGATAAATGCTTTTGTCCTGAAAAATATAAAGTTCATTGAACTGCTTGCCGTGGTGATGCGCATTGGCAGTTTTTCAATTGTGAGCTGGCTTGGTCCGCACAGCCCATTTTTGTTTGTTTGGATCGTGAACACGGTTGACGCCATATTTCTGTCATGGTGTGCGATCCTCAAGAAAGACATGGCTTACACCTTATTGAATGTGTTTTGGGTAATCATTGGCGCAATCGGGATTGCACGCGCGTCCGGCCTGCTTGGTTGAATTTATGAACGATGCAATTTCCATCGCGACGACCAAATCACCGGATGTGCCAGAAAAGATTGATTTTACACGGCGGTTCATGCCGGAAGAATTGACCAACTTCTTTTTCACTCCTGCTTACGCAACACTGACCGAGGTTCAGCGACTGCGATACAATCAACTGAACGCGCTGTATTTCAACGAGCAAACCATGTTTTTTGAAAAAACATTGGCGCGAAATGTTCTGGGCCATTTCTTGGCGCAGCCGTTGCCCGGAGAATTGAAAGCCGGGCTGCAACAATTTTTGTCGGAAGAAGAGCAGCACACCGCAATGTTTCAGCATCTCAACCAAAAATGCGCGCCGGAAATCTACGGCAAACAGGATTTTTATTTTATCCAAGTGCCGCCAATCGCCGCCAAAATGCTTGACTGGCTTTCAAAACGTCCGCACTTGTTCCCGTTTTTACTCTGGCTCATGCACCTGCAAGAAGAACGAGCTTTGTTTTTTGGTCGGGCATTTTTGAATTCAGCGGAATCACTCGAACCTCATTTTGTCGCGGTGCAACGGAAACATCTGGCCGATGAAACCGGACACGTCCGGTGGGACGAGGAATTGCTTGATTGGGTCTGGCCGAAAACTGGCCCTCTGTTTCGACGGTTCAACGTCCAGATGCTTGCGTGGATGGTTAACGAGTATTTCAGCACGCCAAAGCGCACGGCACTGCGCGTCGTGGCGGATTTGGTCAGAGAATTTCCCGCGCTGCAACCTCAATACCCTGAGTTTTGCCGTCAGCTTCGCGAATTGGGAAATGATCCGGCCTACCGACGGTCATTGTATTGCCCGGAAAATGTGCCGATGACATTCAAAAGATTTGATGCGTGGCCGGAGTTTCACTCCATTGTGCGAGCCATGCCGGGCTACGTTCCACAAAATGCACAGACGACATAATGAACCGAATTGCATAGACTTTTCGCAAGAATTACATGGAACCAGCGCACTCAACTGTTTTGAAACCCGGTGAAATCAGCCGGGCGCGGGATTTTGCATCTGCGCTCTCTCCACAGAAACGGCTGTTGATGTTGCTCATCAATTATTGGCCGCTGTTGCATTTGGTCTCCATTGGAGTCGTTATCGCTCTGCCGTGGACATCCTGGCGATGGCGGATTCTGGCGGGACTGGCGTTACTTTATCTGCTTCCGCCATTGGCTGCCAGACTGTTGCGATTCGTTTCACCAATCTGCGAGGGGCGGATTCCCGTTGGCAGTCGCACCTATTTTATCTGGTGGATGATGTTTAATCTTCAAGTTGTTTTCTGCCGGTTGCCAATGTTGGAGGAAATTTTGCGATTGGTGCCGGGCCTTTATAGTTTTTGGCTTCGACTCTGGGGTGCGCGGATTGGTCGTCTGACGTATTGGTCTGCCGGGCTTCGCATTCTCGACCGTGCATTCGTGCGAATTGGCGACGATGTTGTTTTTGGAGCGGCGGTGCGTCTGAATCCGCACGTCTTAGCAAAAAATGAGAATGGCCAGTTGGAATTGATTCTTGCCACCGTCACTGTTGGTGATCGCGCCATCGTGGGGGGCTATTCGCTGTTGACGGCCGGAACCGAGATTGCGGCAGATGAATGCACGAAAGCATTATTCGTTTCTCCTCCCTTTGGCCGGTTCAAGGATGGCGTGCGCATCAAGAAACCGAACCCTGTGCCATGATTTACGATCTTCATGTCCACATCGGAGGGCTTGGTTCCGGCAATAGCGGCAATTACGTCGCTCCAACATTTCGTCGCAGTTACGCATTCCGCTTGTTCAGCAAGCGGCTGGGATTGCCGCTGGAAGCCGATTCCCAGCCGGGTGACGACACTGAAT
>Ga0224554_1000663_pt1 | contig 26987 bp, 23 predicted proteins | sample 714S22024metaG_FD_180666 | JGI IMG/M metagenome (GOLD analysis project Ga0224554, IMG submission 180666) | Peat soil microbial communities from Stordalen Mire, Sweden - 717 S2 20-24 | ecosystem: Environmental > Terrestrial > Soil > Wetlands > Peat | place: Sweden: Norrbotten County, Stordalen...
CACCGCATCGAGCGGAGAATAGACCACCCGCACATCGCCGCCCGTGCCCTTGACCTGAAACAGATCCTGTTCTGTTCCGGGCACACGCAGCATATCGCCAAACGAGCAGAAGATCACCCCCGGCTGCGCGGCGATGGCCAGCGCTTTATCAATCAACTCCAGCGGAGTTACGCACACCGGGCAGCCGGGGCCGTGAATCATCTCGATACCAGCCGGCAGCATCTGGTCGATGCCATTTCTGATGATGGAGTGCGTCTGACCGCCACAGACTTCCATGATCTTCCACGGCCGCGTGGCCACGGAGTGAATCTCGCGCGCCATCCGCTGCGCGATTTCGCCGTTGCGGAACTCGGTGAGGTATTTCATTTCTCGCCGCAGCTCCCGTCGGGGCAGCGCGATTGCGGAGCTTTAGCAGCACGCGCGAAGGCTTCTTCCTCGCTGGCAAGCTCCTCGTCCAGCAGGCCGAGTGTTCTAAAGTCCTCGAGGGTTTGTTTGGCGGTTTCTTCGTCGATCTTCGAAATCGCAAAACCGACGTGAACAATCGTGTAATCGCCCACTTCGACTTCGGGCACGTAGTCAAGACACACGTTTTTGACGACACCACCGAAGTTGACGCGGCCGACTCGTATCAAACCGTTAAAAGAAATCTCTTCGACTTTTCCAGGAATAGCAAGGCACATGGCAACTACCTTATACTCCGGCAGCAATACCATGTTTTGTGATTTAAATCACACGGAGCGGCCGACGGACGCTCAAACCCCAAGAATCAGCGATTTAGTCGGAAACCATGATCTCGCCGGGAACGATTGGCCGAGTCCGGGGGAGCCGTCCACGCCAGGCAATCAGCCCCATGATCAACAGGGAGCTGGCGAAAACCAGGAATTTGATCTGGCTTCCAACCTGGGTTGGACCGACCGCGGAAGGCAGCAACTTCCACACGATCAGCAAGACCGTCTGGGAGATTGAGACCGCCCATACCGAGCCGTAAAAATAGCGCCTCTCCGTGCCTTCGCCCCGGGTCGAGGGTCCCACGCGGGGCAACTTGCCCATGAGGCCGAGGAAGAGAATGAACGCGCAAAGGGGCGAGTAGGCGTAGGTGTAAATCTCTTTCATGCGCCATTCGCCGGTCAGCGAGGCGATGGCCAGGCCGGTCAAATTGAGGAGAGCAAAGCTGATGACGGCGTTCCACGCAAAGGTGTAGCAGATTTTGCGATAGAGGGGATTGGGCTTGTCCTCGTCAAAGCGCAGGATGTAGGGACATGGTTCGACGCCCGGCAGCTGACCCTTGAGGCCGGCGATGGCCGTTCCAACCAGCACGATGCCAAGCCAGGTGGCGTTGCCCCACGAGAATCCATGGGCAAACATGCTGAAAACGAGGGGTCCGGGGGCCAGGAAAAAGACCCAAATCCAGATCGGCAGGTGCAAAACACGGTAGAGACGGGTATTCCGCTCACGGATTTTCCGCTCCTGCGCGTATTCAATCTTTCCGTTGTAACGCATGGGGGTGAGTTTCTCAGAGCCGAGGCACCTCAGTCAACTCGGCGAATTGGCTGAAGGACCCTTAGATGCACGCGGCCCTATAATGGATAGGGGGATGAAAGAAATTCTCACGGAAGTTCCAGGGTTCCAAAGATCGTTCTTTTGAGGGGTTTATGGCCGCACTGATTGAAGCCATCACTGTAAAGCGCAAGATGTATTTTGAGTTCGAGAACACTCCTTATTACTGTATGGAAGCTGAAGTCTCAACGCCCACGGCGCGGGGCGGTCAGACACTGGTTCGCTTGAAGATGCGCAACCTGCTGACGCGGGCGGTCTTTGACAAGACCTTCAAGGCCGGCGACCGGTTCAAGGAGCCGGATCTGGAGACCGTCGAGGCCTCGTATCTTTACAGCGATGGAGACGGATCCTATTTTCTGGACCAGGAAAGCTTTGAGACGCACGCGCTCTCGACCCAGATGATGGGCGATGCGCTGGATTTCCTGGTGGAAGGCGCAGTGATTCAACTGCATAAATTCAACGGGAACCCCATTGGCCTGCTTTTGCCGGAGAAAGTGGAACTGACGGTTGCCTACACCGAGCCCGGCGCACGCGGAGACACCAGCGGGAATGTGACCAAGCTGGCACGGCTGGAAACAGGGCTTGAGATCAAAGCTCCTCTTTATATTGAGGAGGGCGATAAGGTGAAGGTGTACACGGAAACGCGCGAGTTTGCGGGACGGGCCTGAGCGGCGCACCCGCGCACTCTACTCGACTGTGACTGACTTGGCCAGGTTTCTCGGCTGGTCGACATCGCAGCCGCGACGCACGGCGATGTAGTAGGCCAGCAACTGCAGAGGAACGATCTCAATCAGCGGCGAGAGCAGCTCGATGGCCGGCGGAATGAAGATCACGTGCTCAACGAGAGTTCCGATGGTTGCGTCGCCCTCAGTGGCAACGGCGATGACGCGGCCTGAGCGCGCAGTGACTTCCTGAATATTGGAAAGCGTTTTTTCGTAACGAAGTTTTGAAGCAGGATCCGATTCATCGCGCGTGGCGAGAACCACAACTGGAAGGGTTTCGTCGATGAGGGCGTTGGGGCCGTGCTTCATTTCACCGGCCGGATATCCTTCGGCATGGATGTAGGAGATTTCCTTCAACTTCAATGCGCCTTCGAGCGCGATGGGGAAATGAATGCCGCGGCCGAGATAGAGGAAGTCGCGTGCGGTGGAGAAGCTGGCGGCCAGTTGCTCGCATTGCGCCGAGCGCCCGCGCAGAACCTCTTCGATCTTGGCGGGAATGCGGCTCAGCTCCTCGATCAGCGCGATGGATTGCTCCTTATCGAGCCTGCCGCGCAATTGACCGAGCTTGAGCGCAAGCAGGAACAGAGCCGTGAGCTGGGCGGTGAAAGCCTTGGTGGAGGCGACTCCAATTTCGGGACCGGCATGAGTATAGATGGCGCCGTGCGCTTCGCGGGCCACCATGGCGTCTACCACATTGCAGATGGCCACGGTCTTTGAGCCGAGCGTGATCATCTCGCGCTGCGCGGCGAGCGTGTCAGCGGTTTCGCCGGACTGGGTGATGAGCAGGCCAAGCGCGTTGCGATCGGGGATGGGATTGCGATAGCGATATTCGCTGGCGTAGTCCACATCGACGGGCAGGCGCGCGAGGCGCTCGATCATGTATTTGCCGGTAAGCGCGGAGTGCCAACTGGTGCCGCAGGCGGCGATGTTGATGCTGGAAGCCAGCGCTAGTTCATCGTCGGCGATCTTCATCTCGCCCAGGTAAACCTTGCCGGAATCAAGAGAGACGCGGCCGAGCGTGGTGTCAGTGATGGCGCGGGGCTGCTCCCAGATTTCCTTGAGCATGAAATGCTTATAGCCGCCCTTTTCCGCCTGGATGGGATCCCAGGAAATGCGGGTAATGGCGCGGTTAACGGGCTTGCCGTCAAAGTCAGTGAGTTCGACACCGGCGAGCGTGAGGATGGCCATGTCGCCGTCGGCGAGGAAATAAATATTGCGGGTGTGATGAAGAATTCCGGGAACGTCAGAGGCGACGAAGGACTCACCTTCGCCCACGCCGATGACGACGGGCGGGCCGAAGCGCGCGGCCACAATCTTGTCTGGCTCGGCTGCGGAGAGAACGCCAAGAGCAAATGCGCCGGTGAGATGTTTGACGGCGCGGCGGACGGCAACCTCAAGCGGGATGGATTCACCGGCTGCTGTGGCGTCGTTCTGTACCTGTTCTATGAGGTGGGCAATGATCTCGGTGTCAGTCTCGGTGACGAACTTGTGGCCCTTTGCGGTGAGCTCGTGCTTTAGGTCCAGGTAGTTCTCAACAATGCCGTTATGCACAACGACGATGCGGCCTGTGCAGTCGCGGTGGGGGTGAGCGTTCTCTTCAGTGGGTCGGCCATGGGTGGCCCAGCGGGTGTGGCCGATGCCGAAGGTGCCGTTGAGGGGATGGTCGCGCAGCACTTCTTCGAGGTTGCCGAGTTTGCCGGGAGCGCGGCGTACATCGAGCGTGGGGCTCGAAGGACTGCCGACGGCGATGCCAGCCGAATCGTAACCGCGGTATTCGAGACGCCTTAGCCCCTCGATGATGACAGGAACGACCTTCTTGTTACCGACGTAGCCAACGATGCCGCACATGGAGCAATTCTAAGCGACAAGCGCGGGAAAGACTGTGACACAAAGGTGGAAGCATGGTTCAGCTTCTGTGTGGTGGGCCTTCGAGAGCGTTCGGCCGTGATTTTGGCCGAAACGGGAAGTCGTCATTCTTCCTCTTCATCTTCGTCTTCGTCGGGCTCGAATTCTTCGCATTCTTCGCCTTGATCGCAGATGGAGCAGTTGTGGTAATGGGGACATGAGGAGACTTCGGGGCCGAGTTCCTCTCCTTCTGGAGACAGGGCCGTGGAGTGGACCGGGCGACTTGAGACGTTGCCGATGGAGCTCTTGACTTGCTGCGAAGCAAGCTGGATTGCGTAGAGGAAGAGTCCTGCGCTGCGCGGGGTGATGCGGTCAGAGCCGAGGGCGTCGAGGACCTGGGTAAGGCCAAGCTGGATGGCGCCGCGATCTTCGAGGACGGGTAGCTTGATCGGCTCCATCAGGGAGGGCTCCGGTCTTTTGACGAAGGTGTGGAGACGGGCGTGGTAGTAGCAGTAGGGCTTGCCGCGGAGGGCAAGGGCGCAGCATTTTAGTCCCGTGGGCAGGATATGGCGACATTCAGGGTACATTCTTGGAACTCCCCCCTCCCCCCCGTCTCTGGCAGGAAGTTTTGCCGTTTCAACAGGTTGCGGAGGATGCGGTTCGGTAAAGATTAGATTCTGCTGGAGTTGCTCACAGAGATTAGAGAACAAAGGAGTTAGAGGAGCAGCTTCTAGCTTCTAGCTGCAAGCTCCGGCTCCGGGCTGGGCTCGGTTCTTTGGGCTCTCTTGGCTGTGAAATTGATGCTGGGATGATTGTGCGCCTGGAGGGGGTAATTATCTGCAAAAGAACGTTTCAAGCCTGAGGACCTGAGTTCTTCGCTTTTATTCAAGCATGTTTGTCTTCAAACTAGACCCGGCGCAAGGTCTCGGCTGCGCGAAGGGCGAGGCCGTGGGCAACGGAAGTAAACTCGTTTCCGCCGCGAATGCGGTCCTTGCCGAAACGGGACGCAAAGATGCTGCGAACGGCGGGTACAAATGAACTGCCACCGGTGAGAAAAACCCGGTCCACTGCGCGTGGATCGATGCCGGAGGTTTTGAGCAGCCCGTCAATCGAATCCTCAATGGCTTGCAAGTCCTCTTTGATCCAGGATTCAAATTCACTGCGCGTGACCGGGATGCGCAGGTCGATGTTGGCCAGCCCCGGGCTGCCGTCGTGAAAGCGAAACTCGGCACTATGGCTGCGCGACAGCTCGAACTTGACCTGCTGCACAGCTTGATGGAGCTGGTAGCCGAGGTCCTCATCAATGAGTGAGATCAAGGCCTGAATCTTCTCCGGTTCCAACGCTCGAATACGCGCGCTCTTGAGAATTTCGCGCACGTTATTGGTGCGCAGGAATGAGAGATGGTGCCAGCGCTCGAGGTTGGCGTAGATCCATGCCGGAACAGCGGGCAGCACTTTATTGAGCGAACGAGCGTCAGAGTTTGAACCCAGCGCAGGTGAGACGAGCTTGCGAACGATGCGGGCGTCGAAGGCGTCCCCTGCAAGCCCGACTCCGCTGTTGCCAAGCAGATCGCCGGGAGCGCGCCCGCGGCGACGCACACCTGGACCGACACGAAGAAGAGAGAAGTCGCTGGTTCCGCCACCAAAGTCGCCGATGAGAATCAGCTCGTCGTGGTCAAGCGTCGACTCGTAGGCGCAAGCGGCCGCGACCGGCTCCATTTCGAAATCTACATGCTCGAATCCCGCAGCCGTAAAAGCCTCCCTCAGCCGCGAGACGGCGAAGGCGTCGTCCTCTGGCGATTCTGAGCCGACGAAGCGAACCGGGCGGCCCACCATGGCATAGCGAATTGGCCTCTCGAACTGCTTTGCCGCATGTTTGCGGATGTCCAAGAGCATGCGTGCGATCAAGTCTTCGAGCTTGTAGCGGCGGCCAAAGACTTCAGTCCCGGTAAGCGAGCGGCTGGAAAGGTGAGACTTGAGCGACTGGATGAGACGGCCCTTCTCCTCGGCCTGAAGATAACGCTCAATGGCAGCGGGGCCGGTGAGGCCATGGGTTCTGCGAAGGCCGCTTTCCGACTTGGTTTGTTCAAGATAAAGCACTGAGCGAAAGGACTCTACCTGAGTCCCAAGCGACGGGAACGATGCGAGCTCGACCTCGGACCGCTCGTTCAAAAGTGCGACAGAACTGTTGGTGGTGCCGAAATCAAATCCAACGGCGTCGGGCTGATTTTTCGTTGTTTGCATCCGCTCTATTCTCTCGCAGATGGGCGAGCACTACCGGGCGGATGAGGGAGGCGGCGGGAGAGTGGCGTTAACGCGGCATGCGCCGCGTACACGGCATTTCAAAGTGGTTGGGAGGCGGTTGGGGCCCGGCTGAAGCCGTGCCCTGACACTTATTCCGGCTTCGCATGAGCTTTTACGCTGCCCATGAAGATCATTCTCCCTCCGTGGGAAGGCGATAAGTTGTGGGCATGTGGCAAGAACCCGAAAGGCAACCGCAGATCCCTCGGCTTCGCTCGAGATGAGGAATCTCTAAGTGGAGTTGGGGCCACAAGAAAACAATTCGCTTCCACAAGCGCATCGTCCTGTACACTGCGCTTGGTCAGGCATTCCCCAGAGTAGCGCTGACCAGGGCCCTGCTCATTCTATCTGCGCGGCGGCTGGGCTTTGAGCGGAGCCCTATCAAAAATCACAACAGGAGATCGGAAAGATGAGCAAGAGATTGTGGTGTATCTTCACGGGGTTGTGTTCGCTGTTGGTGCTGACGGTGTGCGTGGCGCCTGCGGGCGCGCAGATGCCGGAAGTGAAACCGAAACCAGCGATGTACTCGTATGTGGCGAACTGGCAGTTTCCGCGGGCTAGTTTTTCAGACGTGGACAAGATGCTTGCGGGCGGAAATCCGGCCCTGGACAAGGCGTACGCCGACGGGACGATTATCGGCTACGGACACGACAAGAAACTGGTGCACACGCCGGACAACGACACCCACGATACGTGGTGGTCGGCGACATCGATTGCCGGGCTGATGAAGGCGCTGAGCGCGGTGAGCGCGACGGACATGCCGAATTCCTCGGTCATGACCAGCGCCAACAAACACTGGGACGAGGTTCTGGAGAGCCACTACTACAACTGGAAGCCGGGCGCGTTCGCGGATGCGTACGTTGAAGTATTGGAGTACAAGCTGAAGGCGGACGCTCCGGAGGATGCCGTGGCGATGCTGAGCGAGCACCTGATTGTGCCGGCGATGGAGAAGCTGCTGGCGGATGGTTCGATCGAGGAGTACGAGATTGACGAGGCGGCGATTCACACCACGGCGCCGGGGTTGTTTTTCGTTGTCTACGTTGCGCCGAAACCGGAAGGGATCGACGCGGTGCAGGCGGCAATCATGGCCGCGGCGAAAGCCCACGTGCTGGGGATCCAGGCGTTTGGCTCCATGGTGGACATGAGCGGCCACCGGGATGAGCTGATGATGGGCAGCGGGACGTTCAAGTAAGGCAGCTTCTCGCTTCTCGCTTCTAGCTTCTAGCTTCTAGCTTTCAGCTCTTGCCTTGGGGCATCAGCGCAACTTTTGGCGATTGACAACCTAAGAATCAACTTGGAGGAATGAAATGAAATTCATGCAGACGTGGACGCTGTTACCTGGATCAGTAAAAACCGCTGCCGAACAGTTTCTTGCCGGGGGCGGAGGAGAGCCCGAGGGAGTGAAGCTGTTGGGCCGCTGGCACAATGTAGATTGCTCGGGCGGTTTCTCGCTCTACGAATCCAACAACGCCGCCGCTCTTCATCTGGGGGCAGCGAAGTGGGCCGACCTGCTTGAGCTGAGCCTTGTGGCCGTGATTGAAGACGCTGAGGCCGGGCCCAACCTGGTGACGGTCTTCAAGAAGTAGCTCCGGGGCAGATTCTGAAAAAGTGTGGGCCGATGGGCTTTCCCTCAGGGGCTGAAGCCCATCTGTTTTGATTGATTTTGGGTGGCGCAGCTGAAGCCGCGCCCTTTCAAAACTGGTCTACAGCAAATGCAAAAATGCCTTAGAGCCTGCTGACGCCGGCTTCTGCTCCTCACAGGAGCAAGTCGGCGGCAGCGCGCGGATTGCCGCTGCCTCGGGGCCATGAGGAATTTATTCCTCTATGCGGTAGGTGAATTCTTCGATGACGGGGTTGGTGAGGACTTCTTTTGCGATGCGCTCGACCTGGGCGCGGGCTGCGTCTGCGGCGAGGCCTTCGGCTAGCGAAAGCTGGAAATACTTTCCCTGGCGGACGGAGTTGACGCTGGCGAAGCCGATCTTGCGCAGGGCGTTCTGGATGGTCTGGCCCTGCGGGTCCAGGACCGAAGTCTTGGGCGTGACGTAGACATGTGCCTTCATTAGCTGTGATTATAGTAGTTCCGGGAAGTTAGCCGGAAACGGTTGAAAACCGGGGACAGCTCCCCCATGCACCGCTCACTACCCCTCAAAGTGGGATTTAACAGGCGGCCTGACAGCCTTTAGCTTTCAAACTGGCGGCGGCGGACCCACGCTCCCCAACCCGAAGGAGACGTACATCGAAATGGTGAACTACCTGGAACTGCCGATAGGCGACCGCTGCCCCGAGGTGTTTCGGTGCGTGATCGAAATTCCCCTGGACGGAACGCAGAAATTTGAATACGACAAGCAGTTGCACGTCTTCAAGCTGGACCGCAATTTGCATTCGCCGGTGCACTATCCGGGCGACTACGGATTTATTCCGTCGACGTTGAGCGATGACGGCGATCCGCTGGACGTGCTGGTGCTGGTGCCGAGTCCGAGCTTTCCGGGATGCGTGCAGGAAGTGCGGCCGATCGGGTTGCTGGAGATGATGGATCAGGGCGTGCTGGACGAGAAGGTGCTGGCGGTTGGAAAGAACAATCCGCGCTTCACCAATGTGTGGAACTACACGGACATTTATCCGCACATGCTGAAGGAGATTACTCACTTCTTCTCGATCTACAAGGATCTTGAGGGCAAGCGAGTGGAGATGAAGGGCTGGCGCGACGCAGCGTATGCCCGCGACCGCGTGCTGGTGGCCGCCAAGCAGTTTGAAGACGGCAAGTTGAAACATCCCGCGCACGTTGCGAAAAAGAAGTAGGGGCGGCGCGGGGAGCGAACAGCAGAAAGCAAAGATCGGAAAAGCAAGGGCCTGTGAACGCTTGGCGGAAGTTTGTGCCGGGCGGGTTCACAGGCCTTCGTTGTTTGCAGGGATGGCCGGTGGTTGCCCGCGCGAGGGCAGGATGGCTGTTGCCCAATAGAGGATGGGGCCGAGCAGACCAACGGCGATGGCGACGAGCAGGGCCGAGGTTGTGCCGATGATCTTGTCGGCGCGCGAGACATAGAGCGCATACGCGATCAACATTGCGGGTGCGACACCGAGCAGGCAGGCGAAGGTCCGGTTTCCAGCTTTGAAAGGCCGGGCAAGATGGGGCTCGCGGAAGCGGAGAACGGCGAGCGCGGCAAACTCCAGCAGCAGGCTTGAGCCGTAGAGAATCAAGTCAATGGAGATGAGGCGCTCGAAGGGCAGATTGAGCGCAAGAGCCCAGGCCACCCCACACAGAAGCACGCTTACCCAGGGGACGCCGCGCTGGTTGCGGCGGGCGAGGACGCGCGGCAACATGCCGTCAAGCGCCATGGCCATGGGTAGGCGCGTATAGCTCATTTGCAATGCGTTGAACATGCCGACGCCGGTGATGCAACCGCCAACGACGATCGCGGTCCCGAGGAACTCTCCCAAGAGGCCGGGGCCACCGAGAGCGCGAGCGGCTTGTGCCCAGTCGCCCGTGGAGAAGCTGGCGGCGGAGAGACCGGCGAAGGCCATGGCGGCGAGGGGCAGAATGTAGGTGACAGCGGTGAGGACGGCGGCGACGATCATGGCGCGCGGATAATTGCGCTGCGGATTTTCGACTTCCTGCGCGATGGTGGAAGCGTTGTCCCAGCCCATGTAGTTCCACATGGCTACGAGGACGGCAGTGGAGAAGGCTGAGCCGGTGCCGAAGCCGGTGGACCCGGATCCGGAGTTGGACCATTGAATGGCAGGGTGAAGCGTGAGGCCCTTCAATAAGCCGAGAGCAACGAAAAGGGTGAAGGGCGTGAGCAGGAGGACGGAAAGCAAGAGGGAGCCGTCGCCGACAGCGGGCGCTCCACGGAGGTTCCAAAGGCTGCAAACGAGAACGATGGCGAGAGACCATGCCCAGGCCCTGGGGCCGGCAGTGAGTGCGGGAGAAAATTTGCCGAGGTAGAGAACGAAGATGGAGGGGTAGAGCGCCATGTCGAAGATGCTGGCCGAAAGCGAGAGCCAGCTTTCCTGGTATCCCCAGAAAGGGCCGAGGGCGCGGCGAACCCAGACGTAGAATCCACCTTCAGCGGGAATGGCAGAGGCCAGTTCGCCGATCATGAGGGCGGTGGGCAGGCTCCAGAAGATGGGCAGGGCGAGGAGGATGGCGATGGCCCAGCCGTAGCCGGCTCCGCCGAGAATGTCCTCAATGCCGTAAGGGCCGCCAGACACCATGAAGTAGGTGGCCGCGATGAGAGGCAAAAGCCGCATCTTTTTGCCGTGTGAATTTTGAGCGGGAAACACATTGTGAATTTAACAACAGCCGCTTCGCGGAGAAAGCGGGAAATTTGTGATGGCCGAAGGCGGGCGCCAGCGGCGGAGCACAAGCCACAACGAATTGGTCAGAGAATTGATAGGGGCGAGGTTCGATTTCACGGGGCAAGGCGGAAATCCGCTATAATGCCAATTGGACCCGGAGAGATGGCCGAGCGGCTGAAGGCGGCGGTTTGCTAAACCGTTATAGGGTCAAAAGCTCTATCGGGGGTTCGAATCCCCCTCTCTCCGCCACCGAGTCAAGCTATTTATAATCAATAACTTAGAAGTATATAATCTCCCCGATTTCCGGGCTAATTCCGGATAGATCTCCACCAGAGAACTTCTCTCCTCGTACCAAATCACCCTCAATGTCGCCCCTTTCTCCGATCTACCAGAGAGGAGTGGAGCTTTTGAACTCGATTGAGAAGTCGAAAGTTCGGCAAAGTGCGCGATCCGCTGATGACCAACCCACCAAGCGGTACGTCAACGATCTACTGACCCATGCGTGTGCTGAAACCGAATCGCGATTCTTCGCCGGTATTCGTCCACGCGGTGAGTCGGATATTCCGATTTAGGCAACAGCTGACGTTCTAGTTATCGGGATCGATCGAACAAATCCTGGGTGCCGTGCTTCGTAAGATCAAGAATGCCGGATGTACATGCGGCCATAGAAATTGCTAACGTTCACTGCGCTGCGATCAGCTCTGCCCACGGTCACTAGGCCGCTCTGGACTTGCGTACGCTCTTTGGTGCCGTGACAAAAGAGATTGCAAAAAGCAACGGCCAAGTTTAGGAGGATGAACGGCCGGATCTCAACGATCCGGCCGTGTCAAAACCTATGCCTTCTCAAACTGACCAATGATGCGGAATAGGCTCCATATCAATTGCTCACACGTACTGAATGAGGACCCGCTTCATGTGTCTGCTCTCCAAAACTTGAGAAATTCGCTTAACGATGTTCCGTCGAAGATCGAGTTCAACAGGAATGTTCGGGTCCTGGTGAGCTTCATTGATCCTGGTGCCGACTGCAAAGCTCACGATGTCGCTGTCCAGGAGCATTGCCGCCAGACGTACGGCTGGGTTCGATTCCATCTCTTCCGGCGCAAACCCTTCCTCCAGAAGGCGAAGCACTTCGCCCAATGTCAGCGTGCCTTCTGTTACCAGGTCAAATCCTTCCATCATTGCCGAAGGAGGAACCTTGGAGTGCAGCCGCTGCCGCATATCGATCTGGATTTCGCGATTCAGCAGACGCGAGAGAATATTGGCCGTCGTTCCGCCACAGATCACTTTTCTTCCCTGGGTTCGCTCCGCCATCTTGGCCAGGTCGCGATCATGAGCCCTGTTGAAAGGAGCTCCCGTAATCACCAGCAGCTTGCGCGGACTTCGAAAGTACACCACTCCACACGTAATGTCGTCCTTCGCGCTGAGCCCGTCCACTTCTTCAGCCTTCGCCACCAGCACGCGCGACAACTCGCGCGCAGAGATCTGCGGATGGCGGTCAATCTTCTCGCGGACGAACCTCTCAACGTTCTCCAATCCCCATCCAAGTGGCGTTCGATACTCGCCCATGCCCGCCTGCGTAATGCCGTCGGAGAAGAAAATGATGCGGTCTTCACGCTGGGCATCGAAACTGGAGAAGCCGATCACACGGTCCTGCCAGCGCTCGGGATGCACTTCCGTCTTCTCTACGCTCAACCTGCCCTTGGGGCGAATCAATAGGAACGGCGGATTCCCGTGCTCAATAATGCGCGTCTCGCCGCTGCTGGCCATATCCACCACAGTGAACGTTGAATAACTTATCTTGCGCACGCTGCAAATCGGCAGCGTGTCCATGATGATCTCAGCCGACCGGCGAATATCCATCGCGCTCGAAGCAAACTTCAGTGCCATGGTCGCCGTCATGCTCGCCAGCACGCTAGCCTTCACGCCGCTGCCAAGCCCGTCAGAGAGCACGGAGACAACGCGGCCTTCCTGCTTCACCTGCTGCGAAAGAAACACGTCGCCTGAGATCAGTTGCCCATTCTTGGCCCGCTGGCAGGAGTCGACCTCGATAAAGCTCTCAGTTCCGTTCACTCATACCTCCGCCGCGGTCCTCAACATCCTTGGGTGTAAACGAGCGCACAATCGAATTGAGAATGATCTCGGAGTCCGCAGCATTCTCACCCAGCAGGTAAGCGATCTGCTGTACTGTCTTGAGGTTCTTCTGGATTACCTCGCGAGCGCGATCGATAATCTGCTCCTTCTGAAACAGCGGCTCTGATATGTCGCGAAAAATGGCGCACATCACCGAATGTGGCTCGATCGTGAAAACGCTCGAAGTCAGAATGCTCCGCTCGTAGCGAATGTCGTGCCCCACGATATCTTCGCTCGACTCAAGCACGCGGCGGAAAAGATAAGAGAACGGCATCACGTCGCTCAGAGGGCTGCCTTCGAGATTCCTTGTGGGCTCGTCCTCTGGAGAAAACAGCCGCACAAAATTCGAATTGCACTCTATGATCTTCAGCTCGTCGTCAACGATCACAACGGCTGACGGCATCTTCTGCAGTAGCGCATTGGCCTTCTTCTGTGCCAACTTGCGCGTATACGTTGCGCACATCATGCGCTCGGCATTGCGCGAAATCAGCGCGCCTGCAAAGTCCCGGCAAGTGTCATACCCGCACCCACCACAGTTGAGTTCGTCTTCCACTGCGTATTTCCCAACCGTGCGCAATGCCTCCCGCAATTGCAGTTCGCCGTACTCGTTGCGCGTCGCTGGGGCGGCTTCATAACTTTGTGTGATCTCAATCGACGATTGACGCGGAAACTCCGAAGCCGCCTTTGCATTGCGAACAATGTCATAGCGCCGCCGCGCAATCGAAGTGCCGCGCGTTGCTTTTGGTCCGTTGATGCAACCTCCAGCGCATGCATTCATCTCAAAGAACATCCCCTGCTCCCGCTTCCACTCGGGAATCTCCTTCAATGCCTGCTCCACATTTGGCATTCCCGACACCGCGACAAAGCCTACATCGTCAATCTCAAGTTTCCCTGTGAGCCCGGGCGCCATTCCACCCTCGATCGGCAGCAGCGCTCCCTCTTCCGCAGCTTTCGGTTCAAATCGGTCATCAGGGCTATCCACTACTTCGCTGAGCTTGATATGCCGTTCAGCCAGCCAGAAATCAAGATCCTCAAACGTAAGCGCCACGTCAAGAAGCGCGGGATGATCTTCAGCTTCTTTCTTCTCCGCAATGCAAGGCCCGATGGAAACAACTGCGATGTCATCGCCATAAAGCGTGCGCAGCACTTTGCAATGTGCAAGCACAGGAGACAGAACGCCGCATACATGCGGAAGACAATCTGGATGGAACTTCCGGATGAAGTCCACAACCGTGGGGCAAGCCGAAGAAATCCAGATTCCATTGGGCTTGCTCCGCATCAGGGCGTGCACGCTCGCTGAAACCTCCTGTGCGCCCAGTGCCGTCTCGGACACGGCAAAGAATCCCAACACTTTAAGTGCGCGAACCAACTGCCCGGGTCGCACCCCCGGATACTGAGCCACAAAGGAAGGAGCAAGCGATACGACCACGGCACGCCTGCAATTAATCAGAGCCTTTGCGCTTGGCAGGTCGTCGCACACCTGTTTCGCGTTGCTGGGACACGTCAATGTGCAATTGCCGCAAAGAATGCACAGCTCAGGAACCACCTGCGCGCAGTTCTCCTGGACCCGGATCGCCTTTACCGGGCACCCGCGAATGCATTTATTGCAGTCCTGGCACTCGTGTTTTCTGGTCTTGATAAACCTAGCTTGTTCCATGCTGTCCCCGATCTGGCCCGCCAAGCTGCTCTAACAGTCCCAGCAATCGAGCAGGCGTAACGCCGTGATAAACCTCGCCGTCGATGCTCAGATTCGGACCTTGCATGCACTCGTCCTGGCAGAGCTTGCCCGTCATCCGCACCATGGCCTTCAGCCCGTGGCTCTGCACATGGCTGTTGATTAAGGCAAGATTCTCTGAGTTGCCCCGCGCGAAGCAAGAACTGCCGAGGCAGACCACAATCTCTACTGGACCTTCATCCGGGCTCATGATTCACCTCACTATTGCGCCAGCTGCACCAGTTGCAGACCGGCCTCTACACGAGAAAGCAAAGGGACTTCGACTGTTCCTCTTCCGCCCTCTCCACGTCCCGCAAAACGCCCGAGCGAGTGGATCTGTCCGCGTAAACACTGGTTGCAATCGGAAGCGCTCTCCTCAATGCAAGCCTTCGCAGGATAGATCTCGTAGAGACTGCGGTATTTCATCGGCGTCAAATTTGGCATCACCACATTCGCGCCGGCTTTCAGCCCGAGTTTGCGCCCTTCGGTCCTGTTGATCGTGGCAAGCGCCGTTGTGCTTGGAATGTTTGCTTCAGGGCAAGTGATCCGTGTCAGCGCAATCATCTTGTAGACCATCTCTTCGCTATTCGGTGCCTGCTCGCCGTTCTCAATCAACGGCTTCAGCGCGCCTGAACCGAGCGGCGTTCCGGCATGAGGAATGAAAGGCCCAATCCCGATCATGTCGAGATTGAGTGTGCGAAACGTTAGAATGTCCCCGGCCAGGCTCTCGAATGTTTGCCCCGGAATGCCAACCATCACTCCACCGCCCGCCTCATAGCCAAGCGCCTTCAGTGTGCGCAGCAGTTCGATGCGATCCGACCCCACCTCATAGCGGCTCGGATGAATCGCGCGAAACAGCTTCTTGTCCGAAGTTTCAAAGCGAAGCAGGTAGCGATCCGCGCCGGCCTGGCGCCACATCTTGAATTCGTCTTGACTTCGTTCGCCCAGGCTGAGCGTCACTGCGAGCCGCGTCTCGCGCTTGATCCAGTGGACAATCTCGGCCATCCAATCTGCCTTAATCTCGCCATCTTCGCCTGCCTGCATCACAACGGTGCCATAACCAAGCTGTTCGGCCTCAAGCGCACAGTTCAGAATCTCTTCTCTCTCCATGCGGTAGCGCGTCAGTTGTTTGTTAGCCGCGCGCAGCCCGCAATACATGCATTGCCGCGCGCAGTGACTAGAAATCTCGATCAGCCCGCGTAAATGCACTGCATCGCCCACCCACTCCTTGCGCACGCGGTCGGCCCAACCGTACAGCAACTGCAATCGGCTGGGCCGGCTCTCATGCAGCCATTCAAGCAGCTCGGGTTGTGTTAACGCCTTCACGCTTGACTCACGAACCTCATGTGCTCTTCGCCGTTTTGCATCGCAGCGCGCAGTGAATGCGGCTCACGGTACTGCTGCCGTTCTTCCTTGTAGGCGGCAAGCGCCTCCGGGAAAGGCTCTAGTGCGCGTTCCAGAATCCCCAGGGAATACGCAATTACCAGACCGTAATTCGTAATCGGCACTCCCTGGCGATCACATTCGCGAATGCGGTTCATCATCTCCTGGCGATTCCACATGCACGCTCCGCAGTGAATCAACAGCTTGTACGGCGACAGGTCCTCAGGAAAATCTCGCCCCTTCACCGTCGTAAACTTCAGTTCTCCGCCTACATATTTCTGCAGCCACTGCGGAATCTTGACGCGTCCAATATCTTCTTCAATCGGATGATGCGTGCACGATTCCGCCACCAGCACCCGATCGCCCGGCTTCAACCGCTCCACTGAAACTGCCGCGCGCGTTTGCGCAACCAAATCGCCCTTCAAGCGCGACAGCAAAATCGAAAATGCCGTCAGCGGAATCGATTCCGGCGTCACCTTCGCAACCTGCTCAAACACCGCTGCGTCCGTCACAACCAACTGCGGCGGAGTCATCAGGTTGCTGAGCGTCCTCGCCAGCCCTGTCTCCTTTACCGCAACACAACAAGCCTCGCCGTCCAGCAGTTCGCGAATCGACTGCGCCTGCAGTTGCTTGATGCGGCCCTTTGGCGCCTCTTTGTCAAACGGCATCACCAGCACTGCCGTTTCCTGTGGTCCAACCAAGTCGCGCAGAATTACTGAAGGCTCGTTATCCTCGGGCGCCGCGACTTCGGCCAACCTGGTGCGCAGCGTTTCGAGACCTTCGCCGGTCGTCGCTGCGACCTTCGCATACTTGATCCCTGCCTGCTCAAATCGGATCAGCAGATCGATCTCCGGCCTGTTCAGGTCAACCTTGTTCAGCACCACCACCACAGGAATTCCCTGCGCGCGAAGTTCGGCCAGCAGCTTCTCTTCAAACTCTCCCCACACACCGGCTTCTGCAACCAGCACGCCAAGATCGCAGCGCCCAATCGCCTTCCGCGTCTGCGCAACGCGCTGCTCGCCGAGCGCGCCCACATCGTCCATTCCGGCTGTATCCAAAAAGAGAACCGGCCCTATCGGCAGCAGTTCCATCGGCTTCTCAACCAGATCGGTTGTTGTGCCCGGCACCTCCGACACAATGGAGACATGCTGCTGCGTAATAGCGTTCAGCAAGCTCGATTTGCCAACGTTGCGCCTTCCGAAAAAACCTATATGCAGTCGAAAGCCCTTCGATGTTGCCCGGATCATAGTTGCCTTTCTCCTTGTTGATTACTAAATGAAAACGTCGCGTTCGCCGCCGCGTACCTGGTTCAACATCGGCAGCGCAATGGCAGTCTGTTTACCATCCATGTTGTTCAGCTCAATCGAAATCAGATCTTCACCGGCCGACTTCGTCCCCGGCCCCGCGTAGTCACACAGGTACTCCTGAAATGTCGCAATCGCATTCGGGTGGCAGTGGTATTTGATCTCTCCCGGCTTGGCCAGATCCATAAAGTCATGCCCAGTGCGTCCGGTGCGGTAACACGCCGTGCAGAACGACGGAAGAAATCCAAGCTTCACCACATCGTTTACAACCTCTTCCACCGTGCGATGATCGCCGAGTTGAAACTGTCCGCCATTTTCATCTGCTTCTGCATCCTTGTATCCGCCCGGATCCGTGCGACTCCCCGCAGAAATCTGTGAGATGCCAAGCTCCAGCGTTGCGCGGCGTACGTCGGCCGTCTCGCGGGTGGACATGATCATCCCCGTATACGGAACCGCGAGCCGCATGATCGCAATCATCTTCAGAAAGTCTGCGTCGCTCACCGCATGCGGGGGCCGCGACGCCAGATCCGATCCCGCCGCCGGCTCAATGCGCGGAAAGCTGATCGTGTGCGGCCCAACGCCAAACTTCTCTTCCAGGTGCCGAATGTGTTGCATCATCGCCATGAGTTCGAATCGCCAGTCATAAAGCCCGAACAATACGCCGATCCCGACGTCATCGATGCCCGCTTCCATCGCCCGGTCAAATGCCGTCGTCCGCCAATCGTAATCGCGCTTCGAGCCTTTCAGATGAACCGCCGCGTACGTCGGCCGATGATAGGTCTCCTGGAAAAGCTGAAAGGTTCCAATCTCCGCTTGCTTCAGTTGCCTGAAGCGCTCCGTTGTCTGCGGAGCCAGATTCACATTCACGCGCCGGATCTCGCCCGGCCCCACCTTCGTCTTGTAGATTGTCGCAATCGAATCCAGAATGTACTGGAATCCCTCTTCCGGCAGCGCCTCGCCTGAAACCATCAGCACGCGCTTGTGCCCTTGCCTAATCAGCGTCCGCGTCTCCTCGGCAATCTCCTCCTGATCCAGGGTGCGGCGCTTGAGCGAGGTATTCGTTGCGCGAAACGCGCAGTAGGTGCACTCGTTCATGCAGCGATTTGAAATGTACAGCGGAGCAAACAGCACCAGGCGCGTGCCGTAGATCTCCTCCTTGATCTTCTTGGCTGCCGCCAGAATCTGAGCCACCAACTCCGGCTGCTCCACATACGAAAGACAGGCGACCTCTTCCATCGAGAGGCCGCGCATCTCGCGTGCCTTCGCCAGCAGTTCATGCACCATTGCAGATGCCGGGCGCCGTCGCGGCGTCAGTATGCCCTCAATCTCCTGCTCGTTGATAAAGTCTGCCCGCTCCTGCGTAATCAAGATCGCCTCTTCCCCCTGCCGTTCACTTGCCACAGTGATTGCAGGAATGCCCGTTGCAAGTCCCAGCCGGCTCGTCGTTCTCAATCCGTCTGTCGATCTCCTCAATTGCTTTTGCCGCATTGCAATTCGGAATGTGCTCGCCTCCGATCATTACGGTCGGTCCGCTCTCGCACTTCTCAAAGCAGAATCCTGCCCGCACATCCAGCTTGCCCTCCATCCCACTTTGCTCCCCATGGCGCAGAACTCCGTTCAGCACCTCCTGCGAGCCTTTCAAGAAGCAGTTCGTCCCCAGGCACACGCTCACCTTCAGCTTGTCTTCGTTCTCTGACTGCATCAGCGCAAGTGACTCATCCGCAATGCGCCGCCTGCTCTGGTAGGTCGTGTGCAGCAGGTGATGCGCCTTCTCTCCCCCGATATCTCCCAGAAACTTCGCGTAGCACTCCGTGATAAACACGTTGTCCTGCGACTTGTGCAGCTGCAGCATCTTGTCCGCGTGATAAAGCCCCTTCGTCCTCAGCGCCCGCGTATCGCGAGTCGTGCTCACTGGCTGCCCTGCGCCGCCAATGCAGCCGCCCGGACATGCCATCACTTCAATCAAGTCGTAGCGACTCTTTCCTGCACGCACCTGTTCGGCAACCACGCGCGCATTGCGCAGTCCGTGTACTACGGCCAGCTTCAGTTCCGATCCGTTCACCGTGATGGTCGCTTCGCGCAACCCGGAGTCGCCGCGCACTTGCTGGAAGTCAACCTGCTCCAGCCTCTGCCCCGTCGCCTTCTCTGCTGCGTACCGAAGCACCGCCTCCATCACTCCACCCGAGTTTCCAAAAATCACTCCGGCGCCCGTGTAGAAGCCAAACGGCATATCGAACGATTCCGGCTGCAACGTATCAAACATGATGCCCGCCGACTGGATCATGTGCGCCAGTTCCTGCGTGGTCAGCACGTAGTCCACATCCGGATCGCCGTCCACGCCCATCTCAGGCCGCTGCGCTTCAAACTTCTTGGCCGTGCACGGCATGATCGCAACCACTTTCAGATCCTTACGCTCGATCTTCATCTGATCGGGAAGCATGGCCTTGACCAGCGAGCCGAACATTGCCTGCGGCGAACGGCACGTCGAAAGATTCGGCAGCAGCTCAGGGAAGTACTGCTCCGTGTACTTCACCCAACCAGGGCAGCAGGAAGTAAACATCGGCAGTGTTCCGCCTTGCGTCTTCCGTTCCAGAAACTCTGTGCCCTCTTCAATCACCGTCAGATCGGCGGCAAACGAAGTATCGTAGACTTGGTTGAAGCCCAGGTGTTTCAGCGCCGCAACAATTCGACCCGTCGTAATCTCTCCGGGCTTCAGGCCAAAGCACTCGCCCAGCCCCACCCGCACCGCCGGAGCGATCTGCACAATCACCGTCTTCGCCTTGTCGGCAATCAGTTCCCAGACCTTGTCAACTTCTGACTTGATGGTCAGTGCGCCGGTCGGGCAAACGCTTGCGCATTGTCCGCAGTTCACGCACTCGACCTCTCCAAGCGGTTTGCCAAACGCGGGCTGCACCATCACCTCGTGCCCACGATGCGAAAAGTCGATTGCTCCAATTCCCTGGATCTCCGAGCACATGCGCACACAGTCGCCGCACAGCACGCACTTGTTCGGATCGCGCACCAGTGAAGGCGAAGACTCGTCCAGCGGCACCGGCTGATGCACTGACTTGAACCGCACCTTCTTGATCCCGAGCCGTTGCGCCAGGCTCTGCAGCTGGCAGTTCGCGCTCCTCGAACACGTGGGGCAGCTCTGGTCGTGATTGGCCAGCAGCAGTTCCACCGCTATCTTGCGAATCTCGCGAATCTCCGGCGTCGTCGTCAGCACCTTCAATCCCGGCTCGGGGGGCGTCGAGCACGCGCCTGAAATCCCACGCCCCTCCACCTGCACAAGGCACAGGCGGCAAGCGCCATACACGCTCAGCTCCGAGTGATAGCAAAACGTCGGCAAATCGATGTTGGCCTTGCGTACAAGCTCCAGCAAATTCTGCTCGCCTTCAATCGCAACCGTCCGTCCATCGATCGTCAATGTTGATTCTGTGGCCTTGTTCATCTCGCTATATCCCCTCGACTGCGTGAATCTTGCAGGCTGTTGCGCACGCGCCGCACTTGATGCAGAGCTCCGCATCGATGTGGTGCGGCTTCTTCTTCTCGCCGGTAATCGCGCCCGTCGGACAGGCTTTGATGCACAACCCGCACCCCTTGCACTTCACCTCGTTGATCCCCGGGCTCAGCAGCGCCTTGCAACGCCCCGTGCGGCAGCGCTTCTCAAAGATGTGCTCTTCATACTCCTTGCGAAAGTAGCGCAGCGTCGAGAGAACCGGATTCGGCGCCGTCTTTCCGAGCCCGCACAGCGATCCCACCTGCACCGCGTGGCCAAGCTTCTCGAGCAACTCCAATGTGCCCGCATCCGCTCGCCCTTCAATCACGTCGTCCAGCAGAGCCAGCAGTTGGTTGGTTCCCTCCCTGCAAAGCACGCACTTGCCGCAGGACTCGCGCTGCGTAAATTCCATGAAGAACCGCGCAATGCTCACCATGCAGGTGCCCTGGTTCATCGCCACCAGGCCGCCTGAGCCCACCATCGCGCCAACCGCCCGTAAAGATTCGTAAGCCAGCGGCAGATCCAGATGCTCTTCGGTTAGGCAACCACCTGAAGGCCCGCCAATTTGCACCGCCTTGAATCCGGTCTTCCAAATCTTTCCTGCGTCGTCCGTAATGCCACCGCCGATGTTCAACACAATCTCGCGCAGCGTCGTGCCAAACGGAACTTCCACCAGCCCCGTATTCGCCACGTGCCCCGTCAGCGCAAAGGTCTTCGTCCCCGGGGAATCTTTTGTGCCGATGCTCTTGAATACCTCCGCTCCCACTTTGAGAATTCGCGAAACATGTGCCAGCGTCTCAACGTTGTTGATGATGGTCGGCTTGCCCCACAGCCCGCTCTGCGCCGGGAACGGCGGCTTAGGCCTCGGCATGCCGCGCTGCCCCTCGATCGACGCGATCATGGCCGTCTCTTCGCCGCAGACAAATGCCCCTGCGCCCTCCATCACTTCACACTTCAGCGAGAGCCCGGTGCCGAACACATTCTTCCCCAGAATCCCCTCGCCTTCCGCGTCGGCAACGGCGCGCCGCACGCGCTCCACGGCCAGTGGATACTCGGCTCGCACATAAATCAGCGTCTCGCTCGCGCCAATCGCGCGTGCCGCAATCATCAGCCCCTCAATCACGCTGTGCGGATTGCCTTCCATCACCGAGCGGTTCATAAACGCACCCGGATCGCCCTCGTCGCCGTTGCAGATCACGTATTTCTTCGTCGAGTTCTGCACACGCGCTGCGTCCCACTTGCGTCCCGTTGGAAAACCGCCGCCGCCCCTGCCTCGCAATCCCGAGTCCGTGATCAGCTTGCAGATCTCCTCAGGCGCCATCTCCACAAACGCCTTCCGTGCCGCTGCGTATCCGCCGTGCAACATGTATTCGCGAATGTCTTCCGGATCGAGAGATCCGCACTCGTGCAGCACCAACCTGTTCTGCCGTGAGTAAAACGGATTGTCTTCCAGCCCCCTGCAACTCTTCCGCGTCGAAGAATCCTTGTAAAGCAGCCGCTCCACAACCTGCCCCTCGGTCAGCGTCTTCACTACAATCTCTGCAACGTCTTCGCTGCGCACCTTGGTGTAGAGAATCCCGTCAGGAATCACAGACACCAGCGGCCCCATCTGGCAAAAGCCCTGGCATCCGCTCTTTGACAGCCGCACTTCATCGGTCGCCGCTTCTTCGCGCAATTCCAGAATCACCTGCAGTCCGGTCTCCGCCATCGCCCGCTTGAACTGCTCAAACACTTTCATGGCTCCATTCGCCATGCATCCCGTGCCCGCGCAAATCACCACCCGGCGCAACTGCTTGGGCGTCGCGCTCCCGTTCGCCGGTTCCACCTGCACCAGTTCCGCGCTACTCATGGCACTCCTCCCCGGCAGGCTGCTCAGTCGCAATCGCGCCGGCCGTCGCCATCAGCATCTCCGCTGCTTTGATGTCCTCCACCAGCCCGAGAGCGCGCTCAGGCGTTACCTGTCCGTACACCTGTTCATCAATCACCACCACCGGAGCCAGTCCACATGCGCCCAGGCAGGCCACCGTCTCCAACGTGAACATCATGTCGAGCGTGGTCTTGTTTTTCTCGCTCGTCCCCAGTTTCGCGCGCAGTGCGTTCAGCACCGGCAGCGACTGCTTCACGTGGCACGCCGTTCCGTCGCAAATCCTGATCACGTGCCTGCCCTTCGGCTCCAGCGCAAAGTGTGCGTAAAACGTCGCGACTCCGAAAACCCGTGCCGGCGGAACATCCAGCGATGTCGCGACAAACGTCAGCACCTCCTCCGGCAAATACTTATACTCGTGTTGAATCGCCTGCAGGATCGGAATCAGCCCCGAAGGCCTCCGGCCAAAACGGCTCAAAATCCTGCAAACGTTTTCAAACTTCTCAGCACCATCCACAGCAATCGGCAACGCCGCCATCTAGACTGCCTCCTTCTCTTTGAGTGACACCCGGAACCGCCGTGCCAGCTTCCACGACAGCGTGGCCAGCGTCGAGTAAAGATCCTCATTGTGAACAATGATGTGCTCGGGCACTTTGAGCTTTACCGGGGCAAAATTCCAGATCGCCTGGATGCCGCCCTTCACCATCTCATCGGCTACAGCCTGCGCCGCTTCAGGTGGCGTGGTGATAATTCCCAGGTGAATGCTCATCCGTTGCGCCAGGTCGGCAAGTTCTTCCAGCGGCAGCACCGCCTTTTCGTGAATCCACTGGCCCTCTTTGGCCGGGTCCCTGTCGAAGGCCGCCACAATCCGCAATCCGAACTTCGAGAATCGTTCGTGCCCCAGCAATGCGGTTCCCAAGTTCCCCGCTCCCACCAGGAACGCCTCGTTGATGTTGTTCCAGCCCAGAAACGTCTCGATCGCCTGGATCAGTTCCGCCACCGAGTAGCCGGTCTTCGGCCTGCCGATGATCCCTGTATGTTGCAGGTCCTTGCGCACCTGTACCGGGATCAGTCCCAAATCCCGGCCAATCACGCTGCATGTGGTTTGGGTAATCCCCTTGGCCGCGAGATCGACCAGGTAGTGGTGGTACTGGGGCAAACGCGCCAGGCTCGGCTGCGGTATCGAAGGCGCCTCCTGTCTTCCCACCCGCAGAGGAGTCGATAAATTTATATCGATAACCATGGATCGAGTCTACGGCGCCCTGAACTGCCAAACAGTGACAGCTGTCACGATCCATCGCAGCCGACGAGCCACAAGGAGTGCCAGCTGGCCCCGCAGAGAGTGGTGAGTCTAAGTTGAATATTGACATAAGCCTAAGCTTGCTTAAGGAGACATCCTCACTGGCCTCGCGGCGGAAAGACGCCAAGACGCCTGAGGTTCCGAGAACAAGTCTCGAAGGTGATTGGAGAGGGCCGTATCAGGGAAATGCTATTCCCTGATACGGAGGTGATAATTCCCTGTTCGGTTTGCTCCGCAGATTGCGGAGGCGATCGTACAAGTACAATCTATTCAGCGGTATAGGTAGATATCTCGACGGGGCCAGGAGGCCGAATTCGTGAGATTCCCTGTATTTTTCCCTGTTAGCAGGGAATTTAGCCCGGAGAACGGTTCGGTCGAGTCTGCGTCCACCGCCAGATTTTCCGCCTACCTGATTGGACTTAAAAGTAAATACAAGATAATTAGCAACTTGAAATCATTCATTATCGTTAACTCCGGTAAGCTGAATTCCTTCTTGTGCCCTCAATTCCGCTCAAGCACGATAACCTGCGGAAATCACCATAACGCGGGGCTTTCCGAAATCCGACGAGACTGCGAATTGCAACTGCCGATTGAGCCTGGATCAGTCCATTTCGGCATGATTCGGCCCGGCGTTGCTGTCATACACTGGTGACCTAGAGCTTTAGCCTAGATCGATCGAGACTCCGGTCTCAAAAGGACATGATGAAATATTCATTTCGCCGCGGATTGCTCGGAATTTCAGCACTTGTGTTCTTAAACCTTTCTTTTCTGGCAGCGCCAGGATTGTCGCAGAATGCGAAGACACAGAAGGTCAAAGGTCCCTGGATGGACGCGAACCTTACTCCGGACGAGCGCGCTGACCTGGTGCTGAAGCAGATGACGATCGACGAAAAGATCCAATTGCTGCATGGGTTTGGGATGCCCCAGGACGAACCAGTCACCTTATTGAACGCGGCATCAAACCGCGGGGTGGGATACGTGGCTGGAATTGAACGGCTGGGGATTCCGGGGATCGACATGAGCGACGCGGCGTATGGAGTCCGCGCCAGCGGTTCGAACGGGCGGTATTCAACGGCTTTGCCGGCCAACGTGGCGGCAGCGGCAAGCTGGGACACCGAGGCAGCGTTTGAATATGGTGCGCTGATTGGGCGTGAGCTGCGGGCGCAGGGGTACAACATGTCACTGGGCGGCGGAGTGGACATTACGCGCGAGCCGCGCAACGGGCGGACGTTTGAGTATCTGGGCGAAGACCCGGTTCTGGCCGGAACGCTGGTGGCACGACTGATCGCCGGAACGCAGTCGCAGCACGTGATAGGCGATATCAAGCACTATGCATTCAACGATCAGGAAAGCGGACGCAGTTCAGTCGATGTCCGCATCAGCAAGCGGACGGCGCGGGAGACTGACTTGCTGGCCTTTGAGATCGGCGTTACTCAGGGCCACCCGGCCGCAGTCATGTGCTCGTATAACCGCGTGAATGGGGACTTTGCCTGCGAAAACAAGTATCTGCTGAATGAGGTGTTGAAGAAGGACTGGCAATTCCCCGGATTCGTGCTGTCGGACTGGGGCGGAACGCATAGCGACGCAAAGGCCTCGGCGGCAGGACTGGATAACGAGGAGCCCGGCGATTTTTTTTATGGTGAGCGCTTCAAGGCTGCCGTGCAGGCGGGGAGGATTCCCGAGGCTGAGCTAGACGAGCACGTACATCGTATTTTGCGGTCGGAGTTTGCAGCGGGCATTGTCGATTTTCCGCGTCAACGGAGCGTGGTAGATCCACTTGCGGGATTGGAGGTTGCCCGGAAGATTGAGGAAGGCGGCATCGTCCTGCTGAAAAACGATCGGGCCGCGCTGCCACTGGATGCGGGGACAATCCATACCATTGCCGTGATTGGCGCTCATGCCGATGTAGGGATGATCTCCGGTGGAGGGTCGGCGCAGGTGGATCCTCCGGGAGGCAATGCCATTTCAGCTCCTGGCGAGGGAGCCACGCACTGGCAAGAAGAGATCTGGTTTCCGACGTCGCCGCTGAAGGCCATTCAAGCGCGGGCGCCGCATGCAGTTGTGACATATGACCCGGGCACAGATGCGAATGCCGCGGCCGCAGCAGCCAAGGGCGCGGACGTCGCAATCGTCTTTGCGTACGAGTGGGAGAGCGAAGGCATGGACCTTCCGAATCTTTCCCTTCCTCTGCACCAGGACGACCTGATTGCACAGGTTGCCGCGGCGAATCCGCACACTGTCGTAGTGCTGGAGACGGGAAGCCCGGTGACGATGCCGTGGGTGGATGCTCCGTCAGCGATCCTCGAGGCGTGGTTTGCGGGGAGCGACGGCGCCAATGCATTGGGCAATATTCTGTTCGGGTCAGTAAACCCGAGTGGCAAGCTTCCCAACACTTTCCCGAAGAGCGAGGCCGATCTGCCGCATCCGACCCTGGTGAAGCCGCCACTGGCGTCGCAGCGTTTCTCGGGTCCGGTTTCGCCCGTGCAAAGAGCGGAGGGCCTGCCGCCATTCCAGGTTGAATATGACGAAGGACTCAAGGTCGGCTACAAGTGGTATGACGCGGAGAAGAAGGCAGTTCTGTTTCCGTTTGGCTATGGACTGTCTTATACGAGTTACGGCTACTCAGGGTTGACGGTGACTCAGGGCAAGACGGTCGAGGCCACTTTTACCGTAACCAACACCGGGGATCGTGCCGGGGCGGAGACCGCGGAGGTGTATGCATCAATGCCAAGCGCAGCCGCTGAGCCTCCGAAGCGTTTGGTGGGTTGGAGCAAGGTGAAACTCGACGCCGGAGAAAAGAAGACGGTCACCGTAGAAATTGACCCGAAATACCTGTCGATTTTTGATGAAGAGAAGGATGGATGGATCCTTGTTCCGGGCGAATACACCATCCTGGTCGGAGGGTCGTCACAGGATCTTCCGCTTCGAGCAACATTCATCGTGAAGTAGTTCAAAGTGCGCATCGAAGATAGGGCTAAGACTTTGCCGTGAGCTGTGACGCCAGAGACCACCTGTTTTCTCGGAACGGGACCCCTGATATTAACTTGGAGAGTCAGATTACTGCGACACGAG
>Ga0224554_1000664_pt1 | contig 26930 bp, 22 predicted proteins | sample 714S22024metaG_FD_180666 | JGI IMG/M metagenome (GOLD analysis project Ga0224554, IMG submission 180666) | Peat soil microbial communities from Stordalen Mire, Sweden - 717 S2 20-24 | ecosystem: Environmental > Terrestrial > Soil > Wetlands > Peat | place: Sweden: Norrbotten County, Stordalen...
CAGGAAACAACCCTGGCGAAGCCTGCCCAGATCTCGAAGCCAAAGGCACCGGTTCTTCCTGCGCACCTGAAGATGGAGGGCAAAGCAAAAATGATGCGCATGTATATCGGCGAAGCGGATCGCTGGAAAGACAAGCCTCTTTACAACGCACTCGTCGAAGCTATGCGCGCCAACGATATTGCCGGCGTCACCGTTTACCGCGGCATCCTCGGTTATGGTGCGCACCGCAGGATGCACGCGGATAAGACTCTCCACCTCTCCCACGACTGCTCAATCATGCTCTCGGCCGTTGATACCGAGGAGAAGCTGCGATTGTTCCTTCCGCTTGTGGATCAGATGGTCGAAGAGGGGCTAGTTGTCCTTTCAGACGTAGACATTATCAAGTACTCCTATCGCGCTCTGGACGTTGATATGCCAGAGTCGCCGTCGGGAAGCGCTTCTGTATGAGCGGAGGCTCAACCATGAAAGAGCAATATCAAGCACGCATGGTACGCATTCATTTCGGCGAGGGCGACAAATTGCAGGGCAAGCCCCTGCATGAAGCGATTGTGGCAAAATGCATGGAACTGGGAATGGCCGGCGCCACGGTGTATCGAGGAATCGAAGGATACGGCGCCAGCACCAGAATTCACCATTCCAGTCATTGGACGTTCTCCAAGGATGCACCGATCATGCTGACCGTTATCGACCGTGAGGAAGAGATCGAAAAGCTGATTCCTCATCTCGACGTGATGGTTGAAGAAGGCCTCATCGCGATGTCTCGTGTCGAGGTCATTCGATACTCGCGAACATCAGCTAACGCACCGGCGCAGGCCTAACAGGACCCAGATGGAGAGATGATGGCTCACTCCGCGATTGATCATTGCGCAGCGCTCCCCTCGGATCGCGACGGACATACCGACTCAATCGAGCCGCCCGGACCTTCGACTGAGACATCCGCATCTACGGATGGCGCCTCCCGCTTGTTGCGACTCGGCGGGCTCGCCGAGGAACTTGCGGCTGAACCTCTCGCCGAGGAAGCGCGTGAGCTTGCTGAGCGGGTCTCCGAAGGACGTTTCTATGTAGCTTGTATCGGCCAGTTCAAGCGTGGCAAATCTACCCTGCTCAACGCTCTGGTTGGCCACGAGGTTGTTCCGACAGGGTTTGTTCCGGTCACGGCTGTGCCTACGGTGATTCGGTTTGGTGATGTACTTCATGCACGCGTGCGCATGCATGACGGTTCTTGGCAGGACGTTGCTATGCCCGACTTGAAGGAATACGTGACCGAAGAGCATAACCCCGAAAACCAAAAGGGTGTGGATGGCGCGGAAGTATTCATCCCCAGCCCCTTGTTGTCCACCGGCATGTGTTTCGTGGACACGCCAGGTTTGGGCTCGGTCTTCACGGGAAATACGGCAACCACGCACGCGTTCATTCCTCACATTGATGCAGCGTTGGTTGTGGTCGGGGCCGATCCGCCAATTGCAGGTGAGGAGTTGAAGCTGGTGGAGGCGGTTGGCAAGCAAGTTCAGGATTTGATCCTGGTCATCAATAAGGCCGACCGCACCAGTGACCCGGAGCGTGCGGCTGCGGTTAAGTTTACCCGTGAAATTCTGGAAAAACGGCTGCAGCGCCCGATGAGCGAGGTCTTTGAGGTAAGTGCCGCGGAACGGGCTGAAAACCGCGGTCCGTTACGGGATTGGGAGAAACTACTGTCGAGCTTGCATCACCTCGTGGAAGACTCGGGTAGAAATCTCGTTCGTGCAGCTTGCGACCGAGGCCTCCAGCGCTTAAGCGAACAACTGTTGGCTATCATCAGCGAGGACCGCGACGCGCTTCAACGGCCAATCGAAGAATCCGAACGGCGGATTGAACTGATGAGGGAAACTATCAGCGAGGCCGAGCGCTCCATGCGCGAGCTGAACTTCTTGTTTATGGCGGAACAGCAGAGGATTTCGGACCTCTTCGTTGAAAGGCACAAGCGGTTCGCTCGTTCCGCGCGGACGGGATGCGAGACAGAATTTGGTGCGGAGTTACAGTCCGTATCCCTCGGCTTGGGCCCACACTATCGGCGCCGACTAATGCATCTCGCTCAGGAAATTGCGCGCCGCAAGATTACGCCATGGCTGAAACCTGAGCAGGAAGAGGGCGAGCGTCAATATGGCGCCGTGGCCCTTCGATTTGTGGAGATGGCAAATAATTTTCTGAAAAAGCTGGCGGGGGCGGGTCTCAGCGAACTGACGCGTATGCCACATGCGCTCGATCCGGAGAAGGGTTTGCGTGTGCGCCCCAAGTTCATTTTTGAGGACTTCATCGGAACGGCGGAGCCCCCATCACCGCTTCGCTGGCTTGCCGATGTCTTTCTGCCTTTTGTAGGTGGTCGAAAACTGATCACGAACGATGCTCGAGAGTTCCTGCGGCACCTCTTGGAAGTGAACAGCTCGCGCGTGCAAAACGATGTTCTCAATCGCATTCAGGATAGCCGGGGGCGCCTGGAGGCTGAGATTCGCAAGCTACTGCACGAAATCAGCCGCATTGCAGAACAGGCGCTTGACCGGGCGCGGAAAGTCAAAGACGAAGGAACTTCTGCTGTACAGTTGGCGGTTGAACGGCTCGACCGAATTGAGCAAGACATTTCGGCGCTCGTCTAGGCCTATTCATGCGCTCGGGCCTGCGGAACTCCGGCCCAATCATTTGAAAGCGTTGCAGTTGAACTGCAAAATATGTTACTTTCAAAACGGCGAAGGAATCCGCCATTAAGCGCCCTCCGAAACGGAACGGCTGATGACTCCTGCAATAACGCAGGGGTCTTTTCATTTGCCCCTGCACTTCAAAAAAGGATCGGCAAATGACCAGTCTTGTTGAACTTCCCATTGGCGCCAAAGTCCCGGAGATCGTCACAGCTATCATTGAGATACCGCTCGAAAGCACCAGCAAATATGAATACGACAAGCTGCTGCATGTCTTTCGGCTGGATCGTAACCTGCATTCGCCCGTTCACTACCCCGGCGACTACGGTTTTATCCCACAGACGTTGGCCGAGGATGGCGACCCTCTCGACATCTTGATTCTAACGGAGTCACCCACATTTCCGGGTTGCGTCTATTCTGTACGTCTGATCGGACTCTTTGAAATGTTGGATCAGGGCATGCCGGATGAGAAAGTTCTGGCGTATGCCACGGGCAACCCTCGTTTCGGAGATATCGACAGTTACACCCAGGTCCCCCACCATTTCTTGCTTGAGGTCGAGCATTTCTTTTCGGTTTACAAGGACCTGGAAGGCAAGCGTACCAAGGCGCTGGGCTGGAAAGATCTGGACGCCGCTCAGGCATATATTCGAACCAGCCATCAGCGATACATGGAAAACAATGTCCGTTAAGCAGTTCCAGTGCAACAAGCCCAGCAACGATGCCTTCATCTTCCGCCCAACGCGAGCCGACCATTGAGTATCTGAACTGCGTTGCGCGTCAGGAGGAATTGGATCGCCTTCGGAACCAGGCTAGAATTCGCAAATCTCTGCTGGTCTTTGGGCCGGTGGGAGTGGGTAAATCGCGCTTGCTTCGCACATTCGTCGAAGTGCAATCGCTCGCAATTTATGTCGATCAGGTGCGAACGCCTCGCGAACTCGTTGTCGCTCTGCTGCAGGCGTTGCATTCCGCTGACAGCAACATCAGGGTTCCCGGAAACATCTCTGCTCTTTCCACATCCTCCCTGAAGGGCATCGTTCACCGGGCGCTCGATACGCGGCCATTTCTCATGGTTCTCGACCACCTCGACGCGCCTTCTCGCATTGTGACGGGCATCGTGAAAGATCTGCACTATTACGGTCGAACTCCGGTGATCTTCGCCTCGCGCTCTCCTCACATGGAGGATATTGGCGCACTTCGCCCCTTATGTGCGAACAAGTCGGAGCGGTTGGAACTTAAGAACTTGTCGCCGCAGATCGCTTTGGAATTCGCACGGCGTGAAGCGGAAAATACCGGACTTTGGGCCTCCAATCTCGATGCGGTCCTGCCGTCCCTTGTAGAGTGGAGTGACGGGAACCCTGGCGCAATCCTCCAAATGCTGAAAATGGCTCAACTTCCGCAGTACAGGGCAGACGACAAGATTAAGTCTCACATTCTCTACGTTGATTACCGCATGGGTCGAAGATAGTCAGGAAGACTGGGCGCGCTTCAGATGAACTTGAGATACAGTGCAGATAATTCCGCCTACCGGACGATTCTGTTCTTGTGGATTCGAGATGAAGTTTTGCTGGATGACTCTGTAGTTGATTATCGCGCCCGCGATGGGTCAAACGTATAGCGTCTCTGGCTCGATTCTGTTGGGTGGCAATGGAGCCTCGGATTATCTGTGAGCCAATAACAATTCTCGCAGCCACAACGGAGGCGATTCGCGGGGCGGACTCATTTCGTTAGATACCGATGCTTCCAAAGCTAGACCTCACCGGTAACAAGCACCTCCTTGATCGAGAAGGGGCCGGATTTACTGCTGGCCCGCCAAGTTCAGATTCACGTGGGTCGCGTGGAGTGACATAGACTGACTTGGGAATGTGTGTTGGCAATTCAAGACGAAAAATAGAAAGGGTTCGTCAGAACAAGTCGGCGGAAGGATTTTGAATCAGCCGCGCTTCCGGTGTGAGAGATGCAGGATGAGTTCTGCTGCAGAGAACCGAAGCTCAGAACTGTCCCCATGAGGGAAGACCCCGCGTCCGTGACCCTCCTCGCGAGATCGCAGCTGAGTTCGAAAAGAATGTCGCATCCTGCGAACCTGTTTCCCTTGCAATGCGAATTCAATCAATGGCAGACTCGTCTCAAGCCATTCCGGGACTGTTCTCAACACAGTCCGAGAATCGTGACCACACCCGTCGCTTGCATCCCCAAGCGCGAATCCAGGTCGTACCGACCTGTGAGAGTCAGATCTGGTGCTCTTTCGCAACGGGTGTCTCAGGAAAGATAGGCGATAGACAAACAGTCCTCATTCTTTTGCCTTGGACAAAGACAAGACTCTGGACCGGATTGGCCATGAACCAACCGATCCTGAGAGTGCCCCCAAAGCGAGGCGTGTATGGCAAATCTTCCCCCATCCTCCGAGGGCTCCCACGGCTGGAGTCCGGAGGCCTTGGCTCTTGCCGCTCAGGCCAAGGTCCTCTCTGGAAACAAACTTGAGCAGTTGGTCGTTCGATTGCAGCGCAACACCGGGCGTCCCAGCGAACAATGCTGGCGCTTCGTCATCCAGTATGGGCTCAAGGGAAGAGTCGCCAATCGCCGCTGGACGGACGAGGAAGTCGAGTTCGTGCGCGAGGAGATTGTCAAGCGGTCTGTTGACGAGATCGCGAAGAAACTCGGTCGCACACCCCAGTCGGTTCGAAGTATGTTGCAGAGGAACCGCCTCGGAGTACGAGAGATTCGCTGCGACCTCTTCTCTCTGGAGAGTCTTGCAAGGGCGCTGCATATACGAAAGGACGAGATTCGTCTCTGGATCGAGCAGGGATGGTTGCAAGCCTCTGTTTCAACGGACGGCAGAAGGCGTTCCTACACCATTACTCCCGAATCTCTAGCGGACTCCTATAAGCGCCATCTGCCTGATCTCTTGAAGCGTGGTATTCCCAATCAGTCTCTGTTCGAAGCCTATGTCCAGTACGTGCATTCGCCGAAGCATACCGTCGGCGAACAGCTTCTCGATGTTCGCCGGGATAAGCGGGAACGAGCGGCATATGCGGCTACCAGGGAGAGCGATCTGCGGCAAGAGTCACCGGAGGAGGACGATGAGAATGACAACAACGAGGAAGGATACCGCATCGGTTTCAGCGAAGACTCTGGGTTTCAAGAAGCATAGGACATTCCTTCGAGGTGATCGCTGCGAGTTCTGCGACGCAAACTTGGGTTCGAGACGGCTCTCCATCGGCGGCGCGGTCTCCAACGCGGTTTGCGGCATCTTGCTACTTGCCGCGCTCGCACTTGCCGGACGAATTTCCTATCAATGGATGAATCACGCTGTGGATGAGTATTTCAGCCAACCGGCCTGGCATGAGCCACTAGATAGCTGGGCTCTTTGAACAATTTTGCCGAAGCGCCATCGCAACTCGCGCATCTGAGCCAAGAACACTCATGTGGTGAGTGATCGATCGGCAGTTGAGTGGACCAGGCCAAGACGAGGCCACGGCCTGGTGGCCGAGAGGCAGGTAACATTACTGAAAGTTACTTTTTTGCGACGGATTGCACGCTTGATGAATCATCCAAACATCTGCGGTTTCGGCAGGAGGCCTCCAGATGAAACAGATTGGCGCCAAGCTCCGTGCTGTCAGGATGAAGTGGGGACTCACTCTGCGTGAAGTGGAGGAGCGAAGCTTACGTATCGCGCAGGAAAGGGAAAACCCATCTTGCCGGATCTCCGCGAGCTGGCTGAACCGTGTCGAGCTCGATGGGCGGGGTCTCTCTGTGATCAAGCTGATCGTGCTTGCGGCCATCTACAGCATTTCCCCTGAGCAACTGCTTGCCTATTGTTCGAGCGCCGCCAAGAATTCATTGGAGCGCAATTGCCCGCTGGGTCCCAATACGACACTTCTCCTGACAGGCGGGCCATTAGAAGAGCACGCGCGGTCGTGGCTTCCCGACAGCATCGCCGTTGAACCCGTCCCGGATCATACGACTCTTCTTTCGCCGGAGGGTCCTCTGCCGAGCCAATTCCGCCGAGGCATCATTGGGCGTTTGGATAAGACCCTCGATCCGATGATTCGGCCTGGGTCTATTGTCCTGATCAACACTCAGCGACGTTCGATCGCTCACCGAAGAGAGTGGACGAATGAATTCGATCGCCCGATCTATTTCCTTCTGACACATGCTGGCTATTCTTGCGGCTGGTGCGAACTTGACAGAAATGCGGAATGGTTGACTCTGGTTCCACATATGCTTTCCTATGCGACAGGTCAACGCTGGCGATACCGGAAGGAAGCCGAGGTAATCGGCCGCGTCACCGCCGTTCTGATGTGTTTGGAAGAACCATCCTCTGCAGCGTAGACCGTAGCCCGGTATGGTCAGATGCCGCGTGAACACTAAACTTCTCGTAGATCAGCGATCGGCCCCGCATCACCTCGTCAGAGAGTCCTCTCCAAATCGGCCAGCATGACATGGTTGCCCAGTTCATAAAGAGCAAGTATCCGGCGCGTCATAAGATAATACGTCGCGACCGCGCGTTGGGCATACATGGGAAAAGCACTCTCCAGCTTGCCGGTCCTCTTTGCGCCGCGAAGTCTTTCGACATGCCACTGTATTTCCCTGGCGCTTAGACGCATCTGCTCTGTCACCAGGAGCGCCTCGGGATACCACTGCTGAACGTAAAATGCCAAATCGATCAGTACGGCGCAATTTGCCGCCAGCACTTCCAGACCGTCGAGCCCGCCCACCAGCTTCCATATCTGTGCCGGATCGAGGGTAGCGCTGCCCTCATCTCTTCGCTGTTGCCCGGACTCGTCGATAATATCGAGTGCGACTTCCGCAATAGAACTACGGTCCACAGCAATCAACCGTTTCAAGAGGTTCTCCCAATCATTTCGCGAAGATCTCCGGGCGCGACGAAGATAATGCGCGGCGATCACCAGAAGTGCCGTCACAAGAATCGCGACCGAGAATAAATAGACGATCGTGCGAGTGTTCACCATCATTTCCTCACGCGAATTTTGTCAAGGTCCGAGTCCACCAAATGCTGCAGCCGGATCAACTTCCCACGCAAGCCGTCTGGTAGCTTCCTCGGTTCCGGAGCATTGCGCCAAAGCATGATGATCCAGTACGCAACGCAGACAAGATAAGCGCTCATACGGAAGTGGGACAACACAGCATAAACCTGCGTGTTCCGGCCCGCACCGAAGTAGCTGTGCCCGGTCTCGATCAACAGGTCGATGCCGGAGTAAACACCAAGACCCTGGGAAATTCGAGCGACATGGGACTTCCATGGAAGTCCTGACTTTACTGAAAGGACAATCATCCCGACGAAGAGTTCGCTCAGGCAGACGGATGAGAAGAAGTTGCTCCTGATGACAACTGCCTGCATCCAGAGCCGCACAGGCGGCGCCGCCAGCCAGGTCAGGCCCGCTGCAACAGCAACTATTGCCACCAAGAGCCAGGATAACGCGCCTCTAATGTCGCGCGCCCATTGCCCGAGGGGGCGAAAAGTGCGGAAGTACATCTCGTAGACGACCGCAAGTTGCAACCCGGTGTCGAGCAGCCCGAGCGACCAAAAGGTGTAGAAGTAGCTGGCTTTGCTCCCATGCTGTTCGACGAAATAGAGTGCTACTGTCCTTACGATATTGGAAAAGATGAACGTAGAGAAAATCGGGAATTCCCTATAACGGCGGCGGATGAGGAGGACGTAGAAAAGGATTAGATGCGCTCCGAAGCCGGCCGTCCAAAACAGAAGATCAAGATCAGTTAAATGCATCCATTCCTCTCCGCTCGGACGGCCGCCATGGGGCGCTATGGACTGGATTTTACCCTAGATTGAGCAGAGTGAGAATGATGCTCACGATGTCTGGCTCGATGGGCTCCGGATCGGTCCCGGTAATACCGTCCGCGGTGGGCGATGGAGAACTGCTCGACGTTGGGGAGGACGTGGAGGTCTGCCCCGTACCTGAGGCGAACGCCCGGCCGACAGGGCCGGTCAACAGTACGAGGAGTAGAACACATGACAGTTTCCGCACAGCATACTTGGGCATTGGGAGAGTCTCCTTTTCAAGCGCAAATGTGCGCTGAGGCGGAGACTAGAGATTTCACGCGAAGAATCCGACTAATTCGTGGAGTACGTTGCTCATGCGCAATTGCAGTAGATCCAACGGCCAGTTACTCGCTCATTCGATTACGCTCGTAGAGCGTTTAATCAAACACAGGTCCACGGTATTTCTGCGCTGTATGGTTTCGCATAGGCAACAGGAGCAACAATTTCATTGACAGCCGATGGCGCCGATTCCGGATAGGGGATCTTACAGTACGAATTCAACTCCCTAAAGAAGGAGTTTCACGGTTCCGGCGGCCAGTTAGAGGACGACATGATCGAGTTGCTCCACAGTAAGGTCCGTCAGCAGATTCCAGTGCTCGGCCGATTTCGACCGATGCTCACGCAACCAGGCCCGCTCAGCGCGCGTCATCGATTCTTTGCATAGAGTGTCTTCTTTTACCAGACGGGAGGACTCCAGCTTGGCGATGCGGTTGGCCAGTTCCTCTTCCAACCGGGAGCGTCCACCTCTCGCGGCCGCCTGCCGCGCCAACTCGACCACAAATCCCAGGCGGTTCTGGCGATCCCGCAACTTTGCATTCGCGGTCAACCAATCCCAGTCCAGATGCGGGTAGGCCAGCGGCAGCCACGCCAGCGCTTCCGTAACCCGCGAGTCCAGATCGTCTGAGTCCAATGCCGCCATCAGCAGCTTCCACTGGATTCAATCGGACTGGAGCACGCAGATAGGCAAAGCACGGATAGCCAAGACTACCCAGCATCGACTGGAAGAAACCGTCTTCGCGGGCGTGCGTCTGGTACTCCGTGAGCGGAAGCGCCGTGGCCGGAACCTCAAAGAGGTCGACGGCGCGCAACGCAAGTTCCGAGGAAACAGCCCGCTCTCCCCGCTCAACCATCGACAAGTGGGCTTGGGTTACGCCGAGCCGCACAGCGGCTTGGGCTTGCGTCCAAGCGGACACCTTGCGAGCATTTTTGAGTTCGTCTCCGGTCACCCATTAAATATAACCACGCTTGTTATATTCGAGCGATAGTTCCGAAATGGTGGCAAGCTCACTGTTCTCATCTGGTTAAAAATACAATAGACAGAAGGAAATAGCGCACCGGCCCAAAATCACACTCTGCTCGAACCCTTTTCTCCGTTGCACCACCAATGAACCGCCTGAATGTTTTCCGGATGGTCGTCTCTCCAGGCCCCGCCCATGCCGCAAATCTATATTGCTAGGCGATTCCCGCCCCGAGGAGAACAAATGGCGAATATTTCGTTATAGTAAAGAAAGATCCTTTGTGATGGCGTTCACTTGGGCTGAGAATTGCACGCCACATATTCACCTATTGAGGAGTGAGCAAAGCACAGGCGTCACCGGTAATAATTATGATGTTCACTGCACCGCACAAGGAAGCGGGCCCTATGCAAACCCTCACGATAGAGGTCACCCAAGACCATATTGACCGTCTTTCCAAAGCGAAGAAGCCGGTGCTAGGTATTGCGGAGCTGATCTGGAACGGCGTGGATGCGGACGCCACTGTCGTGGATGTGCGCCTGAATCGTAACGGGCTCGGCAGTCTCGACAGCATCGAGGTCATTGACAACGGACTGGGCATCACAATCGCCGATGCGCAGGAGGGCTTCGGTCATCTGGGCGGCTCCTGGAAACAGCACGATCACCAGACGAAGCGGGAGAAGCGCATCCTTCACGGGAGACAGGGCCAGGGACGCTTCCGCGCCTTCGCCCTGTGCGAACGCGCCGAATGGGACACTACCTATCTCGCTAACGGCGTGTTGGCGGAATACAAAATTATCGGCACGAGCGACGATAAACGCCTGTTCACCATCACGGACGAGACGCCGAGCACCCGCGATGGAACAGGGACAACGGCTACACTCACTAATCTGATACCGCAGCAGACCTCGCTCGACAGCGCCAAGGCCGTCCCGGAGCTGAATAAGCTCTTCGCTCTGTACTTGAAGCAGTATCCGCAGGTACGACTCTCGTATGATGGCGACGTCGTAGACCCCTCCATCCTCGAAGACACAAGGACCACCTATCCTCTGCCCGCCTTCACGACCGAAGACGGCCGCAGCCATGAAGTAACCCTTACGATCATCGAATGGAATATTGATATCGAGCGCGGCCTTTATCTGTGCACCGAAGGCGGCTTCACGCTGCGCGAACTGCCGCCAGGCATCCATGCGCCAGGATACCGATTCACCGCCTATCTGAGCTCGAAGCTGCTGGAGGAAATGGAAGAAAACGGCACCATCGAAATGGAGGAGTTCGCCGATCTAAGGAAGCTACTCGACATCACTAAGGACCAGTTGCGCCGCCATTTTCTGCGTCGGGATGCCGAGAAGGCTTCCGGCGTGGTTGAGCAATGGAAACACGAGGACATCTATCCATACGCCGGAGAGCCCAAAGACATCATCGAGGAAACAGAGCGGCAAGTCTTTGACGTGGTCGCTGTCAACCTCGACGCCTATGTCGAGGACTTCAAGGAATCCAAGCCGCACAGTAAAAAGCTCACCTTCACTCTCTTGCGCTATGCGCTGGAGAGTAATCCCTCCTCACTCAACTTCATCCTGGAGCAGGTCGTTGGGCTTCCCAAAGAAATGCAAGACGAGTTCGCTGCGCTGCTGCAGAAGACCTCACTCATCGCGATGATTAACGCATCCAAGATCGTGACCGAGCGGCTCGATTTCCTTAAGGGCCTGGAATACCTGCTGTACGACCCGCAATCGCGGGCCACATTGAAGGAGCGTTCGCAGCTTCACAAGCTTATTTCCCGCAACACGTGGATTTTCGGGGACGAGTTCTACCTCGTCAATAACGACGAGTCCCTGACCAATGTGCTCCGCAAGCATGTGCAGAACGTCGCATTCGACATTGATCTCGACACGCAGGTCCTGCGGGAAGACGGCTCGACCGGTGTAGTGGATATAGGACTTTCCAACGTTCCGCCGGAGCCCGAGGAAGAGAAGGATGTCATCGTCTCCAAGATCCTCGAACGCCACCCTTCAGAGGGCAAGCATCACCTTGTCATCGAACTCAAGCGCCCGTCGCAGAATGTCACGAGCGAGGTCATCGGTCAGGTACGCAGCTACGCTTTTGCCGTTGCTGCAGACGAGCGGTTCCAAAATGTGCGGACGAACTGGACCTTTTGGGCGCTGTCCAACAAAATGAACGAACAGGCCCAGCTCGAATCCCAAATGGAAAACCAACCGCGGGGCGTGGTCTACCAGAGCAAAGCGGATGCCAGGCGCAACTACAACATGACAATCTGGGCCAAGTCCTGGTCCGAGATTATCGAGGAATGCACCTCCCGGCTGAAGTTCTTTCAGGACCGACTCAATTACAACGCCAGCCAAAGCTCCGGCGCGAAATACCTGCGCGAGGCCTACCCGAAGTTCATTCCGCCGAAGCCCGAGGACGAGGACGAGAAGCCTCAATAACGTTTCCCAGACCAGAGGAATGTGAGGATCTGTTTCGGTCGCGTTCAGTTAGCGTGTGACGGATGGAGCTTACATCAAGGAGTGTCGATTGCGACAAATCGATATTAAGCCAGCTCAAGTTGTTTATCGAGCGCTTCCTGGACGCCAGCAGTGTCGAGATTTGCCGAAGCAAAGCTGGCGTTCAGCAAGTCCGCCGGCAGCAGGTAGTCCCACTTCTCGCGAACCTTGTTCAACACGGTAGACGCGAGAGCAACGGGATCGACAGCGCCCTCCGCGCGGAATGCCTCCAATACTTCGCGTACATTGCCCACGGAGGCATCTTTGACGCAAATTGCCACGCCATCATTCATACTCCGCAGGCCTCTTGCGAGAAGCATCAGAAGCAGGGTGTCGTTGACTGCATCGCCGCGCCAAAGAATGATCTCGACATCGGCACCCATCTGCAGTAGCCAGATGTGGTTGAGACCGAGCCTGGCGTAGTTTGCGCGCGCTTCATTCAACAGCTTCTGCGCCGTGGGGTCAAGAAAAGGGATCGCATCCGTAGAACCGAGAATGAGGCGCATTTCTTCCCGCACCCGGTCATGGATCATTGCGCCCATGCTTCCGTCGAATGGCGGTACGGTGCCACCAGAAGCGGGCTTGACCTCGATGGTTTTATCATCCTGGTCGACCGTCATCACCTCCCAGCGGCGGCCGGCGAAGATGAGGAAGCTTCCCGGTGTCAGTGGCCTGTTAAGCGGCATTGAGCCAAGGGATCGACCGGCAGTGACAATTCTGAATTCATCGCTCGAACTGAAAGCCGCATAGAAGGAAAAGTGCGACGTTATCTGCTCGCCTTTTGGCGCCAGCATAATCAAGCCAGAAGGATCCTGAAATATAATCTCTTGCTCGTGCAGTTTCCTCAGCAGGGAGGTGAATTGCTGAGGCGTCCCTGCCTTAAACGGGCCCGACGACCCGCAAAGTGTATCCCAGAGACTTTGTGCGTGTGCGCCTCCATTCTGCACGAGGAAGGCCAGCACCTGCTGCACCAGGGTGGACCCGTGGATCTTCGAGATGGAGACTGGCTCGTACCACCTTAGAATGAGTAGACGGACCATGGCAGCAACCGTAACTAGCCCCTCTCGAAGCATCTCGGAAAGACCGGATTTGGCGGTCAGCTCATTCTCAATGCAGTAGGAACTGAGAATCATCGGTTCTCCTGGGCGACGCCCGGAGCGCCCCAGACGCTGCCGCAAGCTCGCAACAGACGGCGGAGAGCCAACTTGGACGACTCGTTTGACAGGTCCAATGTCGATTCCGAGTTCGAGGGTGGTGGTACAGATAGCGGTAGCGGGACGGTCTGTCTTTTTGAGAGCAGCTTCGGTTTCCTCGCGGATCTCCCGGGACAGGTTCCCATGGTGGGGCCAGAATTCATTCGGCACACCATTGTTCTCGCAGGACTGCCGCAGGAAATCGGCGTAGAACTCCACATCCGTTCGGCTGTTTGGGAAGACGAGATTGCTTGTGCCGCGAAGCTCCCTGTACAGGCTCTCCGCAATTGAAAGCCTGGCTGGGCCAGCCAACTCGTCCTTGTTGTGTTTCTCCTTTGCGCTGTCGAGAACTCCTTTCACAAGCACTTTGAGAGTCTGGTTGGCCCCCGCACTATTGACCAACTCCACCTGGCAACTGCCATCGGGGCGCAGAAAGGCCTTGGCTCCATCCATGTTCCCGAGAGTCGCGGATAGGGCGATCCTGCAAACCCGTCGGCCAACAGCCTGCTCAACACGATGCAGGAGCGACTGAAGCTGCTTGCCACGTTCTGTTCCCATAAACGCGTGCAATTCGTCGACCACGATATACCGCAACGCGGCCAGCATTCCGCCAAGTCCATGTCCTCGCCGCATGAGCATGGCTTCAAGCGACTCGGGTGTGATGAGCAGGCAGCCATCAGGCTTCTTGAGAAACCGGGACTTTAAGGTCTGATTGACGTCTCCGTGCCAGGGGGTGATGGGAATATCCAGCGGCTCAGCCAATTCGGTCAGGCGGCGCATCTGGTCATTGATGAGCGCCTTGAGTGGGCTGATATAGAGAACAATCCCAAATTCTTCAGCATTCTGAGCGAGCTTCGTAAGGATCGGAAAGAATGCGGCTTCAGTCTTGCCTTGCGATGTGGAGGCAGCGATGATTACATCGCTGCTGCCATCCAGGATGAGCGGAATGGCCTGTTCTTGCGCATCGCGAAGTGAGGTCCAGTTCGCCTTCCATATCCATTGCTGGATGCGAGGGTCGAGCAGGGACACGTTGCTTGGTTTAGAGCTTGAAGTCTGCAAATTCGTCATTGGCACCGCTCATCGAACCGGGGTCCGCATCTTCCGTTGCGAGGACGTTATCATCGCCGGTATCCTTCTTGACTTCCACCTGGCCGATCATGTCCCGCCAATCACATGATGGATTCTGCTCCAGAATCGAGAGGAGGTTTACGAAGGATGTGATTGTCGTTCGAGGCGTCCGGAAATAGGCTTCGCCGACTCTCTGCAGGCAGTGCTGGATGAATGCCACTAGCGCCTCATCCGGCAATAGCCGCTTGGAAGGGTCTCCGTATGCAAACACGTCCAGAATCTTCCCCAGCAGAACCAGAAACTCTTCGGGCGAGAGGCTTGAAAGCCGCAGAACAGGGTGGTTGTAATCGGTGAGGCCGGTGGTTTTAGCAAAGGTGTTCTCGGCCAGGCGAGACTGAAGAGCGCTGTAGCTGTAGAGGCCGCGCCGGGTGTCCATGAGAAACTCCGGCGTGCCGCCGAGCAGGAATCCGAGCCCTTCGCAGTTGTTCTGCAAGGTGTCGTTGAGAATGCGAAGGATCTGCTCGTAGTTGGAACTGCGAGCCTGGGAGTTCAGCCGGTAGATGTTCACCATCTCATCCAGGCAGATCATCAGGCCCGCATGGCCGGCAAGGCGGAAAAAGACACCCAGCAACTTCAACTGGTCATAGAAGTTCGCATCGTCGACGATTGTCCTGATACCCAATGCATTGCGGACATCGGTCTTGGTTGAGAACTCCCCGCGAAGCCAGCGGATGGCGTCGCTCTGGAGGTTCTGGTCGCCCTGCTTGTGCCCTTTCCAGTAGGCCTCAATGACATGGGCGAAGTCGTAGCCGAGCACCATGCCCTGTAGCCGCTCTAACCTGGCTTGGATGATGGTATCTGTGCCCAGACCCTTTGCTTTTGCCTCTGCTTCGGCAGTGGCGATGAACTTTTCAACAATCCCGGAGAGCGCACCTCCATCGGGCTTTGCCCGAGTGGCGATGTTCCTCGTCAACTCCGCATAGAGTGACCTCGCAGTCCCTGTCCCGTGCAGACGCCGATCAGGGTTGAGGTCAGCGGTTGCGGTGACCAACTTCTCTTGCATTGCAATCGAGCGTATTAGATTGAGGAAAAATGACTTACCGCTTCCGAATTCGCCAACGATCAGGCGGAAACACGCTCCGCCGTCGGCAATCCGGGCGATGTCTTTCATCAGCGCCTCGATTTCCTTGCCGCGTCCTACCTGGATCAGGTGTTGTCCGGCACGGGGTACCACGCCGGAGCGTAAGGACAGCAGGAGTGCGTCACGGTCCTTTTGGCGCACGAGAGTCATGGTGTCTCCTTGATTAGCAGATCTGTGTTGATGGTGACTGGGTCTTCGCCCTCAATAAGCGCGGAATCGAGTTTGTCGAAGGACGCTTCATTGATTGTCTCAACTGCACCATCCGTCATCAGACCGCGTTCGGCACAAAGGTGTTCCAACTCCTGGCGGGTCCACTCCGGACGCTGAAGGAGGATTTCCAGTAACGCGGCGTGGTCGGCATCCAGCGGCAAGAGGGGTGGCTTCCCATCTTCAGGCAGAATCTCTTCGGTTTCGGGTTCTCCATGAGCTTCGGATAAGTCGTCAGCAAAAATCTCCTCAAGAAGTGTTGAGAGTTTGGCTGTTTCCGAGCGGAGCTTGGCCACTTTGTCCATATCGAACTGGACGGTAATGGGTTTGCTCGCCGCCATTTGCTTTCCGTTGGCAGCCGCGGGCTTTTCGGACGCGTGGGTGTCCACGCCAAGGTTGTGGAGTCGGCTGTAGAGCCCCGCCTGATCCATGCCCATTGCTGTGAAGAACTGCTCGAGGATACGAACCTCAGCAGGTTCCACAATTCCATCCGCCAAAGCGATCTGGATCATGAATGAGGCAACGACTTCCCGGGCCGTGGGGTTGAGCTTGGAAAGTTGCCTCTTGATTCTGGTCATTGCCGGAGGCGCAACCCGGTAGATGCTGAGATGAGCCATGAGCCTTTTGCTTTCAGCCGGTGTGACCTTCAGCTCCGAGTTGATGTAGTTCAAGATAACGTCAGTTTCGGCTTCGCCAAAGCCGCTGCCAGCCGAAGCAACAATTGCAGCGAGTTGGAGGAGCAGGGATGCCCATCCGTAACTATCTGAAAGAACGACGCTTCCCGACAGCCCGTCTGCGACAAACAGAGCAATCGAGTCGTCCAGGTTTGGCATGTCAGCGCCAAAACGAATGTCGGGAGCTATACCGAGGCCAAAATTGCCCAAGTTGACGCAGAAATTGGAATACCGCCGTTTCTGAATGGGCAACTCCACCGGGCAAATCTTGGATAGTCCGCCGAGAGTTAAGACCATTGCTGTGCCGCTGCTGGAGCAGGAGTTGCGAATGCCCTCGATGGTCGTCCTAAAGCTGTCAGGCCACAGAGCGACCGGTAGCTGTGAAATTGCGGCAACAGTTCCTTTGCTGTCCGGCTGGGAAGAAAGATACCTGCGATACGGCGCCAACAAGGCAGCGCACTTGTTGCCGATAGCTTCCAGTTGATCCGTCGCGTTCTTTTGGAGAGTCACATCCGGTAGAGGTATTTCTTTCGTGAAGCAAGCTCCTCCGAAACCAGAGCTCGCGGTTCGGTGAATGGCCTTTATGAGGGTTGGATTCTCGGGAAGGACCAGCCCACCTCCCGTCGCCGCGTGGTATTCGGCTTTGAAGAGGGCAGAAAACTCTTCTGGCAATTCAGCAAATGCACTACGGATCGCCCATGCCTGGGATGCCGTCATCCATGCCAAAGCCCAGTCAACAGAAACAGGCCTCTTTGCCCTGGCGTGCAGAGCCAGCCCGACTTTCAGCGCCACAGTTGCCCCGCGCAAGGCTGCCGGATTCGGAATTGGCAGCTTATCTAAATCAAGTCCATGTCCTTGGAGCACTTCAAGATAGTCCAGAAGGGATGATGCGTATGATGCGAAGCTGCCTTGGTTTCCGTAGATGTCGAGCAGGCGACGCAGTTCGACATTGAGAACCGCCAATTCTGCAACGTCCTGCGGGGAATCAAGAGAGGCAGTTAACACCCGCCTTTCGAGTCCGTAAAAGAACAGAAAGACGTATCCAATTTGTGCCAGCGGATCCTTCCTGCCAGTCAGATGCCATTTCAAATACGCGGCGCGCGCTTCTTCACTCGCCCCACCATAGGTGGGCCAATAAGGCAGTAGTCGCTCGGTATAGTCCGCTTTGGACGAGACAGCCAGAGTCGGGTTGATGAGTGCTGGTTCTGTTCCCCCTGAGTTCGCAGATTGGAGGCCGGTCCCCGCATAGATGAGGCCACCACTAATCCGCATTCCCTTGCCGACGGCAACATCTTGCCCGGATGGAACCCAGAATTTGGCATCTAGGCTCCGTATCTTCTTGATCTGCGCCGGTTCGGTGATAGAGGGCTTTTCCTGGATGACTACGGAAAACGTGACTGGAACCTGAACAGCGACGGGTCTTGCAGCAACGACCACCGCTTTCTTTGCAACTGCCTTTACTGGAGTTGCCCTAATTGGCGCGGACGCGGACTGCGATGCGGTCAGTTGACCGGCTTGGCCTAGCTGATCTGTCAGCGTTACCTCGTAGAAATTCTCATTGTCGTTGAAGTCGCTCATCAGAGTTGTTTCATCGATTCTGGTGTTGCATACGTTTCTGAAGGTTTCGAGGAGTCCGCTGAGTTCATCCCTCAACGCAGCAACGGGAGAATCGCCTTCGATCTCTTGAACCAGTTTCTCAGTTTCAGCGACGGCTTCTCGAATTGACTGGCTGCGGCCAAGACTGAAAATCCATCGCGCGAAACCCAATCGGGGTACAACGAAACCGATCCGCTTCTCAAAATCATTCTGTTGCTGCTTGTATAGGCTCTCTTTTCCGGCGATAGAACTTGAGTAGAGCTGGAGCCGGTAGATGGCCTGAATCAAATTGTGGGTAGTGTTCAGGCTAAACGGCGGAACAGGATGAGGAATCGGGAGCTTATTCGAATCGGCAATAAGAGAAGCTGCGATTGAGGCGATTGGGCGGGCCGACGCAGGCCCAACCCCGCGAATCTGGAGAATTCGGCCAACATCCCATCCCTGAATATCGGCCAGCGTGTGGATGCCAACGCCATGTAGTGCCTGTAGCCTGAGTCCTCCCTGGTGTTTCTTCACCTCTTCAATGGGAATTTCACGAAGTCGCCCCAGACGGATTTCTTGGGCGTATTGCCTGGCAGATTGAACCAGTTCATTGCGGATTCCGATGATGGCGTCTTGTAGTTCAGACGAGATACTACTCAATGCTGCGACGGCTCTCGTGGCGCGCTTCTTGACGCGCGCTGGGGGCGACACAGCATAAGCAATTGCGGCGGCGACAAAACACACTGCGACGAGAAAGAGCCAGATCATGCAGGAGTTTCCTCAATGATAAGAACAGGGTTTCAAAGAACACAGCTTGGGCGCAAGTGGAGTTGCCCCCTTGGCTGAGACAAAGAGTTTAAAACTCAGTTCGCCGTCGCCTCAAAATTCTCAACTGTCAAGTTCACTTTGGCGCATTTTGAGCGCGGCCGGTGATGCTCTCAGATGCGATGAGATAAACATCGGTAGTCGTTGTTGCGACAAGTTGTAGATGTGAAGAGCCATCCCATTCAGAATATTGCAGGAAAGCTCCATAGGTTAGGGATTTGTGTCAGCGTGTTGTGGATCACACCGGTCCACTTACGTGTCCTCTCTACCATGGAGTAGGCAAGACATATCTCTGGCCAGAGATCACCCTCTGCTCGATCCCTTTTCCCCATTACACCACCAGTGGACCGCCTGAATATTCTCCGGGTGGTCGTCCCGCCATGCCCCTCCCATGCCGCGGGGATGAATGTGGTCGGGGACGATGTCGCCATAATCAGTGAACAGTTCGTTACAGATGGCGCACTTGCCACGCTGGGTGGCAATTTTCCGGTCGAGTAGTTTTCGCATTTCTCCGTTAGAGCGGAGTTCCCGGTATCCCCTGGGGTGATGTAAATCTTCAATGCGCCGAACGCCCAACTGGCGCTGGTGCCTTTCTCTTGGGATTTGCTCTCTTCCGCAGCAGGAGAGGGAGTGGTGAAGTGGGCAGAGTTGATTAACGCGGAGTCTCATGGCTTTTCTCCATCTTTGGATTTTTGAGGATAGCTTGGGAGATAAGTTTGCAGGGGTCGCTTAGATGGGAGGTCAAGGCACAATGTCAGAGTTAAGGAGATGGCATGTTCAGCCTATCGAAGCTTCGCCATCGATCACTGTGTACTTCAATTTCGCCGCGCTCGCGGTTCTTGAGGCGGTTAGCCGCTCTGTTGAGGCATCAGATCAAGCTACCAGTGCATTTGGTATGAATCTACACAGATTCCCGGAGGACATTAGCACCTGCCTTTGAGTGCTAGACGGGATAGGCCGTTCACAATGCCGTCTAGCCCCTCGCGCCGCTAGCTGAGACAAGCCTGTTATCATACCAGCCTAGTGAAAATCATGGGAACGGCTGCAAACTCTTCTGCCTATTCGGCTTTTGACGGCCTTGAAGCGCAACTCTGGGCGGCGGCGGACGCGCTGCGCAACAACATGGACGCGGCGGAATACAAGCACGTTGTCCTGGGCCTGATCTTCCTCAAGTACATCTCGGACGCATTTGAGGCCAAACACGCCGAACTCGTCACGCTGGTTGCCGAGGGAGCCGATCCTGAGGACCCAGACGAATACCGGGCTGAAAACATCTTTTGGGTGCCCAAAGAGGGCCGCTGGTCGGTTCTCAAGGACAATGCGCCCCAGCCCACCATAGGCAAACTGGTCGATGAGGCGATGGCGGCGATTGAGCGTGACAATCCATCGCTGCAAGGTGTACTGCCCAAGGACTACTCCCGCCCCGGCCTCGACAAACAGCGCCTCGGCCAACTCGTCAACCAGATCAGCAACATTCCACTGGGCAGGAAGGAAGACAAATCAAAGGACTTGCTTGGGCGCGTCTTCGAATACTTCCTCTCGCAGTTTGCCAGCGCCGAAGGTAAGAAGGGCGGGCAGTTCTACACGCCGTCCCATGTGGTCCGGGTACTGGTAGAGATGCTGGCCCCGTACAAGGGCCGCGTTTACGATCCCTGCTGCGGCTCCGGCGGAATGTTTGTGCAGAGCGAAAAGTTCATTGAGGCGCACAGCGGGCGCATCGGCGACATTTCCATCTATGGGCAGGAGTCGAATTACACCACATGGCGGCTTGCCAAGATGAACCTTGCCATTCGCGGCATCGACGCGCAGATTGGCCACGGCGACACCTTCCACGCTGACAAACACCCGGACCTGAAAGCCGATTACGTCATTGCCAATCCGCCGTTCAATGACAGCGATTGGCGCGGTGATCTACTCAAGGGTGACAAGCGTTGGGTCTATGGCAACCCCCCGGCGGCCAATGCCAACTACGCATGGGTACAGCACTTCATCTCGCATCTTGCCCCTACCGGGCTTGCCGGGTTCGTGCTGGCGAACGGGTCCATGTCGTCAAATCAATCCGGCGAAGGCGAGATTCGCAAGTCCATCATCGAAGCGGACCTCGTGGATTGCATGGTTGCCCTGCCGGGACAGCTTTTTTATGCCACAACGATTCCCGTCTGCCTCTGGTTTTTGGCCAAGTACAAAAAGAATGGACGTTTCCGGGACCGGCGCGGTGAAACGCTTTTCATCGATGCCCGGAAGATGGGTGTGCTCAAGGATCGTGTCAATCGTGAACTGACGAATGAGGAGATACTCCGCATCGCAGGCACCTATCACGCATGGCGTGGCGACAAGGGTGCAGGGAAGTATGAGGATGTGGCCGGATTCTGCAAGGCTGCGAAGTTAGAGGAGATTCAAAAACACGGCCACGTCCTCACACCGGGGCGCTACGTGGGAGCTGAGGCTATCGAAGATGACGGCATTCCCTTTGAAGAGAAGATGCAAGCCCTCTCCGAGTCGCTACGAGGACAGATGAAGGAAGCTGCTCGCCTCGATGCGATCATTGCGGCCAACCTCAAGGAGCTTGGGTATGGCGAGTGAATCCCCACTAAAGCATCCTGAGGAATGGCCAGTTGTGCGGCTTGCCGACATCACTCTCAAAATCGGGTCTGGTGCTACGCCTCGTGGGGGTGCAGAAAACTATCTGCCCGAACGTGCAGGCTTTGCACTCATACGCAGTCAGAATGTATTCGATAGGCATTTCGATTATTCAGGGCTTGCGTTTATTTCCGACGCTCAAGCGAGTGAGTTGCAAAATGTTGTTGTCCAACCTGGTGATTTGCTCCTAAACATCACGGGGGATGGGATTACTTTTTCCCGTAGCTGCCTGGTTCCCGAAGACGTTTTACCTGCTTGCGTGAACCAGCACGTTTCGATTATCCGCGTCGATCCATCAGTTGCGGACCCCGGCTATGTGCTGGACTTTCTGACCCATCCAATCGTTAAAGGCTATATTGAATCTTTCAATGCAGGCGGATCGCGTCGTGCCATCACTAAAGGACATATTGAGTCGTTCAAACTTCCACTGCCGCCAATCACCGAGCAACGCTCTATTGCGAGTATTCTTAGGACGCTTGATGACAAGATCGAACTGAATCGGAAGATGAACGAGACGCTGGAGGCGATGGCGCGGGTGCTCTTCAAGTCGTGGTTTGTAGACTTCGATCCTGTCCGCGCCAAAGCCGAAGGCCGCGACACAGTCTTGCACGATTCCATCGCAGCCCTCTTTCCCGCTTCCTTTGAAGAGACGGAAGCAGGGAGCATACCTACTGGTTGGAGCGTTTGCGGGCTGGACGAAATCGCTCGTTTTCTGAATGGCCTTGCGCTTCAGAAGTTCCCGCCGATGGATGGACGTTCATTGCCCGTCATCAAGATTGCTCAGCTTCGCACTGAGGACACCAAGAGCGCGGATCAAGCGTCTGCCGATCTTGCCAATGATTACATTGTTGAAGACGGTGATGTCCTCTTCTCTTGGTCTGGCTCACTAACCTGCATTCTCTGGGCGGGCGGTCGTGGTGCCTTGAATCAGCATTTGTTCAAGGTAACGTCTGCGAAGTACCCCAAGTGGTTTTATTGGCTTTGGATTGGTCAGCATCTCGCAGAATTCCAGACAATCGCCGCAGACAAAGCGACTACGATGGGGCACATTCAACGTCAACATCTGTCCGAGGCAAAAGTTCTTCTACCTCCAGCGCCCTTGCTCGCAGAGGCAACCAAGCACTTTGCCCCGATTGTCGATCAAATCATCGGTTTGAAGATTGAAGCAAAGTCCCTTGCTGCGACGCGTGACGCACTCCTCCCAAAACTCATCTCGGGCGAGATTCAACTTGGCCAAATGGAAGAGAGGGCCTGATGATTACGCTTGCGCCGTGGGCCAATGGGCCGTTCGAGCTTATTGTCCATGCTGAGGAGCATCTCCGTAACGGAGATGATTTCGACCGGCGCATTGCTCTCATCAGCTTTGACGATGCGATTGAAGTTGCGATCACAACCTATCTGACACTGCACCCGATCCAGCGCGGCAATAGGGAGTACCCAAAGGCAAAGCAGGAGGTATGGCTCAGGAACTTCCATTCCAAACTGGATTTCCTTGAGGAAGAACTCGCAACAAGATCATTGGCATGGACGGTTGAGAAAAGCCATATTGTCTGGGCACACGACCACCGAAACGAGCAGTACCACGGCGGCAAGAAGGGAACTCCAGAGCAAACAGTTCTTGCGATAGCCCGTACTGCCTCCATGTGGATTTTCGGAATCCTCTTCGATGTGTCAGATGTAGAGGCGGCGGTGAAAGAAGCCGCTCAGGCCAGCCTTCCGCAGATTGTGCCTCAGCGCAACAGGGAGTATGACGAGGCCATTGATATAGCCGTTGACGCGGTTGCAATGGGAGATGCGATCTACTCTGCCAGCGAACTTCTCTTTCACACCGACTATGACGCATACCGCGAACTGGGCGCGAGCCTCCTTGAAGAAGATGAGCCGGTGAGACGGGAGAAGATCGCATGACTGACGACAACTCCAATTATTTGCTCTATCAGAATCTCGATCACCATCTAGCCACTTTGGCAAAAATATACAAGGCCGACGGCAAAAAGGAGCAGTTGTCGATTGTTGTCAACTCTCAGGTTAGCTTTGAAGGGGGCGTTTCCTACGACAACTGGAACGGCGGTATAACCGGCCATGCGCTGCACTTTCGAGTATCAGAAAGTGTCTTTCTCGCAACCCGCAAGACGCATCAAAAGCTTGCCTCGGAAATCCGAGACGACCTGAACAAGATTCATCACGTTGAGGATGAGTTCTTCTCAGGCGTGCATTTTGATCTTGAGCCTAGCGACGAGGATTGGAGGCAAGAGTCCGGTGTACTTGTTGGACGACAACGAAATGTAGCTCCCGATGCATCGCACAGGGTGTGGGGCGAGTCGGGTTACAGGGTATTCCTTAGCCACAAATCCGATGTAAAGAAAAAGACGGCTGAGTTGCGGGACAGTTTAACTGCATACGGCATTTCGGCTTTTGTGGCGCATGACAGCATCCACCCCACGAAGGAGTGGCAGGAGGAAATTGAAAACGCGCTCCTCACAATGGATGCATTCGTTGCGCTGCTCACAAAGAACTTCCACGAGAGCGATTGGACAGATCAGGAGGTTGGATTCGCACTCGCCAAAGGCGTACCCGTCATTGGTGTCAAGTTGGAGCGTGACCCATACGGATTCCTTGGCAAGTTTCAAGCGTTAAAGACCACTTGGGAAGACGCGCCGGTTGAGATTGCGAAGTTGTTAATCAATGAGCAGCGTATGGTGGACTTCTACATCGACGGACTACCAGGGTGCAAAAACTTTGAAGAAGGGATTGCCCTGTCTCAGGTCTTGCCAGCCATTTCTAAACTGACAGAACGCCAAGCAGAGAAAATGGTCACGGCTTTCAATAGTGACTCTCAAGTCAGAGGCAGTTGGGGATTCAATGGTGCTAAGCCGAGCCTCTACGGAAGGGGATTGCCTTATCACCTTGAGCGATTGACTGGCATTGAATATGTGATTGATCCTTCCGGCGAGCTTCACAGGAGGAAGTCGAAATGAGCACAGTACAAAGGCATGAGGGGCTTTGGATGCTTCGCCTGATGATGGTACTAGCGAGCATCTCGCCGTTGTTTCTCTTGTGGGCTATTCGCAGAACCTGTCAGGAATCTAATGCCCCTTGCAAAGTTCCGAAGGTAGTTTGCCTCGTTCCTAACCTGTACTTCAGTGTGGCGTGTGCCGTGTTTATTGTAGTTCCAAATCTGCTCTTGTTCTGGAGGCGTCACGTAGCAAAGGCTCATCAGGACACCCGCGATATTGTTGTAGGCAAGGCAGAGGACCACCGGGACCATTTGCTCGTTTACCTCTTTGCGATGCTTCTCCCGTTCTACACAACAAATCTGACCAGTGCGCGTGAATTCTCCGCAACCATGATAGCCGTATGCTTCATCGTCTTTTTGTTCTGGAATAATAATCTGCACTACATGAACATCTTGTTTGCAGTGTTTGGGTATCGCATTTTTACGATTTATCCGCCTAACGATGGCAATCCTCTCTCTGGCCGGGAAAGCGTTGTGCTTATCACGCGCAGATGCACCCTCTTCCAAGGCGAGCGGATTGTTCCGTATCGCCTCAGCAATTCGGTTTATTGGGAGGTCAAGTAATGCCACTTGTATATGACCTTGCGTCAGTCGATGTCATCGAGTTTGGTGTGGGGCGCGAAACGAATGATGGTATCGAATTTGTCGCAATCCCCACGGATGAAGATGTCAAATCGGCTCTGCGCGATATGGTTCAACAAACTGCGGAAGCCATTTCGAAGCATGAAGAGGTCGTTTTTGCGCCGTCAGAAAAATATGGTCCCGAGGAAAATGTTGTTACGTCAACACGAGGAGAGTATGCCGGAGTCCTTGCGAACCTCCATACTGCGGAAATGCTGCCTATGGTGGCGAATGCTTTAAGCGAACCAGAACACATATTCTGCTATTTCGCTAGGCTTTCGAATCGTGAGGGAAGACGCCTTACATGCGTCCGTAGAGCTACGCAGTTCAAAGGGATTCTGAAAAGCCGTCTGATTCAGGTCATCACAGACGCGCTAAAGATCGTTGAGGAGAGAACATTCAAGCTCGATAATGATTATGACCTTTTGATCGATGATGACAACATACATATTCTTCGAGCAGCCGGGTTCGTAGTGCTTTCAGGTATTGAGCAAGTGATAATGGGCGCAGTACCGCAGAATATTGCGCGGTTGCAAGAACATCTCCCGTTCGTAGATTTCACTTCGATCTCAGCATATGCAGCGACACACTCGCGTGCAGCGAAGGTGCTAGCCTCAATTTGCAGCGAGAATGAAGCCAGCAATGTGAGCCGAGAGCGGCTTTTTGCTACTTGTAACGAATGTGGCGCAGAGGTGATCGTGGATAGGGACCGAATACGCCCTCGCCCAGGCAAAGAACTGGACTTTTTGTATGTGCTTGATCGGCGGCTCTTTCGTGTGCAGCTAATTGAAGGACAAATCGAACAGTATCAGGCAGGAAGCAGAAGACTGGTACAAGGTGCGTGAGGATGGGAAGCTCGAAATTCACTGAATCCGTAGTTGAAGAAGCTGCCCTCGCATGGCTGGAGGCCAAGGGCTGGACGGTTCTACATGGGCCGGAGATTGCGGCAGGGATGCCGTCCGCCGAACGTGACGATCCCAATTTTCGCGATGTGGTGATGGAGCGGCGCTTGCGGCAGTCATTGCAGCGATTGAATCCGGCGCTTTCAACAGATGCTATCGAATCGGCGCTCCGTAAACTGACCGTTGTCGATGGGCCGAGCCTGCTGGAGCGCAACCGGGCGGCATGGAAGATGTTGATCGACGGTGTGGGCGTTGAGATCACCCGGCCCGATGGTTCACTTGGCGGCTATCCCGTCCGCGTGGTGGACTTTGAGAAGCCAGAGAACAACGATTGGGTGGCCGTGAACCAGTTCACCGTGCGTGAAGGCCAGCACGTGCGACGGCCCGACATTCTGCTCTTCCTCAACGGCCTGCCGATTGCCGGGATTGAACTCAAGAACGCCACGGATGAGAAGGCAACGATCTGGACGGCTTACGACCAATTTCAAACCTACAAGCATCAGATTCCTTCTCTCTATGTCCATAATGCGCTGCTGTGTATCTCCGATGGCATGGAGGCGCGGGTTGGTTCGTTGACCTCTCCGCCTGAGCGGTTTCTGCCTTGGCGCACGATTGAGGGAGAGAAGCCCGCCCCGGCCACGATTCCGCAGTTGCGCGTGGTGATTGAGGGACTGTTCGACAAGCAACGCTTGCTCGACTTCCTGCATTACTTCATCGTCTTTGAGGAAGAGAAATCTGGAACGGTCAAGAAGATTGCCGGGTATCATCAGTTCCACGCCGTGAACCGCGCTCTTGAGGCAACCATTGACGCGACAGATGCAAAAGGTGACAAACGCGCTGGCGTGGTATGGCATACA
>Ga0224554_1000668_pt1 | contig 26864 bp, 40 predicted proteins | sample 714S22024metaG_FD_180666 | JGI IMG/M metagenome (GOLD analysis project Ga0224554, IMG submission 180666) | Peat soil microbial communities from Stordalen Mire, Sweden - 717 S2 20-24 | ecosystem: Environmental > Terrestrial > Soil > Wetlands > Peat | place: Sweden: Norrbotten County, Stordalen...
GCCAAGGTCGGAAACGATTCCTCACGAGTCTTTTTCATGGTGCCTTTGCTTGAGTTGGGTTGTGGTTCATTGCTTTGTGAGGAACCGTACACGCCTATTATGGGGGAACTGTCAAGATGCACACCCCGGGAAACGAAAGGCGTTCACCGGCTGCTGAATTGAACCAAAAACCTTAAAAAAGATATTGCATTGGGAGGGATGTTTGTTATGTTGCACTCCCGCTTTCAAACCGAGGGCGGAGAAATTTAGTTAAACGGTAAACAGACAATTGTTCTTTGTATGGCTGCCCAACGCATTCGCATTCGACTCAAGGCTTATGACCAACGCGTCATAGACCAATCGGCGCGTGAAATCGCCGACACCGTCAAACGCACCGGCGCGCGCGTCGCCGGGCCCATCCCGCTCCCGACCCGCATCGAGCGCTTCACCGTCCAACGCTCGCCGCATTGCGACAAGAAATCGCAGGAAACTTTCGAACAACGCACGCACAAGCGGCTGATTGACATTCTCGACCCGACCGCCAAAACCGTGGATGAATTGAAAAAGCTCAATCTCCCGGCGGGCGTGGACATCACCATCAAAATTTAACCATTCACGGCTATGCCCCTCGGACTTTTAGGAAAAAAACTCGGTAGCACGCGCGTCTATGATTCGCGCGGCGTGGTCACGCCGGTCACGGTCGTGCTCGCCGGTCCCAACCGCGTGCTTCAGGTCAAAACCCAGGCCGGCAAGGACGGCTACAATGCCGTTCAGCTCGGGTTCGACGATCAAAAGGAACAGCGTCTCACCAAGGCGGTGCTCGGCCACATCAAAAAGCAAAATGGCGCGGCGGTGAAACGCATCCGGGAATTTCGGAATTTCTCCAAGGACGTAAAACCCGGCGACATCGTCGGCCCGGCGCTGTTCGCCGTTGGCGATTTTGTGGACGCAATTGGCGTCACGAAAGGCCGCGGTTTTGAGGGTGTCGTGAAGCGTCATCGTTTCGCGGGTGGCGATTCAACACACGGTGCCAAAGGCTGGCACCGCCGCAGCGGCGCCATCGGTCAGCGACTGTTCCCCGGCACGGTCATGCGCGGCATGAAGATGCCCGGTCACATGGGGCAGGTTCAGCGCACGACACAGAATCTGGAAGTCGTCCAGGTGCGCGAGGCGGACAATCTTTTGCTCATCAAAGGCGCGATTCCCGGGGCGGAAGGCGATTATGTCATCATCCGCGAATCCAAGAAACGGCCCAAGGGCTGGAAGCCGCCGGTCAGCCTCGCGCCGATGAAGAAGAAGGGCGCCACCGCCGCGAAGGCCGAACCCAAACCCGCGGTTGAGGCCAAAAAGTAATTTGAACGGCCATGAAAATTGCCATTAAAAATATCGAAGGTAAGATGCAGGGCGAACTCGAAGTAAAGTTCCCGCTGATTGAAGACGGAAAAGGCACGCAAGCGGTGCATGACGTGGTCGTCGCCTATCAGGCGGCGCAGCGCATGGGCACGGCCTGCACCAAAAACGTCGGCGAAGTTTCCGGCAGCAACAAGAAGCCGTGGCGGCAAAAGGGCACGGGCCGGGCGCGCGCCGGTTCCCATCAATCGCCATTGTGGGTTGGCGGTGGCGTGGTCTTCGGTCCGAGACCCCGTGATTTCAGCAAAAAAGTTTCCAAGAAAACCCGCTCCCTCTCGTTGCGCAAGGCGTTGAGCGAACGGCTCAAGGCCGGCGACGTGGTGTTGGTGGACGATTTGAAACTCGCTTCGCCGAAGACAAAGGATTTCGTCGGTGTGATGTCCACGCTGGATTTGACCGGCACGACGCTCATCGTCGCGGCGGCGGACAAAAATCTCATGCTCGCCTCGCGCAATATTGAAAATGTCAGGCTGGCCACGAGCGATTCGCTGAACACCTACGACATTTTGCGGCCCGACAAGCTGCTCTTCACGAAGAGCGCGTTTGAGAAGGTCGAAGCCCGTCTGACCAAGGAATAACATGAACGCTTTTGAAGTCATCAAGACCGTCCGGCTGACGGAAAAGGGCACGCGCCAGGGCGAAAAGTACAATCAATACACCGTCGTGGCCGATCGCCGCGCGAACAAGACGGAAATCCGCACGGCCGTGCAGGAATTGTTCAAGGTCAAGGTTACCAAGGTCAACACGCTGAACGTTCACGGCAAACTGCGCCGTCAGCGCACCTCGCAAGCCGGCCAGGCTCCCAGTTGGAAAAAAGCCATCGTGACGCTCAAGGAAGGCGACAAGATTGTTTTGACGTAATCGAAATTTGAAATCACGCACGGCGCGGAAAATTCTCCGCGCCGTTTTTGTTTGGAGGTTTGGAGTTCCGCCTTCAGGCGGTTTTCGAGCCAAAACTGATCGTTGCCGCCTGAAGACGGAACTCCGAACTGTGGGCGCTTGGACAGCTTTTGTCCATGCCATCATGCGAGAATTTTGGAAATACAAAGGTAGGGACGCGCGGCCCGCGCGTCCGAATTGTCCACGGACGGCCCGGCGGGCCGTCCCTACCAACGACTGAATTTGACAGGACCTTCATTTGGGTACAAATAAGGTTTGCCCATGAACACGAAACCGCCCATTCGCATCCTGCACGTGGATGGCGACAGCTTCTTCGCCAGTTGCGAGATCGCCTTGAATCCCGAATTGCAGGGTCGCCCGGTCTGGGTGGGCGGCGGGCGGCGCGGGGACGGCATCGTCATTGCCGCCAATCGCGCAGCCAAAAAGTTCGGCATCAAAACCGGCATGGCGTGCTTTGAGGCGGCCCGGCTTTGTCCGCGTGGGGTGCTCTGCAAACCGCACTACGACGAATACCGCCGGCTGTCGGCGGAAATGTTCCACGTGCTTGAGGAATATTCGCCGACGCTTGTGCCCATCTCGATTGACGAGGGCTTCCTTGATTTCACCACGATGGACCGCCATGTCTGGCGCAACACCACGCCGGAAAAATACGTGAAGGAAATCTGCCAGCGCATCCTGCGGGAGGTGAAACTGCCCGTGTCCGCCGGCCTGGCGAATTCATCGCGGCTCGCCAAGCTGGCGACGGACGCGGCCAAGCCCGGTTTCATCGAAATTCCCGCCGGCTCGGAAAAGGAATTTTTGCAGGACCGTTCTGTACGCGAACTTTCCGGCATCGGCAAGAACCGTCAACGCTCGCTCGCCGCGCTCGGCGCGACGACCTTCGGTCACGTGGCGAAATTGCCTTCGACCTTGCTCCGGCAGAAATTCGGCATCTGGGGCCAGCAACTCTGGTTATTTGCCAACGGCCTGTGGAACGAACCGCTGCTGCTCGAGGTCAAGGATCGCACGACCATTTCCAGCAACACCACGCTGCCTTACGACGAGCCGGATTATGAGGCGGCGCTGACGTTCACGCTGAGCGAGGCGACGCGGCTGGTCGGCCAGTTGCGGCGCGAACAATTGCAGGCCCGCGAACTCGGGCTGACGGTGCGGTTCAACGATTTCACCGAAGTCAGCGGCGGACACCGGTTTCACGAACCACAGTTTCAGAACTCAGTCATCAACGCGGTGTTGAAGGCCATTTTCCGGCGCATCATGGACGGCCAGGTCAAGCCGGTGCGGCAGATCCGCATCGCGTTCTGGAACCTCGCGCGGCTGGACACGCAACCGACGCTTTGGGGTCGTACCGACGCGGAACGCTGGGGCGCACTCGATGACGCGGCGCACGCGCTCAACCGGCGGTTCGGCCCGACAGCGGTGATGACCGGCGCGCAACTGGCGTTGCGCGAGATGGAGGACGCGTTCAAAAATCCGAAGGCGAAATGTCCATTTGTGCCCCAGCGCGAGATGGTAAAGAAACTCTGGGGCACGGACGCCGACCCGCTGGCGCAGAAGGGAGAATGGGAAAAGCGCCTGTCCAAGGTCAGCAAACAGTCCCAGTTCCGATAGTGAGGCTGTAACTCGTCTCATTAGGGCGGTTCCAACTTTGATGTAGCGCAGACATTCTTGTCTGCGGGTTTGCGGGACATTCTTGTCCCGTGTTTCATCCTCACGAAAGAGGCGACTGGAAAGTCGCCTGAATCCCGCAATGCGGGACTGGAAAGCCTGCGCTACGTAATAACTGGAAATGCTCTAGCACCGCGGCTTCAGCCCGGTGTAAAACGGTACGTAACGGCGTTGAACCGTTTCAACCCGGATTTTGCATTGGAATGGGTTAGATTTTTCGTTTTGTGCTGTTGGCTGGCGGGTTGACGAGCATTTGGGCAGTCTGGCGAGATGGACAAAAAAGTGAGCGTGGGGTCAGGGTTGCCGTGGCGTTTCACCGACAAGCGATTCACCGCGTGGGGTGGGATGCGTATTTTCGACGAGGTGCTCCGGCGCCTGGAGTGGCCCGGTGCGTTGTCTTCAGCACCGCTACCCCAGCCAGGAAGTAATCGCGGGCATGATCCCGCGCTCATCGTCCAGGCTTTCCTGATCACTGTTTGGACTGGCGGTGCCCGTTTTGCCCACACCGCCAGGGTGCGTTTCGACGAGGCCTTGCGCACCATCTTTGGTCTGGCGGAGGTGCCAAGCGTTTCCACCTTCACACGTTTCTTCCGACGGTTCGACCGCCGACAGGTGGATGAGGTGTTTGGTCATTTGTCGCGATGGTTCTGGGACCGGTTGTCGGCGCAAACCTGGACGATTGACTTGGATTCGAGTGTGTTGACGCGCTACGGGCATAAGGAAGGCAGCACGCGCGGCTATAATCCGCGACGGCGCGGCAAGCAGAGCCACCATCCGCTGATGGCCTTTGCCGCTGAGTGTCGCATGGTCGTCACGGCGTGGCTGCGCCCTGGCAACACCACTGATGGGTGCAACGTGGAAAACTTTTTCGGCGAGGTGCTCGCCACTCTGGGTGAGCGGCACCGCATCGGTTTGGTCCGCGGCGACAGTGGTTTTTGCATTGGGACGCTATTCGATCTCTTGGAGGAAAAGAAAATCGACTACATCGTGGTCGCCCGAATGCTCGGGACCTTGAAACGGCAAATTGCCGGGTTGCAGAGCTGGGTGGAAATCGATCCTGGGGTGGCCGTCGCTGAGTGTGAGTATTATGCGGAGGGCTGGTCAAAGCCGCGGCGAGTCGTTGCGGTGCGCTACCGATTGCAGGACCGTCCCCAAGGACAGATGCTCTTGGCGGTGCCGGGTTACAGCGACGCGGTGTATGTGACGAGTTTGCGGCTGCCACCCGAGCAGGTTCGGCGGTTGTATCTCGGACGCGCAGACAGCGAGAACCGCATCAAGGAACTGCTTCAGGACTTCGCGATGTCTGGATTTGCCAGCCAGAAGTTTTGGGCCACCGAGGCAGCCTTTCGCATGGCGCTGTGCGCTTACAATCTGATGTCGCTGTTTCGGCAGGCGCTATTGGGTGCAGCGTCAAAGCATACTTTGAGCACGTTGCGAGTCCAATGCTTTGCAATAGGAGCCAGCCTGGGTCGGTCAGCCAACAAACAATTACTGCGCCTGGGTTTATCCCCGCCGCGACGCCGATGGTTTGAGGGATTATTCGCTGCCGCACAGCAAATCACTACCCCTTGCTTGGGTTGATCCACAACCCTAATGCAAAATCCGGGTTGAAACGGTTTTTCAGGCTGCATCGAAAGTCGTTGAAACGGCTCTGTCTTCATCTTTCGCCAGAAATCACCGGGCTAAAGCCGCGGTGCTAATGAGATGCCAAACGAGGCATGAAGTGTTCGGGCTGATGAGGTAGCCTCGTCCTCCTTATTTCGTGTGACGCTCTATGATTAGAGCCGGGGATGTGTTATGTTGAACCAACGGAATCTCACCAGAGGACCCACCAGACGCAACCGGGTCCGCCGTTGAAAGGAAATGGGATGTCGCCGCCGATGGTTGAAAATGCAGGGTCAGGTGCCCGCCGCAAAACCGCATTGATTGTGGAAGGCGGAGCGATGCGCGGAGCGTGGGCGGCCGGGGTGCTGGCCTATCTTCAGGAATGTGGGCGGCGGCAATACGACCTCGTTTATGCGGCTTCTTCCGGCGCCTGCTCGGCGGTCTATTTCGTCGCCGACATGTGGGAACCGGGTCTGGCCATCTGGCGCGAACTGGCCTGCAACGTGGTTCGCAAAAGCAATTTCCTCCGCCGCAAACCGATCATTGACCTGGCTTACCTCGTGGATCATATCATCCGAAAACGCGTTCCGCTTTCCGTTGAAGCGCTGCAAAAGGCGCCGACACGTTTTTACATCGTGCTGACCGATTGTCACACGGGCGAACCGGTTTACTTCCACGTCTGCGACGACCGCGTCTTTGCGGCGCTCCGTGCCACGTCGTCCATGCCCATGGCGACGCGTGGATTTGATTACGTGGACGGCCAGCCCTACGCCGACGGCGGGGTGTCGGACCCCATTCCCATCCGGCGGGCGATACAGGATGGCGCGATGGACATCACCGTGGTGCTCACGCACAATCCCGCTTTCCGCCTCAAGCCGGTATCGCGCTGGATGGGAAAACTGGCCTACCCGGAATGGCCCATGGTGGCCCGGGTCTGGACCGCGCGGCAAAATGTGAATTACAACGCCGCCTTGGATCTGATGAAACAGCCGCCGGCGGGAGTCCGGATTCGGGTGTTTCGGCCGCTCAAACCGTTGCCGGTGGGTTCCTTCACCATCGAGCCGAAACGCATCGCCGCCGCACTTGCCTTGGGCCACGACGAGGCGTTGCAACAAATGGCGACCCCAGATGCGGAACCACTGGGCGATTCCGGTTCCCATTAATTTCACGGCTTGCACGGAACGCCGCCCAACCGATGTAACTTTGGGGTTTCTTCTCAATTGACTGAAACTTTGACGAAGGCGCATCATCGTGGTCATGAAGTCCGATGATTCCCGCCCGGCGCATATTTTGGTTTTGTATCACAGTCAGGACGGCCACACGAAAATGATGGCCGACCTCGTGGCCGAGGGTGCCGCCAGCGTTCCCGCCACCGAAATCCGCCTCAAGAGCGTTGTCGAAGCCACCGCCGACGACCTGGTGTGGTGCGATGGCGTGGCGGTCGGCTCGCCGACACACATGGGCACCATTGCTTGGGAAATGAAACGCTGGTGGGATGTGACCGCCCACCCACTCTGGCCGAAGGTGGAAGGCAAAATCGGTTGCGCCTTTACGTCATCCGGCGGCCTGGCCGGAGGCGGTGAGTTGACGTGCCTCGCTCTGCAAATCGTGCTGATGAACTACGGTATACTTGTCTTCGGCATCCCGGATTACGTGGCGCCGGGGCAAACGCTGCATTACGGCGCCATCTGTGCCGGCCGTCCACGCAATGACGGTGACCGCGAGGCCTGTCGCCGCCTGGGCCGCCGCCTGTCCGAATGGGTGCAGACGTTGATTTGCCATCGGCCGGAGCACGATCCGCGCAAGGCCACCTACGCCCGATTTGCCGATTAGCCGGCGTTGAACTGCCCCGGCCAGACCACGGCGCATGGAGACGCTTGCCCTCCGGTGTAGCGTTCAGCCTGTGGCCGAAACGAAACCAAACAGTCCTGATTCCGACATTGACGCGCATAACGTCATGCGTTATAGTCGCTGCAGATGATACGCAGCTTCGCCTGCCCGGAAACGGAAAAATTATTCAACGATGAATCGTCCCGGCGGCTGCCGCAGCAGATTCAACGGGTGGCGCGGCGGAAATTGCTGGTGCTGCATCAGGCGCGGAATCTGAATGATTTGCGCGTGCCGTATGGCAACCATTTGGAAGCCTTGAAGGATGACCGCAAGGGTCAGCACAGCCTTCGCGTGAACGACCAATGGCGGATTTGCTTCCGCTGGCATGGCGAAGATGCGTTTGACGTGGAAATTGTGGACTATCATTAAAATTATGAAAACGAACAAACTGGCTCCGATTCATCCGGGTGAAATTCTCCGCGAAGAGTTTATGAAGCCGCGCGAGCTGTCGCAGAACGCATTGGCGCGGGCGTTGAATGTTCCGCCGCGCCGCATCAATGAAATTGTTTTGGAGAAGCGCGGCATCACGGCGGACACGGCGTTGCGTCTGGCGCGTTACTTTGGAACGACGGCGGAAATGTGGACGGGTTTGCAGGCGGATTACGATTTGCGTTTGGTGCGATATGAAAAACAAAAACAAATCGAACGCGATGTTGAACCGCTTGTGCTGCAACCGGCAATTGCGTGAAGGCGCGCAGTGACACCCGGCGGCTGCTGTCCTCCAAAAAACCTCTTGCATCGCCGGGCCGGACGCTTACGATGGCCCGCGTCTGAGGTAAACATTCCTGATGATTCACCGGAACGATCCTCACTAGGACACTTGGAGATTATGGGCCGGGAACGACACGCGAAGTCGGGGTTAGATCGAAGCGGAGACAGGTTGTTTGAGCTTCCCTCACAGGAAAGATTTGTCCCTCGATGCCGACTGCTCCCGGCGACAAGCGTTTACCCTGACCTCCGGTGTCTGATTTCTCAACGCTTCCGCCTCCGCTTGCAGCTACGGCGCGACCGCGCCGAAACAAAGTGGAGGCGGGCAACCATCAACACTCAACCATAAACTAATTATGCCTGACCCCACCCCAACTCCACCACCCGCGCCCGCGCCCAAAGTCAACCGTTCCACCAGCAATCAGGACTGGATCAACTCACTCAAAAACGCCGGGCAAATTGTTGCCGCCGCGCAAAAAGCCGAATACGCCCCGGTGTTTACCGCCGGCGGCATCACTGCCGTCAAACTCACCGCCCTCGCCACCGACATTGCGGCAGCGCTTGCCCTGGCTGGCGACGCCACCACCGCCCGCGCGACCCTGGAAGCCGCCGTTAAAAGCATCATTGCCCGCCGGCGGGAAATTCAATTTGCCGCCGACGCCAAATGGCTCCCCAGCGACCCGGCCAACGCCGTCATCCGCCGCGAATTCAGACTCTCGCCCGACAAGCCGATGAAATGATGGTGCGCTGGCCCCGTAAGTGCAAACCGTGCAATTTGATATAGGCAATTCAGTACACCGGGCAAATAAAGTCAAATTCAAGCCACGCGAGCGGCCTTCGGAAACGAAGGCCGCTTTTTTTCTACAAATTTAGAAATCTTCTGGCACAGTTGCGGCATGGCGAACCGAAAGAAAATCACCAGCGCAAAAAAGCACAAACGAATTGACGTGCTGCGCGAGGACTCACCGCCTTATCACGCCAATGGCAATGGTGCTCATCGCAAACTAAAGTTTATTGATTTGTTTTGTGGCATTGGCGGCTTTCGTATCGCTTTTGAGCGTGCTGGTTGCGAATGTGTTTTCTCCTCGGATTGGGACAAGCACTCACAAGTAACTTACGAGGCCAACTTTGGCGAGAAACCACACGGCGACATTCATCAGGTGGCGGTTGCGGATATTCCGCCGCATGACATCCTCTGCGGTGGTTTCCCTTGTCAGCCGTTCAGCATTGCGGGCGTCTCCAAAAAATTGAGCTTGGGACTCAAGCACGGCTTTGAAGACAAGAAACAGGGCAATCTGTTTTTTGAAATCGCCAACATCATCGAATTCCACCAGGCCGCCGCATTCGTGCTGGAGAACGTGAAAAATCTAAAAAATCACGACGAAGGCCGGACATTTGAAATCATCTACAACACTTTGACCGAAGCACTCGGCTACACCGTCTATTACAAAATCATTGATGCGCAGAGCGTCGTGCCGCAGCACCGCGAAAGAATCTTTCTCGTCGGCTTCAAAGACTGGCGTTATTTCGAGTTTCCCGAATTTCCAGCGGAAGGCCCGAAATTGGCCAGCATCCTTGACCCCAATCCACCGGACAAATACACCCTGACCGATCATCTTTGGAATTGACGCTTGCAGCGCCGTAGGCGCGACATCTTTGTAGAGAGCCAAAGCAAAAAAGATTTTCAAGCTCCGTGAGGAGCGGTATCTTCGGCTCATGGCCAATACCTACACGCAAATGGTCGGGACTTTACGACCGGATGCACACGCATGAGCCGGATGAAATGGAACGGCGTTTCGCGTTGGCGGCAGATTTTGGCGAGCCTCTGAATGCCTGACGTTTTCACCAAAGCCAAACGGTCGGAAGTAATGTCGCGGATTCGTGGTCGTGGAAACAAGAACACGGAAGTCGCGCTGGGGAAATTGCTGCGGCGTAATCACGTCACCGGCTGGCGGTGCAATCAATCGATGTTTGGCAAGCCAGATTTTGTTTTTCCAAAATTCAAGCTCGCGGTTTTTGTGGACGGCTGTTTCTGGCATGGTTGTCCAAAGCACGCAACGCAGCCGAAAAACAATCGTGCGTTCTGGAAAAATAAATTTGCCCGCAACAAGGCGCGCGATCTTTTGGTGACGCGCACGTTGCGTTTGCAAGGCTGGCGTGTTCTTCGGATTTGGGAACACGCCTTGCGGTGGGCCAACAAGAAGCCGCAGAACGAGGCTCGTTTGATACGCCGGATTCAGCGGATTTTGGATTAAAGCCCTGCCGAAAATTCTTCAAAAAACCGCTTGCATCGGGGCGTGTATTTGATATTTTCTCCACTCCGTTTCGTCCCAAAGATTAAACGGACAGCATGATTGCGGACCGATAACTGATCCCTTACGGGGATCGGGAATGATGGCTCGCCGGCTACCAAGAGTTGCTGACTTGGTTTTTTGTTTTTATGCCAGTTAAATCATTTAGAGCGCTAACGCCGTCTCTGCGATACATCACGATCGCGGACTTCAGTGATATTACGAAGACGACGCCGGAAAAGCGGCTGGTCATCACGCGGAAGAAAACCGGCGGTCGCAACCACTATGGTCGCGTAACCACGCGCGGCCTCGGCGGCGGGCACAAGCAGAAAATCCGCCTCGTGGATTTCAAGCGCAACAAGCACGGCGTGGAGGCAAAGGTCACGGCGATTGAATACGATCCGATGCGTTCGGCGCGTCTGGCGTTGCTCGAATACAAGGATGGCGAAAAGCGTTACATCATCGCGCCGGTGGGCATCAAGGTGGGGCTGACCATTTCCAGCGGTCCCACGGCTCCGCCGGAAATCGGCAACGCGCTTCCGCTCAAATCAATTCCCGTTGGCATCGCAATTCATAACATCGAACTGACGCCGGGCCGGGGCGGCCAGATGGTCCGTTCGGCAGGCGGCGCGGCGACGTTGATGTCGCGCGACGAAGGTTACGCGCAGATTCGTCTGCCTTCGGGCGAAATCCGCAAGGTGAACGGCGATTGCTACGCGACCATCGGCCAGGTCGGCAACCCGGAGCACGAAAATGTGGTTCTCGGCAAGGCGGGTCGTTCACGGCATCGCGGCATTCGCGGCATCAGCCGCGGCGTGGCGCGTAACCCGGTTGACCATCCGAATGGTGGCGGCGCCGGCAAGTCGAAGTCCGGCGGCGGCTGGCAGCAGTTGACGTCGCCGTGGGGCAAGATTGCCAAGGGCGGCAAGACGCGGCCCAAATACAAACATTCAAACCGTTTTATCGTAATTCGCCGCAATGGTTTGCCGATGAAGATCAAATAATTTATGGGACGCTCGATTAAAAAAGGTCCGTTTGTGGATTTCTGCCTGCTGGAGAAGATCCAGAAGGCGAAGAGCACAAACCAAAAAACGCCGATCAAGACGTGGTCGCGGCGTTCGACCATCACGCCGGATTTCGTGGGGCTGACGTTTACCGTGCATAACGGCAAGATTTTCAACCCGGTGTTTGTGACGGAAAACATGGTCGGCCACAAGCTCGGCGAGTTTTCGCCCACGCGCATATTCAAGAAACACGGCGCGCACACGGTCAAGGTGGAGGCGAAGGGGAAATAATATGGAAGTTTTCGCAATTGCCAAAAACGTGCCGATGTCCCCGCAAAAGATGCGCGAGGTCGTGCGGCAGATTCAGGGCCTGCCCGCGTTGCAGGCGCAGGCGGTGCTCGCGGTGGTGCCGCGCAAGTCGGCGCGGTTCGTGGCCAAGACACTCAAGTCGGCCATCGCCAACGCCGAAAACAACAAGAGTCTCAAGCCGGAATCGTTACATGTGAAGGAAGCCGTGACCGGCTCGGCGATGATCATCAAACGGTTTATGCCCAAGGCGCGCGGCTCCGCCGGGCCGATTCTCAAGCGCCGCTGCCACATCAAAATCACCTTGTCGGACGAATAGTATGGGACAAAAAACAAATCCAATCGGTCTGCGTGTCGGCGTCAACAAGGACTGGCGCTCGAAGTGGTATGCCGAGAAGAAGGAATTCGGCAAGCTGCTGGGCGAAGACCGCGAAATCCGCAAGCTGCTGAAGAAGAAACTCGAAGCGGCCGCCGTGCCGAGAATTTTGATCGAGCGTGCGGCGAACCGTTGCCGCATCACCATTCTCACCGCGCGTCCCGGCGTGGTCATTGGCCGCAAAGGCGCGGAAATTGACAAGCTCAAGGAAGAGATGAGCAAGATGACCGGCAAGGAAGTCTATGTGGACATCATTGAAGTCAAAACGCCGGAGATTGAGGCGCAACTGGTCGCGGAAAACATCGCGTTGCAGCTTGAACGCCGGGTGTCATTCCGGCGCGCGATGAAAAAAGCGCTGCAGACGGCGAAGGATTTCGGCGCGGAAGGGATCAAGATTCGTTGCGCGGGCCGCCTGGGTGGCGCGGAACTGGCGCGCGTGGAAACATATCATTGGGGCCGCGTGCCGTTGCACACGTTGCGCGCGAACATTGATTACGGTTTTGCCGAGGCGGCAACCCTTTACGGGAAGCTCGGCGTCAAGTGCTGGATTTGCAAGGGCGAAAACAAACCGTCGAAGGAAAAAGTTGCGGTTCCGCCGGCGATGCCGATTGCGCCCGTGCCGCCCATGCCAACCGAACCCGTTGCGAACTGATTTTTTGAAAGGATTTTTGTTATGCCGTTGATGCCCGCAAGAGTGAAGTACCGCAAGATGCACCGCGGCAACCGCGCTGGCCTGGCTTATCGCGGGAGCACGGTGGCGTTTGGCGAGTATGGATTGATGTCGCTGGAGCGGTGCTGGCTCGACACGAAGCAGATCGAGGCGGCGCGCGTGGCGATTGCCCGCAACATGAAGCGGCACGGGAAAATGTGGATTCGCATCTTCCCGCAAAAGTCGTTCACGAAGAAGCCGCTGGAAACGCGCATGGGCAAGGGCAAAGGCCCGCTGGAATCGTGGGTGGCGGTCATCCGCCCGGCGAACGTGCTGTTCGAGGTGGACGGCGTGACAGAAGTGATGGCGCGCGAGTCGCTGCGTCTGGCGGCGACCAAGCTGCCGATCCGGACCAAGTTTGTTTCGCGGCATCGGGGTTCGCGCTAGACGGAATTGAAGTTATGAAATTTACGGAAATGAAAGACATGACGCTGGTGGAGTTGTCGGCCAAGAGCCGGGACCTGCGCCATGAAATGTTCAACCTGCGTCTGCAGCAGGCGAGCGCCCAACTGGAGAAGCCGGCGCGCCTGCGGGTGCTGCGCCGGGACATCGCGCGGCTGGAAACGCGCATCTCCCAGCTCCGCTCGCGCGGAGCGGGGTTGCCAAACAAAGCGGCTTGATATGGCTGACACTGTGAATTCAACGGAAGCGGCGCGCGGACATCGCAAACAGCGCGTCGGCGAGGTCATCTCCAACAAGATGGCCAAGACCATCGTCGTGCGCGTCGAGCGCCGGTTCCCGCATGCGAAGCTGCGGAAAGTCATGACCGCCTACAAGAAATTATACGCCCACGACGAAAAGAGCGAGGCGAAGGTGGGTGACCGGGTGCGGATTGAAGAAACCCGTCCGCTTTCCAAAATCAAACGCTGGCGGCTGATGGAAATCGTCGAACGCAGCCGGGGCGTGGAACCGGTGGCGGCGGAATAGCGAGGAAATATGTTGCAAATTCGTTCCCATTTGGACGTCGCGGATAACACGGGCGCAAAAATCGCCTGGGCGATCGGTGTGCTGGGCCGCAACCAGCGTTACGCGGGGATCGGCGACATCGTCAAGGTGCATATCAAGGTCGCCGCGCCTGACGGCCAGGTGAAAAAAGGCGAGGTGCATAACGCGGTGATTGTCCGCACGCGCCAGGCCATCCGGCGCAACGACGGTTCGTATCTGCGCTTTGACAGCAACGCGGTGGTCATCATTGACGCGGAATTGAACCCGAAGGGCACACGCATTTTTGGGCCGGTGGCGCGCGAATTGCGTGAAAAAAAGTTCATGAAAATAATTTCGCTCGCGCCGGAGGTGATTTGAGTTTATGCCAAAATTTCATGTGAAAAAAGGCGAGGTGGTGGTCGTGCTGGCCGGCAAGGAAAAGGGCAAGCGCGGCAAAATCATCGCCGTTCTGCGGAAGCAGCAGCGCGTCATCGTCGAGGGCGCGCAGATGATCAAGCGCCACATGCGCAAGAGCCAGGACCATCCGCAGGGCGCGATTGTCGAACGCGAAGGCACCATCCACCTTTCGAACGTGATGAAAGCGGATCAATTTGACGCCCGCTCGGCGAAGCGGGGCGGGGCGGCGGTGCCGGCCCAGACCTGAATATTACCAATACGATTAAAAACCATAGTTACGGCAAAATCCGTGACCCGGAGTGATGAAAGCCAGACTTTATAACAAATACGTCAACGACGTGGTGCCCGCCCTCAAGGCCAAGCACAAATATCGGAACATGCACCAGATTCCGCGCCTCATGAAAATCGTGGTGAACATGGGCATCAGCGCGTCGTTGGAAAAGAACGCGATTGAAGATGCGGCGAAGGACCTCGCGTTGATCACCGGCCGCAAAGCGGTGATCAGCAAGTCGCGGCACAGCATCGCGAATTTCAAGCTGCGCGAAGGCATGCCCATCGGCTGCCGCGTCACGCTGCGCCGCGACGCGATGTATGAATTTTTCGACCGTCTGATTGCCACCGCGCTGCCGCGTATTCGTGACTTTCGCGGATTGTCGCCGCGCAAGTTTGACGGGCGTGGCAATTATACGTTCGGCATTGCGGAACAGACGATTTTTCCGGAGATCGAACTGGATAAAATCAAGCGGACGCAGGGAATGGACGTAACGATTGTGACCAGCGCGCCCAACGATGCGGAGGCGCTGGACTTGCTGAAACTCATGGGTTTCCCGCTGGCGGAGGCGAAGGAAGCGCCGGCCAAAGACACGGCCAAAGATGCCGGCATGGAAGCGGGCAAGGAAGCCGCCAAAGCAGCGGCATTGGAACTGGCCAAGGCAGAAGCAGCCAAAAAGGCGGCCCGAGACGCGGCCAAAGAAGCCGCCAAAGAACCAGCGAAACAATAAACGAATTTATGGCCAAGAAAGCATGGATTGAGCGCAACAAGCGCAAAGCTGAAACGGTGAAAAAATACGCCGCGATCCGCGCGGAATTGAAGGCCAAGCGCGACTACGCCGGTCTCTCGAAGCTGCCGCGCAACGCCAGCCCGACGCGGCTGGTGAACCGTTGCTCGGCCAGCGGCCGCCGGCGCGGTTATCTGCGCAAGTTCGCCGCGTCACGCCTCACCTTCCGGGAGGCCGCCTTGAACGGCTTGATTCCCGGCGTTGTAAAAGCCAGTTGGTAAATTTATGACCGATCCGATTTCTGACATGTTGACCCGCATCCGCAACGCCGGGCGCGCCTTGCTGCCGACGGTGGAAATGCCGCATTCGCGGATGAAGGAAAATCTGGCGAACATCTTGAAGAAGGAAGGCTACGTCGCGGATGTGTCCGTTGAGGCGGGCATGCCCAAAAAGCTCAAGCTCAAGCTCAAGTACCAGGGCAAAAAGAGCGTGATCGAAGGGTTGCGCCGCATCAGCAAGCCGGGTCTGCGCCATTATGTCGGCGCGACGGAAATCCCGCGCGTGCTCAGCGGCATGGGGGTGTCGGTGATATCCACCCCGGAAGGCGTGATGACCGGCACGGAGGCGCGCAAGAAAAACTTGGGCGGCGAATTGCTCTGTTACGTCTGGTAAAAATTTGATTTATGTCGCGAATAGGAAAACAACCGATTGCCATTCCTCCCCAGGTGAAGGTGGAGGTGAAGGGGCAGAAAATTTTGGTCGAAGGCCCGAAGGGCAAGCTCGACTGGGAATTGCCGAAACGCACCAGCCTCAAGGTGGTGGACGGTAAAATCGTCGTCAGCCGCGATGGCGACGACGCGCAGGCCAAGGCGTTGCACGGCTTGAGCCGCGCCCTCGTCAACAACATGGTCAAGGGCGTGACCGATGGCTTCGTCAAAAAGCTCGAAATCCAGGGCGTCGGCTTCAAAGCCGCCGTTCAAGGCAAGGTGGTGAACCTGGCGCTCGGTTTTTCGCATCCCATTAATTACGCGATTCCCGACCAGATCAAAGTAACGGTCGAGGAAAACACCAAGCTGACCATCGAAGGCCCGGACAAAAAGGTTGTCGGGCAGGTTGCCGCCGAGATTCGCGGCTTCTATCCGCCGGAGCCTTACAAGGGCAAAGGCGTGCGCTATGCGGGCGAACACGTCCAGCGCAAGGAAGGCAAAACCGTCCAATAAAAATTGATTTTGGTTCACGGCCAAATCCGTGACGCATTGAAATGAGAACGGAAAAGAAACATCAGTTGAAGCAGCTCCGCAAATGGCGGATACGCAACAAACTCAGCGGCACGAAGGATCGTCCACGCATGAGCGTCTGCTTCACCAACGAAAACATCCACGTCCAGTTCATTGACGACAACGCGGGCGTGACGCTCGCGGCAGTTTCAACGACGGGCAAGGCTGTGCCCGACCATGACAAGCTTGCGGCCAATGTGGCCAGCGCCCAAGTCATCGGCAAGCTGGCGGCGGAAGCCGCGACCGCCAAAGGCATCAGGTCCGTCGTTTTTGATCGCGGTGGCGCCCGTTATCACCGGTCTGAGAGCAAAGGCAAAGACGGCAAGCGGGTATCGGTGCTGGGCAAACTGGCGACCCTGGCCGAGGCCGCGCGCAAAGCGGGTTTGAAATTCTAAACAACGGAGATAGAAAACTGTGGCAGACATCATCAAAACCAAACCCGAAGATCGAGTGCCGCGCGGCGGGCGCGGGCGTCGTAACAAACCCCCCGGTGACACGCCGGAACTCGGCATAGACGGACAGGAGTCCCAGGAATTGACTGAGAAGGTTGTGTTCATCAACCGTTCCTCCAAGGTCGTCAAAGGCGGCCGCCGTTTCAATTTCAGCGCGCTCGTTGTCGTCGGCGACCGGCGGGGGCGTGTCGGCATAGCTCTCGGCAAAGCCAGCGAAGTGGCTGACGCGATTCGTCGCGGCGGCGAACTTGCCCGCAATCAAATGGTTTCAGTGTCGCTCAAAGACGTGACTATTCCGCACGAAGTTTTCTGCGCGTATGGCGGCGCGAAAATTTTATTGCGTCCGGCCTCGCCCGGAACCGGCATTATTGCGGGCCGGACGGTCCGCGCGGTTTTGGAAGCCGCCGGCGTGAAGGACATTTTGAGCAAATCGCTCGGCTCGAATAACGCGGCGAACGTCGTCAAGGCCACGCTCAAGGGTTTGTTGAGTCTGCGGCTGCGCGAGGACATTTACAAGGGCCGCGGTTTTGTAATTAAAAAAGTGGCGGCGGCCAAACCGGCTGAAGCGGCTCCGGCAACGGCTTGATTTTTATGCGACTGCACAATCTAAAACCTCGTCCGGGTGCAAAACATCGTACCAAGCGCCTGGGCCAGGGTGAATCCAGCGGCCATGGCAAAACCAGCGGTCGCGGCGGCAAAGGCCAGACGGCGCGTTCGGGCAGCTCGATCCGCATCGGCTTTGAAGGCGGCCAGATGCCGCTCATCCGCCGCATTCCCAAGCGCGGCTTCAACAACGCGCGGTTCGCGACGCGCTATCTCGGCGTGAACGTCAGCGATTTGGACCGGTTTGACAACGGCGCGCGCGTGGATGAAACGGCGTTGCGCGCGGCGGGTCTGGCCAATGGCCGCGGAGACGGCGTCAAAATTCTGGGCGACGGCGAGTTGACCAAAAAACTCACGGTGAGCGCGCACGCATTCAGTGCATCAGCCCGTGCGAAAATCGAAGCCAAAGGCGGCGTCTGCGAAATGGTGGGCTCCAAGCCCGCTGCACCGGCGAAGCCGGCCGCACCGGCCAAGGCCTGAAGGCGCATTTAACGCATGTTCCGCAACATCTTCAACACGTTCGTCAACTGCTTCAAAATTCCGGAGTTGAAGTCCCGGATTTTGTTCACGATGGGTTTGCTGGCGATCTGTCGTTTCATGGCCTGGATTCGCATTCCGAACCTGAACGGCGCGGCGCTGACTGATTACTTCCAACACACCGCTCAAAGTGGCGGTGGGTTGCTCGGCATGTATAACACGTTTGCGGGTGGCGCGATGGAACATTGCGCCATCGGGTCGCTCGGCATCATGCCTTACATTAGCGCGACGATCATCATTCAATTGCTCACGGCAGTCTGGCCCAAATTGAGCAAACTGGCGCGCGAGGAAAACGGCCGGACGAAAATCGTCCAATACGGGCGCTATTTGACGGTGCTGTTGTGTTTGGGGCAGGGATTGTTTTTCGCCATCGGTTGGGAACATCCCCAAAATATCTTTCACGGGTTTCAAGGGAATCTCGTGCTCGATAGCAACCACATCTGGTGGTATCGCATTCAGACCGTGCTTATCATGACGACGGGCACCATGTTGCTGATGTGGCTGGGCGAGCAAATCTCCGACCGCGGCATCGGCAACGGCGTGTCGCTGGTCATCACCATCGGCATTGTGGCCCGACTGCCGCGGGCCTTGGTGGCATTGAAGGACATGTTTGTGTCCACTGGTGGCGTTCCGGCGCAATATACCGTTTTTGGTACGGGTGTAATGCTGGTGATATTGCTGGTCCTGGTGGTTGGCGGCGTCATTGCGATCACCCAGGCCCAGCGGAAAGTCCCGGTGCAATACGCGCAGCGCGCGGTCGGGCGCAAGATGTATTCCGGCGGCACTTCGTTCATGCCATTGCGCGTGAATTACTCCGGCGTCATGCCGATTATTTTCGCGCAATCCATCCTCATGTTCCCGCAAACAATTTTTCTGCATTTGGGGAATATGGTTAGCGTGCCGTTCCTCAAGAATCTCTTCATCGGCATCGCGCAACGCCTCAATTCCGGCTCGGTGCTTTATTTGGTGATTTATTCGCTGATGATTTTGTTCTTCGCTTATTTTTGGGTGGCCACCCAGTTCAATGAATTGCAAATCGCCGACGATTTGAAAAAGAACGGCGGTTACATTCCGGGCGTGCGTCCGGGGCAGGGCACGAGCGATTATCTGCACAAGTCCATGAGCCGCATCACGCTGGCGGGCGCGATTTTCCTGATGATCATCGCGGTCATCCCCATCATATTGTCGCGCCAGATGAGCATTCCGTATGACGTGGCGCAATTTTTCGGCGGCACAAGCATTTTGATCACCGTCGGCGTTTTGCTGGACACCATGCGCCAGGTCGAATCGCATTTGATGATGCGGCATTATGACGGGTTTTTGAAAAAGGGCAAATTGAGAGGGCGGTTTTAGGAAACGTGAAACGTGAAGCGTGATACGTGAAAATGTACCACTTGGATAATCACGCATCACGCATCACGCATCACGCATGATTATTTTAAAAAGCCAGCGGGATCTGGAACTGATGCGTCCGGCGTGTGCGGTGACGGGCCAGGTGTTGAATGAAATCGCCGCGTTCATCAAGCCGGGCCTGACGACGCGGCAGGTGGACGAATTTGCTGCGGCGTGCATCAAGTCGCACGGCGGCAAAAGCGCGTTTTTGGGCTATCGCAAATACCCGCACCACACGTGCATCTCGGTGAACGACGAGGTCGTTCACGGAATGGCGGGCAATCGCGAATTGCTTTTTGGCGACATCGTGAGTCTGGATGTCGGAGTGATTTACAATGGTTTTGTGGGCGACACGGCGCGGACGGTGGCGGTGGGCGGTTGCGGCGTGCTGGCGCAACAGTTGATGGACGTGACGGAGCGCGCGTTGTACGAGGGCATCGCGGCGGCCGTGCCGGGAAACCGCGTGACGGACATTTCGCGCGCGGTCCAGAAATATGTCGAGAGCAACGGTTTCAGCGTCGTGCGGGAATTTGTCGGGCATGGAGTTGGCCGTTCGATGCACGAAGAGCCGCAGGTGCCGAATTTTGTTGATCCGAAGAGCAACCAGAAGCTTCGGCCGGGCATGACGCTGGCCATTGAGCCGATGGTCAATGCGGGCCGGCCGGCCGTAAAAATTTTGAAAGACGGCTGGACAGTCGTCACCCAAGATGGTTCACTATCCGCTCATTTTGAGCATACGGTGCTGATTACCGAAAGTGAACCGGAGATTTTGACATGGCCGGCAAAGATGCCTTCATCGTTGAAGGTGTCGTGATTGAAGTCAGGGCGAACCGCACGTTTTGTGTGGAGTTGGCCAACGGACACCGGCTCCTGGCGTTTGTGGCGGGCCGGGCGAAACAGCACTTTGCCGATCTGGCGCCGGGCGACAAAGTGAAATTACAATTGACGCCTTATGATTTGTCCGTGGGGCGGATTTTGGTTGAAACAAAAACGATTTGAACATGAAAGTTCGCGCATCAGTTAAAAAATTGTGTGAGCACTGCAAGATTGTGCGCCGCCGCGGCGTCATTCGCGTGATTTGCACGAACAAACGGCACAAACAGCGGCAAGGTTGATTTATGGCACGCATCATTGGTGTGGAAGTTCCGCCGAACAAGCGCATTGAAATCGCGTTGCGCTACATTTACGGCATCGGCCCGTCCAACTCGAAGGAGATTCTGGAGCGCGCAAACATCAACCCGGACATTCGCGCGAAGGATTTGACCGAGCAGCAGCTTTCCCAAATCGTCCATGCGATTCAGGAGGGAAAATACGTCATCGAAGGCGATTTGCGCCGCGAAATTGGCATGAACCTCAAGCGGCTGCAGGGCATCAAATGCTATCGCGGCATCCGGCACATGCGCGGATTGCCGGTACGAGGCCAGCGCACGCAGACCAACGCCCGCACCCGCAAAGGTCCGCGCAAGACCGTGGGCGTGCAACGCAACCCGAATGCCAAGACTGGCATCCACTAAAATTTTGTATGGCTGAAGAAAAAAAGAAACCCGCTCCCAAAAAAAAGGAGGCCAAGCCGGAAGCCGCTGCCGCCGCTCCGGCTGAAAAGGCTGCGTCCAAACCGGCTGAAAAAGCCGCGTCCAAACCCGACGAAAAGGCCGCGCCCAAACCGGACGAAGAAAAATCTGCGAAAAAAGGCGCGCCCGCCGCGGAAGCTCCCGTTGCCGGGGCGCCCAAGCCGGCGGATGCGGCAGTTATTCCGGCGGCACCGACGGCGGCTGAACTTTTGGGTGAGGACGCCGGCGCAAAAAAGGTCATCAAGGCCAAGCACGCCAAAAACATCAGCGTCGGCATTGCCAATATTCTGGCCACGTTCAACAACACACAGGTTAGCATCACGGATGTGCATGGAAATCTGATTGGCTGGTCAACCGCCGGGCGGGTCGGGTTCAAAGGCTCGCGCAAGAGCACCGCTTACGCCGCACAGCAGGTCGCCCAGGATGCCGCGCGCCAGGCGATGGCGCATGGCATGAAGGAAGTTGAAGTGCGCGTCAAAGGCCCCGGTTCCGGCCGCGAATCCGCCATCCGCGCGTTGCAGGCCATCGGGCTGGAAATCAGCGCCATCAAGGACGTGACGCCCGTGCCCCACAACGGTTGCCGTCCGCGCAAGAAACGTCGCGTGTAACTTTCAACTCTCAACCATCAACCATCAAATTTAGCAATGGCTCGTTATACAGGTCCTCGTGTTCGCATCAGCCGCCGGTTCGGTTTACCGATTTTCGGCCCGTCGAAATATCTTGAGCGCCGCAATTATGGCCCCGGCGTGCATGGCCCCAAGTCGCGCCGCAAGCACACCGATTACGGCCTCGGCCTGATCGAAAAGCAGAAGTTCCGTTATTATTACGGCCTCCTCGAACGCCAGTTTCGCGGCGTTTATGAAAAAGCGCTCAAGCGCCGCGGCGTCACCGGTGAACAGATGTTGCAGATTTTGGAGACGCGCCTCGACAATGTTGTTTATCACCTCGGTTTTGCGAACACCCGCGCCGCCGCGCGCCAGATGGTCTCGCACGGCCATATCACGGTGAATGGACGCAAGGTGAACATCCCGTCGTTCGGCCTCAAGGTGAACGACGCCGTGGGGGTGAAAAATTCCAACGTCTCACGCCAGTTGGCCACGAAGAATTTGGAAATCGCCACGAGCCGCGCGGTACCGGACTGGTTGTCGTTGAGCAAGGAAGAGTTCAAAGGCACGATCATGCGCATTCCGACGCGCGACGAGATCCAGCCGATCGCCAATGAGCAGGCGGTGGTCGAATTTTATTCCCGTTAAGAAAAACAAAAACAAAACAATTATACGGGCTTGACCGGCTTGCGGGAATAAACCGCCGGGAAAGCCAGATTAAAATTGTTGAAAGGAACATATGCCAGTACGTCTAGGACGTTTCGAAATGCCCAAGCGTTTGCAAAAGGATGACGCCAGCGCCACCGCCACCTACGCAAAATTTATCGCCGACCCGTTTGAAACCGGTTACGGCCACACCGTCGGCAACTCGCTGCGCCGCGTGTTGCTGTCCTCGCTCGAGGGCGCGGCCATCACCTCGCTGAAGGTGGACGGGGCCATGCACGAATTCGCCACGATTGACGGCGTGGTGGAGGACGTGACCGACATCGTCCTGAACCTGAAGCGGATCAAGTTCAAGGCCCACACGCGCGACGAGCAGGTGCTTTTGCTTTCCGTCAACAAGGAAGGTCCGGTGACCGCCGCCGACATCCAGCTCAATCAAAACATTGAACTGGTCAACCCGGACCAGCTCATCTGTACGCTCGACAAAAAGAAGAAATTCGAGATGGAACTGACCGTGAAAGTCGGTCGCGGCTTTTGCCCGGGGGATGAAAACAAAAAACCCGGCCAGGCCATCGGCGTGGTGGCGATTGACTCGCTGTTTTCACCGGTCACCCGCGTGCGTTACGCCGTGGAAGCCGCGCGGGTTGGCAATCGCACGGATTACGACCGGCTGATCCTGGAAATTTGGACGGATGGGCGCCTGACGCCCGATGATGCGCTCACGCAGGCTTCGGCGATTTTGCAGCATCACCTCGACGTGTTCGTCGGTTACGACAAGAACGCGATCGAATTCGAGGAGGCCGCCGACAAGCAGGACGAGGAGAAGTCGAAGATGAAGAAGCTCCTCAACATGAGCGTCAACGAAATCGAGTTGAGCGTCCGGGCGGCGAACTGCCTGAACAATGCGAACATCACCAGCGTCGGCCAGTTGGCGATGAAGACCGAGCAGGAAATGCTCAAGTATCGCAACTTCGGCAAGAAATCGCTGAACGAAATCAAAGACAAATTGACGGCTTTGGGCTTGTCCCTCGGCATGAACTTCGAACCGGGACTGCTCGAAGCGCCGAAGGAAGAACCAAAGGCGGAATAAGGACCAGCTATGCGACATTTGAAGCGAACGGCCAAACTGGGCCGCACCTCCCGGCACCGCGACGCGATGCTGGCCAACCTGGTTTGCAGCCTCATCAAACACAAGCGCGTGACCACGACCCTCGCGAAGGCGAAGGCCGCGCGTTCCGTTGCGGAAAAAATCGTCACCTTGGGCAAGCACGGCACGATGCAATCGCGCCGGCTGGTTGCCGCGCGTTTGCACGCGCATGGTCCAACGGTGCAACTCACCAAGGACGAACGCCAGAAATGGCGGCAAAACGATGACGTGCTGCGGATTCTTTTTGAAGACATCGCACCCGCGTTCAAGGAACGCAACGGCGGTTACACGCGCATCGTTAAAATGGAGCAGCGTCAGGGTGACGCCGCCCAGAAGGCGATTCTGGAGTGGGTGGATTACACGGCTCCGGCACCGGCAGCGGAGGAAGCTGCGCCCGGCACCGAAGCGGAAAAACTGGAAACCGCAGCCAAAGCGCCTGCGGCCAAGACGCCGGAATCGGCCAAGGAATCACCTGCCAAAGCTTGATCCGGAAGAACACGCAAGAACATTTCAAAGCCCGCTCGCCCGAGCGGGTTTTTTTATTTTGGAGTGCGGCGGGAATCCCGCAGAGCGGGAGTCACGCCGCTTTTACAGCGTTTGTCGGTGCCCCCAAAGCGGTGTCGTCGCTACGCTCCAGTCTTCGGCTGCGCTTCGCCTCGGCAGGCTGCCACCGCCGTCCAAACGCTGGCGCGCTTGCCGGACGTCCTCGAATTTCGCAAAGCGTTTGGAGTGCGCGCGGTTTACCGCCGCTTTTTCAACTTCGACCGGCTTGTCATTGGTTTTCAGTTTACCTCAGCCAGAAGAACAACATCCCGGCCACTACCAACAGCGCCACCACCCACCAGAACCAACCGATGCCGCGCGGCTTGACCGGCTCCGGCCCGAATTCCCGTTTTACGAATTCGTCGTGGTCGAAATTTTCATCCGGCAGTCCGAGATGACTGGCATACGCGGTTTCCGACCAGCCGGTTTGCTCATCCGAGCCGCATTCGGGACAGGCTTTGGACTTGGGCGACACTTCTGCGCCGCAGTTCGGACAGACGTCAGGAGCCATAAGGATTTAGGATTTGCGATATACGATTTACGAGTCTCACAATTCTTTGATAATTGGTAAAATCGGATGGCAGGCGTGAATCGTAAATCTGAAATCGTAAATCAGCCGCCCACACCGGCGTATTCCTCGTCGGTTTTCAAGTCGAGTCCCATCAAAATGTAATCATGGGAATTGGCCTGCATGTCCTTGACGTAATTTCCCAGGCGCAAAAGCTGGCTGAAACCAAGCAGGGCAAACATCTTGATGGCCGCCGCCTGTTCGCCAATGAATTCCGCCTCGACCTTTTCCAGGCCGATCTGCCGCGCGATTTCGACGATCTCGCTGATAAGCGCCCGCGCCAGACCGCGCTCGCGAAATTCCGGATGAACCAGCACGCTGACGCGGCCGACATGCCGCTTCCAGCCGCCGAGTTGCTGGTGCAGCGTGGCGTCGCCGGCGATTTTTCCGCCCACCAACCCGACCAGCGGCAGATTGCGCCCGTAGTCAATGTTCCGGCACCAGTCACGGATGGTTTCAATTTCCGCGACGCGATGCTTGATGAACATCCGTTCCGGTTCGGGGATGCTGAGAAACAAGCCGTGAAAATCCTTTTCATCGTCGCGGCGCAGGGGGCGCAACGTCGCTTTCGTGCCGTCCTTGAGCTGGACGACTTTGGGGAACCGCTGGAGTTCAAGTTCAATGCTGAATGACATGCTTCCTTTCCAGTTTGATAAAAATCTGCCTCGCGCGCCCGAAACGCAAGACTCAATCCGGGTGTGGCGATTCACCGGCGACACCGTTGGCGTGGTTCCGCAACCGTTCGTCTATGCGCGCCGGATCGAGACTCCATCGCGCTGCCAGCAACGGGACTTTTGCGACATTGGTTGCCGTCCATTCCGCCGCCGCCCACGAAGCGGCACCCGGATGTTCCCCGTAGCCAAAGCATTTCATGCTTAATTCCGTCTCGGCGGCGGTTTTGCGGCCCTGATTCCATACGGTTTCGCCTGCCCACGCATACGCGCGCGTCACCACGCCGTTTTCCACGCGTATCCAGGCGTGTTGATGCAAAATCCGTTCCGCCTGGAAGAATTGCACCTGACCGAGTTTGCGGCTGAGTTCAGTCAGAAAATAAAAACAACCATCCACGTCGCAGCCCGGATTCGGCAGGCCGGAACCGGTGACAATGATCCAGCCGTTTACCGGCGGACCGATGAAAAACCCATGCCCGCCTGTCATCCCTTCCGCCCAAGGGCAGGGGGCAAAATGATCCAGGCCCAGCGCGGCTTGAACGACTTTGGGATTAAGCGAGCGGACCGCCAGCCAGCAAGTGGGACGCGATCCAAACGCTGATTGGAACAAAGGGAATTTTTCCATCTGTCGAATTTTGAACTCCGCCACGCGCGCCCGGCGGTGCAACGCAATCATCCAAACAAGCATCATTATGCCCAAGCCAAGTACGAACCCAAGCATGGCCAGCAGTGCCGGCGGAATTGCGCTCATCTGATTCACCCTTCGAATCTACGCCCGCCCATCGCGGGTTCAAACAAAATTTGGTAGGGACATCCCGCCGGGATGTCCGCGAACGCCGCGGCGCGGCGTCCCTACCTAAGTTTGTGCCAGCCAGGCGAGATATTTTTTGTTCCCCGCGCTCAACGGCAGGACGATAAACTCCGGCGTGTCGTAGGGATGCCGCGCGAGTACCAATTTCTCCAGCGCGGCGAGTTTTGACTTCTGCGTTTTCAAGACCAGCAAAACCTCCGCGCCGGATTCAATCTTTCCCCGCCACCAGTAATGCGATTCGATTTTTGGGATGAGGTTCGCGCAGGCAATCAGGCGCGCCTTCAGCGCAACCTTGGCCAGCATGCGTGCGGTTTTCAAATTTGGCGCAGTGACCAAAACGACGGCGAATTTTGTGATAGGTTTCATTTTGTCGGAGATGAGAAATTCGCAGCCTATCTAGATGTGCGGCACGGTCTTAATCACCGAATATGAAGCCAGCGATTGCCGCGCGAATCTATCAAATCGTTGCCTTCAATGGTGAATTTTGAATTTCCAATCGTGACGATGTTGCCGCTCATTGTCCAAGCTATGTCCCGTCCACTACTAACAAATCCAGCAGTTGATTCCTTGAAGGCTTTTGCGGTGCCGTCGCTTCGTAAATCATATTCCCTGCCCGCACCTTCAAAAATTGAAAAACGATAAATTCCGCAAACCGCGTTGATTTTGTCCTGTGCTGCCGCCTGCGATTCTCGCTTATCTGATTGGGCGATTGCCGTTCGGCGCGTTTTTGAATCAATGACCTCAAGCGCGGGGTAATTACGCTACAAGGGCGGCGGGCATTGTTTTGCGTTTGTTTGTTTTTTGTATGCCGGTTTGCTGTTGTTGGTTTTCTTCCCGGCGCC
>Ga0224554_1000669_pt1 | contig 26857 bp, 21 predicted proteins | sample 714S22024metaG_FD_180666 | JGI IMG/M metagenome (GOLD analysis project Ga0224554, IMG submission 180666) | Peat soil microbial communities from Stordalen Mire, Sweden - 717 S2 20-24 | ecosystem: Environmental > Terrestrial > Soil > Wetlands > Peat | place: Sweden: Norrbotten County, Stordalen...
CCTATTTTGCCCCCGGCGTGCTGGCTTGATTCACGTCGAGGGCATCTTTAAGGATAATCATCACACATTGCGTGGTGACATCGTCCACGAGCACGCGGACCTTGCCGGTTACGAAGTCGCCAAGGGCGTCACCTTCCTGCGCGCTCTGCCAGTGTTCTCCGAGCGACTCGGCCTCTCCGGCAAATGCGACATTGTGGAACAACACGCGGACGGCTCGCTGTTGCCGGTGGAGTTCAAGCTTGGCAAGCGCCACCAGTGGGAAAACGACGATGTGCAGCTTTGTGCCCAGGCGCTTTGCTTGGAGGAAATGTTTGGTGTGATAATTTCGTGTGGCGCGATATTCCACGCACAAAGCAAGCGTCGTCGGGAGGTAGGTTTCAACGAGGATCTTCGCGCACGCACGGAACAGGGCGTTACCGAATTGCATGCGCTTCTTTCCTCAGAATCCGTTCCGCCTGCGCATTACATCGAAGGTCGTTGTGAGGAATGTTCCCTCTTTGATATCTGCCTACCGCGCGTGACAAGCCAACCTGCGTTAATGCGTGATGCGGCGAAACGACTCTTTGAAACCTGATTCGGCCAACACCATAAATCATTTTGGACATCCAACAAAACACACTTTATCTGACGACGCCCGGCAGCTATGTCGCGCGCGACCATCTCACGTTGCAAGTGGAAGTGCCGGTGTTTCCGGCGGACTTGCCGGCGCAGGAATGCACCCGCGACAAGGCGGAAGATTGGCGCAAACTTTCCATTCCGATTCATCACCTGGAATCAATTTGTGTATTCGGTGCCAGCACCATCAGTCCGCCCGCGCTGGATTTATGCTGGGAACATGGCGTGGCCGTGAATTTCCACAGCGAGTTTGGTTATTTGCAGGCCCGCCTGACCGGCGTGGCCGATACCAGCGTGACCTTGCGCCGCGCCCAATTTCGCGCGGCGGACGAACCGGCCAAATGCGCCGCCATCGCCCGGCAGATCATCGCCGGGAAGATTCAGAATTCCCGCAACAGCCTGCTCCGCGCCGCTCGGGAAAACGACAACGAGGCCGAACGCGAAAAATTGTCGGAAGTCATCGAGAGCCTGGCGAGACAACTGCAATATCTCGCCGGGCAGACCGACATTGAAAAGGCGCGCGGCGCGGAAGGCATGGCGGCGCAACTTTATTTTTCCGTGTTCACGTTCATGCTCAAACGGCAGCGTGAAGTTTTTACCTTCAGCGTCCGTAGTCGTCGTCCGCCCCGCGACCGCGTCAACTGTCTGCTGTCATTTCTGTATGCGTTGGTGCGGCATGATTGCGTGGCGGCGCTCACGAGCATCGGCCTTGACCCGTTCGTTGGCTTCCTTCATGTAGATCGTCCTAACCGTCCATCGCTGGCATTGGATTTGATGGAGGAATTCCGCCCGTGGCTGGCTGACCGGCTGGCCGTCACGCTCATCAACCGGCAGCAAATCGCGCTGGAAAATTTTGTGGAACGCGAAGGCGGGGCGGTGGAATTCAGCGACGCCGGTCGCAAGCTGGTCATCAAAGCCTATCAGGAACGCAAACAGGAAACCTTGAAACATCCGTTGCTGGATCAGAATTTGAGACTCGCCCAGATGCCCTATATTCAGGCGCGCATTCTGGCGCGGCATTTGCGTGGCGACATCGCAGAATACGTTCCGCTCGTTCCCAAATAATTTCACCATGCTGATTCTCGTTACCTATGATGTTTCGACGGTCGAAAAAGCCGGACTGCGCCGGTTGCGGCGGGTTGCGCGTGCGTGCGAAGATTACGGCGTGCGTGTTCAAAAAAGTGTGTTTGAATGCCAAGTTGGCCAGACCGAATGGGTGCAGCTCAAAGATCGGCTCCTGCGGGAAATTAAAAACGACGAAGACTCGCTACGGTTCTATTATCTTGATGAAACCGCCAAACAAAAGATTGAACATCATGGCGTGGACAAGCCAATTGATTTGGCCGAGCCGCTGATTTTATGATTACGCTTCCGCGAACCATGAGTGACGGCTTGCAGGCCGGGGTTTCGCGCTGCGGCGCAACCGCAATGATGACGGACACTTTTCCTCGTTCTTTGACATATCAATGCCCGAAAGCGCGCGAAAGATTGGCAGGTCTGCGGAAATGGGCTACAAAGTTCTTGCGACTTCGCCAGTTAGGCAGGTCGCGGTCGCCCCGGTCACGTGACCGGGGCGCGGATTGAAACTTGGACAAAATCGGGAGCGAACAATATCTATGCGCGTCGCCCCGGTCACGTGACCGGGGCGCGGATTGAAACACGTTGGACATGCTAATTGTCCAACCCCCGCCCAGTCGCCCCGGTCACGTGACCGGGGCGCGGATTGAAACTTCTCTTTAGTCAACATAGCTTGGGGGAAAGTCTTGTCGCCCCGGTCACGTGACCGGGGCGCGGATTGAAACATTATCGGGATGCGGCTGTTGATGGCGGCCGCGGTGTCGCCCCGGTCACGTGACCGGGGCGCGGATTGAAACATTTCCATCATGGTGGCCATCCGCACCCGCTGGCGGTCGCCCCGGTCACGTGACCGGGGCGCGGATTGAAACAGCTTGGTTATGGTGGTGGGGCCGATGGGAGTGGCGTCGCCCCGGTCACGTGACCGGGGCGCGGATTGAAACATTATCGGGATGCGGCTGTTGATGGCGGCCGCGGTGTCGCCCCGGTCACGTGACCGGGGCGCGGATTGAAACATATCAAGCTGGCCCCCTTTCCGCCGCCCCAGGCCGTCGCCCCGGTCACGTGACCGGGGCGCGGATTGAAACAACGCTGCCCGTGCGCGAGAGGCGCTGTGGATCGGGTCGCCCCGGTCACGTGACCGGGGCGCGGATTGAAACTTCAACGAGCTGGTCACCGACGCCAAAGAGCGCGGGTCGCCCCGGTCACGTGACCGGGGCGCGGATTGAAACTTTTGATGTATCACGCACAAGTATCCCCTCGTCCAGTCGCCCCGGTCACGTGACCGGGGCGCGGATTGAAACATAGTTCATCGGCATCGGCTGATTGGTGGCCGATGTCGCCCCGGTCACGTGACCGGGGCGCGGATTGAAACTCCGAGGATATTCAACCACGTATCGAATACGAACTGGTCGCCCCGGTCACGTGACCGGGGCGCGGATTGAAACAATTGAGAAAGCAGTCCAGGCTTTCTTCTGCGCGGTCGCCCCGGTCACGTGACCGGGGCGCGGATTGAAACCAGCCTTCCCATTGCGCTGGGCAAGCGGTGCAAGGTCGCCCCGGTCACGTGACCGGGGCGCGGATTGAAACACGTCTGTTATCTGAATCGTGTCTAGGCAAATCTGTCGCCCCGGTCACGTGACCGGGGCGCGGATTGAAACATGTACATCTGCAAAGCGCCAGCGCGAAAGAACCGGTCGCCCCGGTCACGTGACCGGGGCGCGGATTGAAACATGGAGATGTCCGCCTGGTCGAATGAGGTGGTGGGTCGCCCCGGTCACGTGACCGGGGCGCGGATTGAAACTTCAAGGTGTGGCTGGACTCAACGGCACAAATGGTGTCGCCCCGGTCACGTGACCGGGGCGCGGATTGAAACCAGTTTCTCAATCTGATTACGCACCGGCGTCTCGTGTCGCCCCGGTCACGTGACCGGGGCGCGGATTGAAACCGTGCAACCGCGAGCGACATGGCGCATGATTTCGGTCGCCCCGGTCACGTGACCGGGGCGCGGATTGAAACATCGAAGGCATTGAATCCTGCGCTAACCGCATTGGTCGCCCCGGTCACGTGACCGGGGCGCGGATTGAAACATGGATCACCTGGCGAAGGCCGGGATCAAGACCGACGTCGCCCCGGTCACGTGACCGGGGCGCGGATTGAAACTGAATCCAACCAGCACCGTTCCCTTACTGCAACGCGTCGCCCCGGTCACGTGACCGGGGCGCGGATTGAAACTCGTTGTGGGTGATGTTCCAAAAACTTTCGATAGTCGCCCCGGTCACGTGACCGGGGCGCGGATTGAAACTCTGACGCGAGCGCCGCAGACGACACAAAGGCGGTCGCCCCGGTCACGTGACCGGGGCGCGGATTGAAACTTCGTCGCACGGATACATCAGCTCCTCGCCGTCCAGTCGCCCCGGTCACGTGACCGGGGCGCGGATTGAAACAAAGTGGAGGTCTTTGATGCGCACGTTCAGCGGCGTCGCCCCGGTCACGTGACCGGGGCGCGGATTGAAACAACGCAGTCGCCACAGTCAGCGCAGTGCCGCCGGGTCGCCCCGGTCACGTGACCGGGGCGCGGATTGAAACATCGTATTGAGACGTTCACGCACCGGCCGGGCCGTGTCGCCCCGGTCACGTGACCGGGGCGCGGATTGAAACCTGAAGAATCTGCCCAAGGACCGGAAGCACGAAAGTCGCCCCGGTCACGTGACCGGGGCGCGGATTGAAACCTAAATGATGCCCCTCAATCCATCTCAACCAGGATGTCGCCCCGGTCACGTGACCGGGGCGCGGATTGAAACTTGATGGTCGGCGCCACTTCCGCCATGCGGTCCGGGTCGCCCCGGTCACGTGACCGGGGCGCGGATTGAAACACGACATGATTGCAATGCTCACACCAAAAAAAACGTCGCCCCGGTCACGTGACCGGGGCGCGGATTGAAACTTGATTAAAGTACAACCCATAACCCGGGCTATAAGTCGCCCCGGTCACGTGACCGGGGCGCGGATTGAAACAAGCTGGTATTGAGTATTGTCGGAGGTTCTCCAAAGTCGCCCCGGTCACGTGACCGGGGCGCGGATTGAAACACGGTGAAGGCGAACTCCACGCCAAGATCGAAAAAGTCGCCCCGGTCACGTGACCGGGGCGCGGATTGAAACAACCTGACCGGCTCACATCCGTTGAGCGAACAGGTGGTCGCCCCGGTCACGTGACCGGGGCGCGGATTGAAACATTACTCGCGCGCCCCAGCGCCGGCCCTTGGCGGGTCGCCCCGGTCACGTGACCGGGGCGCGGATTGAAACAGGGGGTATAGAGCGTGTGGGTTGAACCGGCAAAGTCGCCCCGGTCACGTGACCGGGGCGCGGATTGAAACTCCGCGCCGTTCAGTCCCACCAACCTCGCGCTCTGGTCGCCCCGGTCACGTGACCGGGGCGCGGATTGAAACAAGCTCCAGATCGGCGCCGTGCCGGAATTCACGCCGTCGCCCCGGTCACGTGACCGGGGCGCGGATTGAAACTCAAATACCGCGTGGACGATTCCGCCGGCACCGCCGAGTCGCCCCGGTCACGTGACCGGGGCGCGGATTGAAACTTTACGAATGACGGGACGTGGTTTCAGCCAAAGAAGTCGCCCCGGTCACGTGACCGGGGCGCGGATTGAAACCGGTGCGGATAATGTTCGCTGCCGTGCGCTGGCAAGTCGCCCCGGTCACGTGACCGGGGCGCGGATTGAAACTCGTTCTGCGATGGGCCGCCGCCGTTCGGCAGTGTGTCGCCCCGGTCACGTGACCGGGGCGCGGATTGAAACCATGCCAGTATCGTGCGCCCTGTGCGTTCTTGAATGTCGCCCCGGTCACGTGACCGGGGCGCGGATTGAAACTTTGCAGCTTCAACATTGAAATCAATTCATCAGAAGTCGCCCCGGTCACGTGACCGGGGCGCGGATTGAAACAATACTAACGATGGAATGGATGAGGTTGTGTCGGGTCGCCCCGGTCACGTGACCGGGGCGCGGATTGAAACGATTACGATACGACGTATCTGCTGGCAAAAAACGTCGCCCCGGTCACGTGACCGGGGCGCGGATTGAAACTCAGCCAAAGAACGCGAACCTGACCACGCTGGGGTCGCCCCGGTCACGTGACCGGGGCGCGGATTGAAACACCGGCCCGGAGCCAACCAGTTACGGCGCTGAATGTCGCCCCGGTCACGTGACCGGGGCGCGGATTGAAACAGGTTGGTGAAAGCTGCCGTGATGTTGTTTGTCCAGTCGCCCCGGTCACGTGACCGGGGCGCGGATTGAAACCCAAGATGTCTGCTATGTTCCAATCTGCCATCGCCGGTCGCCCCGGTCACGTGACCGGGGCGCGGATTGAAACTGAATCTGCCGCTCCAGCGCGGCGCGGTGATCTGTGTCGCCCCGGTCACGTGACCGGGGCGCGGATTGAAACATGCTGGGCCGGGCATCCAACGATGTTCTGGATTGTCGCCCCGGTCACGTGACCGGGGCGCGGATTGAAACCTTCTGGTCGGTGTTCGACTGCCAGCTAAAGCAGTCGCCCCGGTCACGTGACCGGGGCGCGGATTGAAACTTGGCCGGACGAAGGCCAAGCTCGACGAGCGCAAGTCGCCCCGGTCACGTGACCGGGGCGCGGATTGAAACAAAATCATACTCACGCCCGAGGCGCAAAAGATTGGTCGCCCCGGTCACGTGACCGGGGCGCGGATTGAAACAGGTTGACGGCCAGATTCGGCGAGGCCACCAGAGGTCGCCCCGGTCACGTGACCGGGGCGCGGATTGAAACATGCAGTCCATCATAAAATATCACCTTGACCATTGTCGCCCCGGTCACGTGACCGGGGCGCGGATTGAAACATACTCGTGCATGTTGCGGTAGCATGAACCGGCGGTCGCCCCGGTCACGTGACCGGGGCGCGGATTGAAACCCATTGGGTTCCGTTCTTGGTCAGGACATAGCTGTTGTCGCCCCGGTCACGTGACCGGGGCGCGGATTGAAACACACTGACGCGGGTGTCCGACACAGACTTCACCGGTCGCCCCGGTCACGTGACCGGGGCGCGGATTGAAACTGGAATGGGCCTGCCGGGGTCACACAATTCGCAAGTCGCCCCGGTCACGTGACCGGGGCGCGGATTGAAACCAGATACCGGTCGTGAGCAGTTGATAGCTGCCCCAGTCGCCCCGGTCACGTGACCGGGGCGCGGATTGAAACACCAGCGGTGCGGTTCCGGTGTTGCCGTCCGTGCGTCGCCCCGGTCACGTGACCGGGGCGCGGATTGAAACCTGTGCGGGTCGGCTGCTTCTGGTGCCCGGGCTGCGTCGCCCCGGTCACGTGACCGGGGCGCGGATTGAAACGCGTCTATCTTGGATTTGATGAACAGGCAGATTTGTCGCCCCGGTCACGTGACCGGGGCGCGGATTGAAACTGTTTGAAATCGTAAATCATTTCCGAAAGGCTGCGTCGCCCCGGTCACGTGACCGGGGCGCGGATTGAAACTGAAATTTTACCAATGGTCCTTGTGGGCGGTGCTCGTCGCCCCGGTCACGTGACCGGGGCGCGGATTGAAACCTATTTGCTGGAAAAGCGCCTCAGCCTAAACCTATACGGTCGCAAACTTGCTCCCGACTTCAGATTGCGGTATGAATTTCTTCAGTGAAAACGATGTCTTTCAATGAAGTGAAAAAGCAGGAAGCGGAAAGTCGCATGGCGGCAATCCGTAAAGCTCGCCGAAGTCCGGCGGCGGCAGCGGCACAACAGCGACGTGCCTCACTGGTGGGCGACGGTGCGAAATGGCGCATCACCAATTTCAAGCAGGTTGCCCGCGCCATGTCCAAATGGAAATAGCCTTGGTTTTTTATCTCACCCATTCCAGCACTGACCATTTTATCGGGCGATGACAGCACCCAACAAGAATGCAGCGAACCCCGCGATTGCGCCATGGTCCCATCCAGGAGCGCAGCGGTGCGGAATCTTTGGTTCACATCGTTCACTCGAAATGGCGGACGAGAGCTTATGGATGCGCCTCTGACCAACGACTACCTCGCGCGGGCACGGGAAATTCTTGGCGACCGAACTGAAACGGAAATTGAGTATGACGACACAATCGTTGCGTTCCTGGCAAAGGGCATGGACATCAAGAGTGCCGTTGATGCTGCCAACAGGGAACACCCGGACGAGGCATTAAAACCCGATCCGGCTCATTGGGAGGATTTAGCAGCACGATACGATTACATCCTCAAGCACAAATTGATTCTCAAGAAATTGGGAATCAAGGAATGAACCGCCAGGGCAGCGCAACAAACGAAAGCGGCCAGCAGGTGCTCGCAAAGCCGACGCACGCGCTTCATCGAATTCAACGATGATGTCGCACGGTGCGGTTCCACTCATCTGATGTGATGCCCGGCGTTTTGACTGGCCGGCTTTCCTGCGGGCACTCGGAAACCGGCCAGACAAATCGCCGTAAATGAAAGCTAGACGGTCACGCACTCAACGGTCGTTCTGAAACCGCACTCAACTCCGCCGTCGTCCGTTCATGCCACTCCCGACCTGCTCCGTTTCGCTGCCGGTTTCAGAACACCCGTTCAGTGCGCCCATCATCATCCAATTTGATACGTTCAGCCAAACGCGATTCTGACGGCTTTCTGAAACTTGAAAGTCTTGATTTTTTCGAGACACCATCCCCTACCAAAATCGGTAGTGAAAAACGCAAACAAAAACCAGGCAACTAAAAGCGACAAAAAGCGACAACGCATTTGTCACTTTTCGTCGCATCCACTCCTGACATTTCGTCGGCACTGGCCGCTTTTCGTCACTTGAATTTGTCGCCATTCGTCGCCCTTTGCCGCTACACGCGGCGTGATTTCATCTCACTTTAACTTTCACCTGCTCTCATCCACCGTTTTTCGTTATTGGGCTATTCTGTCCGGCGATGACTGAAACAGCACATCAAAAACGCGGCGGCAAACCGTTCCACAGCATTTTGGAACCGCACTTTGATTTCATCCGCGAGCTGCGCCAACGGCGCAAGACGTGGCAGGAAATCGCCGACTTGCTGTTGAGTGAAAAGGGCATCCGCGTCACGTTTCATGCTCCGTATCTATTTTACCGGCGCAGATTGAAACGCGCTGCCAAACCGCATTGGGAAGATGCGGAAAATAATTCCGAATTCCAACCCGCCCGCCCCAACGCAGCGGCCAGCCGGCCGCAATCACGCCAATCGCCGTTGCCGAAACCAAGCCCTTTTACCCGTCCAAACATCGAAAAAATTAACACCGACCAAGAATTCACATGAACACCAACATCACCAAACGCATCCACATCAATCCCCAATCCAAAGGCAGCCTCGGCAAAAGTTTCGAGGCCGAGTTCCGCACCGCCTGGCTCGATTATCACGGCATACAGTGGAACGGCTCTGACCTCGATGACCGGCACCATTCGTTTGCCGATCGCCATCCCGAACAGGTGCAGTCCTACACGCTGGGCAATGACGATGACAGCAAATCCACACTGCTCGGATTATTTCGCAACGTGTCGCGCAGTGACGCGCCGGTTCATGTCATTGATTGCCGGGCGCAAGCCGACGGTCTCATCGTGCAGGCATTGGAATCGTTGCAACTGCTCGAATCACTCGCCACCCAGGGCATCCGGTTCACTTTTTTCCTGTTTCCCAGCGAGGACACCGAGAGCATGAACAATCTGCTCGACCTGTTTTATTTCGCGGGCGACCGCGTGGATTATGTAATTGTGCACAACCCGGCAAAAGTGAGGACGAACCTGTTCAAGAAATCCAACATCGAGGCCGAGCTGAAAAAGTTTGGCGCGAAAGAACTGACGTTGCCGGTGGTGACATCCATCACGTTGCTGGCCATCAAACGCGCCGAGGCCAAGGCCGGACGCAAGTTGAGTTTCGCGGAAGTCGCCACGCCCGGCACGCCGCATCTGGAATTGATGCTGGCCGGGGAAATGCAGTGGGCGATGCAGCAGATGTTCCGGCAATACGGCGCGATTGCCGATTTGCTGGTGCCAGAGCAACAGGTGCCGGAAGTCGAATCACAGCCGGAACCGGCGGCAAAACAGGCCCGCCCAAAACACCCGATGCTCAACTTGGGCGAATGAGTATGGACTTGGATAAAGATGATTTGGCGGCGCTGTGCGCCGGGCTGACCACGGATGAAGTGGACCGGGTTCATCGGCTGCTGCATGAATGGAATGTCGGGCCGGATAGCAATTTCCCGGTGCAACTGGCGTTGTTGACCAGGGCGCAATGGCGCATCGCGGCCAATCTGCCGCGCTTGATAAATGATTCGCGAAAATTGATCGAACTGCATCTGGGGGAATACCGTCGGCAGAGTCAGGCGATGGCAGATGATTTTGCCGGCACGATGGACGGCCAGAACAAGGAGTTAAACAAAACAGTCGAAATTCACATTCAGGCAATCCGGCAGGCGGCGGACCAAATCAAGGTGCAGCTTGCCGACGCGGAGGCGGTTGCCAGTCGGATCAAATCTTTGATGGAAAGCGCAGCGTCTGAATGGGAAAACATCAAGGCCAGCACCACGGCTCAATGTGAACGGTTGGAACAAGTCTCCAATGACTTGCAGGACCGTTTCGCGTGGCGGGTGATGCTTCGGTCGGTCGCCTGGTTTTTGCTGGCTCTCGGCTATGGAATTTGCATCGGGCATTACTGGATTCATTGAGTTTTGCTCATGGCGCAGTCGCGCTGACAATGACGCGCGCCAATCCAGATTCAATTGTAGGTCGCCGGTCGTCGCGTCAAGGTAGTGCCTCGGTATGCCCTCGGCCTCCACCGTTGACCCGCCGTCCGGCTCCGGGGCTTTTGCGTTTAGGATTTGGCGCGTGGTGAATTGCTTGCGACAAGAATGGCCAGCCGCACCGGACGCCTTGAAAGTCATGTGTGCGAAAAACTTTTCAACGACGGCAAGATTCGGCATCATGCCCGAAGTTTCCGAAAACGGTTGAGGATTGTTGTGGGCAGAACGGCGGGCAAACATTTTGTATGACGAAACGAAAGATGACAGCCACAGGTTTGGCAAAAACCAGCGGACAGGATGGCAAACTGCCCGGCGCGCTTCCCGCTGGTTACACCACGCTCCTCGCCGACCTCAAGGCGCGGGTCCGCGCGGCGCAGCTTCGCGCGGTGGTTTCGGTCAACCGCGAGTTGATTCTGCTTTATTGGGACATTGGTAGAATCATTGTCGAGGCGCAAACAACCAAAGGCTACGGCAAGCAGGTGGTGGAACGGTTGGCAGTTGACCTGCAAAAGGAATTTCCCGGCACGGCGGGTTTCTCGCCGCAAAACGTCTGGTTCATGCGCAGCTTTTATCTGGCTTGGCCGGCGATGCCTGAAAAACTCTCACAAGTTGTGAGAGAATCCAAAACCGCAATTCTCTCACAGCCTGTGAGAGAATCGGCCACATCGGCTCCGCCAGCGCCCATTTCGGAATTGCCGTGGGGACATAATCGCCTGCTCTTGACCAAGCTGGAGACTCCCGCCATCCGCCTCTGGTATGCCCACAAGGCCATCGAACACGGCTGGTCCCGCGCGGTGCTCACGCACCACATTGAGACGCAACTGCACAAGCGCGAAGGCAAAGCCGTCACCAACTTTCAACGCACCCTGCCGCCGCCGCAGTCCGATCTCGCCGAACAAACGCTCAAAGACCCCTACAATTTCGATTTCCTCACGCTCCACAGCGACGCGCATGAGCGCGACCTCGAACAGGGTTTGCTCGACCACATCCAGAAATTCCTGCTCGAACTCGGCGTTGGTTTCGCGTTTGTTGGCCGGCAATATCACATGGAAATCAGCGGCCAGGATTATTATCTCGACCTGCTGTTCTATCACCTCAGGCTGCGCTGCTACGTCGTGATTGATCTGAAAATGAAAGCTTTCGCGCCGGAATTTGCGGGCAAGATGAATTTTTACCTTTCAGCCGTGGACGACCAGTTGCGCCATGCCGATGACCGACCGTCCATCGGCCTGCTGCTGTGCAAGGAACGTGACCATCTGACCGTTGAATATGCGCTGCGCGATTTGAAAAAGCCCATCGGCGTCGCCCAATGGCAGACCAAACTGGTCGAATCCCTGCCCAGGAACTTGAAAGGCAGCCTGCCGACCGTGGCGGAAATTGAGGCTGAACTTGACAATGCACGCGCTAAATAAAGCGGCGACTGCTTCTCGAATTGTGCGAGGCAAATCGCTTACGTTCATTTCCGCTTTGGCCTGACAAAGTTGGCGCAAAACCTCTTGCCGCATTTTTTGGTTTTGGTAACATCAAATTTCGGATGAAAAAGTTTGGCCTGGGTGCAATTGTTTTTGTCGCACTCGCATTGGCGGTGTGGGGATTTTTTTTATTCAGGCAACATGGCCAGTCCCGGCGAATTGCTTTGCAGTCAATTTCCAAACTGGCTTCCAACTTGGCGAATCCACACGGTTCAGAATTATTGGACATTGTTCTCATTCCCGCTGCCATCCAAGACCGGACTCCGGCGGAACAACAAGAATTCCTGGACAAAGCTTTGAACGCCGAAATTTCACCCGCTGGCGTGCTTGCGTTAAAGCGCCATGCCGAATTCGGCGATTTGAAGTCGGTTTTCCCCAAAGAAGCCGCCGCTTGGTGCCGACAGGCTGGTGTGAACGCCGATGATTGCGTTGCCTTCAAAATGGAACACGACGGCATTCGCGCGGAAGTCGTCCTGTTGCGTGAGGGAGAAACCTATCGCGTGGTGCGCTGCAACAACGTCAAGCAAATGGCGATGAATTTCAACCACGGATGAATGCGAATAAAACGAGAATGTCTCCGTCCGTTGCGATACTTTCCTCGCTTCGCGGATTCGTCTGTATCGCCCTCGCTACTGGTTTCTGTCTTCTGACTTTCATCACGCACGCTGGCACATTCCCCGGAAATGCCGATTTGACCGTGTCCGACTCCACCGGCGCTTTGAGTTGGAATACCACCAATCATGTGTTGACAGTGCAATGCTGGTTCGAGATTTCGGTTCCTTCCGGCGCGAATGTGACTCAAAACATGACCATTCTCGCCAATGGAACCTCCGGTTCTGAACCCTACTTCGCATATCTCGTGCGTTACAACATTTCCAATGGAAATGTTGAATTTGTCGCTCAAGGAAATTCAGGGGGCTACACCAACACCCTCATCCAGCAGCCTTATTTGGAGCGATGGTATCACGTTGCTGTTGTCGAACAGCAGTCGGGGTTCTTATGTTACGTGGACGGTCAGGAAGTGCCCACCAGCCCCGGGAGCGTTGGCAACAGCGGAAACATGAGCGGCCTTTCAATCGGCGGTTGGGGCGGTGGCCAATACCTTTATGGCGAAGTGCAGGAGGTGTCCATTTATCAAAGTGCGTTGAGTCCGAGCTTTATCTCGCAATATATGTTCCAGTCGCAGCCGACAAATTATCCAACTCTCAAGGGCTATTTTCCGCTCGCCTATTCGACGAATTCCGCCACTGACTTGGCCAATTTTGCGCAAAATCAGGCCCCGGGCACGGCGAATGCCGTTCCTCCAGGCGGCGGCACCGTCACCTTTACGGCAGTCAACGAAGCAGGCGAGCAATCCGCCTTTGACGCCAACCGCGACGGTGGACGGGACGTGATTGCTCCTTTATCCGGCGCGTTTTCATGGCAGCAAACGGCTTTCTCGCGTCCAACGCCCGGGGTCGCCTTCGATTTCGAGTTCGGTTACAGCAGCGCCAACAGTTCGGGTGGATCTTCTCTTTCATACGAAGGCACACCCTATAATCCCTATTCGGGGGGGCTGATGGGCGGCAGCGGCTGGCGAACGACGTTCGATACTCAAATCATTCCTTCACAATACTTCTTGCCCGCCGGCGCCAGCGCCACAACCAGCGTGGGATTGATGTATTGGAACGGCGCGATTGAGACATGGGATGAAAATCAAACCAACCAATTCCAAGGTTATGGTCCGTTCCATACCCGGAGCGAAGAATACAAAGGCGAGTTGGTGATTACACCGACAAACTGCCAATGGACGACGCCCGATCGGCTTGTGTATTCTTTTGTGCCACCGCAATCGGCGAGTCAGATGGCCGGCCGCCTGACTTCGATCAGCGACTTCAACGGCAATTCGGTTCAGCTTTCCTACAATAGCTTCGGCGTCCTCACCCAGGTTGTTGACTCGGCCGGCGGAACATACGCCTTTAACTCCAATCCAAATACAATGCTGCTGACGAACGTCACGTTCAACTCGTGGCAGATCAACTTCGGCTACGACGCAACAAATCGCCTTGTCTCGAAGACCATCACCAATACATCCGGCATTTACACTGGTGTAAATACCACGTGGCAATTTCAGTATGGTGCCAACGGACTGCTGTCGCAAATTATTGACCCGCGCGGAAACACGGGCACGTCTGTTCAATATGACCAATACGGGCGGATGACCAATGAAATGGACGCTCTGGGACGCGCCACCACGACGTTTTACGATACCCCCAACTTCCTGCAATTGACGCGGATTGATCCGGGCACAAATACCTGGCTGGAAACATACGACCGTAAAGGCAACATGCTCGCCCAAGCCGACCCATTGGGCAATACGACCAGTTACACCTACGACACCAATGCCAACCGCATCAGCATTGCGAGGCCATTAGGCTGGACAACCGCTTTCGGCTACGACAATCGCGCCAATGTCATCGCCAGCACCAACGCCTTGGGCTTGGTCAGCCAATGGACGATGGATGCCTTTTTCAACAAGGCGGTCCAAGCGGTTAACCCCACGGGATGGACGAATGCGTATTCACTAAACGAAACGAACGGCAATTTGCTGATGCACAGCGACGCCATCGGCGCACTCGTCAACTATACTTACGCCACAAACGGGCTGGTCCTTTCTTCCACGGAGGCGAATGGCCACGCAACCAGCTTCAGCTACGATACAAATGGTTTTTTAATCAGCAAAACGGACTCAGCTACAAACGTCACACGTTACACCCACAACGATGTGGGCTGGAAACTGTCAGAAACCAATGCTCTCAACCAAGTCACGACCTACGCCTATGACCTCAATGGCAATGTTGTTCAAACCGTTGACCCGCTCAGCCGGACCTTTACGAAAACCTACGACGCCAACGGCAACCTGCTCTCGGCTTCTGACGCAAAAGGTCAGTTGACAACTTTTGGTTACGACGCCGCCAATCAAAAAATCGCAATGACCAACCGCGCCGGTTTCGCTTGGATCTATGCCTACAACTCGCGTGGCTCGTTGCAGTCCACCACCGACCCAATTGGCTATACCGTCTCGTGGACTTACGATGCGGCCAACCGGCTTGTGGCTGTCACTGCCCCGTTGGGCAACACCGTGTCGAACATTTACGATGCCGATGGCAACGTAACGACAACGATTGACCAACTCGGCCAGTCGTGGTCGAAAACCTACGACCGGCTCGACCGGATCGTCGCCAGTTCCGATCCGCAGGGCGACATCACAACCACCACCTTTGACGCGGACGGGCGCGTTTCGGAAATAACCAGCCCAAACGGCTATCCGACGACACATTCTTACGATGGCCGTGGGCGTCTCATCAAATGGGTGGATACGCAAAACTTCCCGTGGCTCTACTCTTACGATGGCGTCGGCAACATCACTAATATCACCGACGCGCTAGGCGGGCATTACATCATGGCCTATGGCCTGCGCAACGAACGCCTTTTTGAACAAAACCAGGATTCCAACATCTGGCATTACGCCTACGACCCATTGTTGCGTTTGCAGCAGAAGACCGAACCCAACGGGATCACCCGCACCTATTCTTACGACGCCGGCAGTCGCGTGACCGAAGTGGATTACAGCACTACACGAGTGGACGCCTTTACTTATGATCTCAATGATAATCCCATTATCATGTCCCGTTCCGGTTCGGGGCCGGCAACACAGAATTCATTATCTTACGACTCCATGGACCGCGTGGTAGGCGATACGGACACGTTCGGCAACACCGTCGGTTACAGCTACGATGCCGTGGGACGCAGGCAAACGCTGACCTATCCGGGCGGAAAAATCCTGACCTACAATTATGATGCGCTGAACCGCCTCACGAATCAAGTGGACTGGGCCGGGCGGCAAATGAACTATGCCTACGACAAGGCCGGGCGGCTCCTCACGCGCACATATCCAAACAACATTGTCCAGAGCAACGCTTTTGATAACGCGGGTCGGATTATTGGCCTCAACTATACTCGAACCCCGGTCCCAAATCCGCTACCAATAACCGTTTCCATAGCGTTGACCTATGCCTATGACCTCAACGGCAACAAAACCGGCTCCACGGAGCAGGGCACGCTGGCTTGGCCGATGCCATCCCTTCACAACGAGTCATCAACCTACACTCCCGCCGGAAAACTCATTACTCGCAATGACGCGCTGTCCGCCACCAATAATTTTACCTATCAGTATGACTCCAGTGGCAACATGACCAACGCTGTCAGCGCCGGCGAAAGTTATGCGCTGACCTATGACGAGGATAATCGCACGATGAGCATCGAATGGACTTTGGGCGCGCTGATGGATGAGACCATCTCAAACCGTTACGATGTTTTTGGCCGAAGGGTTTCAAAGACGGCGGCGGGCATTGAGACGCGCTATGCGCTTGACCTGGGCGGCGGCATGGAGCGGGTTCTTTGCGACATGAATTCATCGGTGATTACAGAATGGTATGTCTATGGTCCCGATCTTTGCTACAAAGTGGACGCAACGAACGGCCTGACCTGCTATCACGCCGATGCGATGGGTAACATAATTGCCCTCACGGGTGGAAATACGAATCTTATTGCCGAATATGCCTATACCCCTTACGGGCGCACTTTGAGTTCGACGAATTCCCAATCACAAATTTCAAATCCATACCTGTTCGTTGGCTCGCAGGGCGTAATGGAGGACTTGCCTGACCTTTATTTTACGCGTGCGCGCTATTACTCTGCCGACGCCAGCGCTTTCTTATCCACAGACCCAGTCAAGCATATTGGGCCGGGATGGATGCCATCTGGCTATTTGTATGCTGGAGGCAATCCAATTTCCCGCATGGACCCAAGTGGGCAGTGGTTTGGCATAGATGATGCCCTCTTTGCTGGTGGTGGCGCGCTTGTTGGCCTTGGTGCGCAGTTTGTCTCTGATCTGGCCAGTGGTGACTTAACTTCAGGTCATTGGAGTTCTTGGCAAACATACGTAGGTGCAGCAGCAGGCGGGGCAGTCGGTGGGGAGACAGCACTTTATGCTATTCCCACGACTGGTCCTCTAGGTGTTGCAGCTGCTGGTGCAGCTGCTGCTGCCACCGATGAATTGACAACGGAAGGGCTTGATTATTTGACAAACCCATCTCCGACTAAATCGGTTAATGTAGGACAGACTTTATTAAAAACCGGTTTAGCGGCAACAGAAGGGGCTGGAACGGCACTGCTGCCGGATCAAGATATTGTAACCTCCGGCATTGAAAATGCAGGTTTTAACCAAGTAAATAATGCGATAATTACTTGGGTCAATAATCAGACCACACAAAATAGTGGAAATGTCCAAGCCGCGAATCCATCAATGCCGTCGCACACAATTACTTCTGTCTCTAGTGGATCACTTATAGCTGGCGCAACTACAGCCATTACAACCGGGAACCTGTTTAACTTCATCCAATCAACTATTCCGATTCTCCCTACAACGACCTCTGGAACAACCACTACAACGACAACAACCTCACAAAGCAGCAGTAGCGGTGCTCCTACAAAAACCACGACGACAGTGCAAGCCACCGCGAACAACGGTAATCAGACCACCCATGCGGTTCAGCAAATTGCCAATACCGCCAACACCGCTGTTCAACATGCTGTCCAGACCATCAGCAATTTCATTGGCAGTCTTTTCGGCGGAGGACATCACTGATGAGGCCCGGTCAACATATCAAACGAATTGCGGCCATTATTCTGGCACTGTTCATGGGCTTTTTGAGTCATGAATTGTTCGCACAGTCCAGCACGAATTATGTCATTGGAACAGGGAAAGACGGCGCGGTGGTATTGAGCGGCACCTTTAATCAAGCATCCACCAGCGTCGTCGGGACGAATCCGGCCGGAACAAATGTGTTGAACGTCACATCAACCAGCGGTTTCGCGCCTTTCGATTTGGTTCTCATTATCGCCATTCAGGATCCCAACTTGAATTTCACACAGAACGTTGCAGGCATCTATGAATTCCAACGCATCAGTGGAATAACCAACAATTCACTCATATTTTATGCGCCATTGAGCAACAGCTATAGCATTTATCAGGCTGGTGTGAAAATTCAAGTGATCAATGTTCCAGAATACACTTCCGCAACTGTGAATGGAACTTTGACTGCTCCCGCATGGAACGGAACGACCGGCGGGGTATTGGCGTTTCTGTGTCAAAGTAATCTACTGATGAATTCGGGTGCAACAATAACGATGAGTGGTAATGGTTATCGGGCTGGAGGCTGTAGTCAACAGGGCGAGTCCACGACAGGGGTAGGCAATGGGAGTGGCAATGGAAACCCCCAAGGCGGCGGCGGTGTTACGGGCGGAGGAGGAGGCTACGGTTCATCAGGTGTCAATTCTGGTGGCACGGGTGGAGGCACATACGGCTCCGTTACGTTGAGCCAATTATACATGGGATCTGGAGGCGCGGGGGGCAACTTCTATGATGAGAATTATTGTCCCGTTGGCGGAAGTGGAGGAGGCATTATTTTATTAGCCGCTGCTCAATTGACAGGCTCCGGCAACATTGGCGCAAGCGGGGCGCATGGTGGATATTATCCAAATTCCTTTTCAGCACCCAGCGGAGGTGGCGCTGGAGGCAGCGTATATATTGGAGGACAAATTGGGAGTGGCATCTCGATAGCCGCTTTCGGCGGAGGTGGTGGAACCATAGCATACGGGAGCGGCGGAGCAGGAGGGACCGGTCGCATTCGTTTCGACTTACTCCCTGGCTCACAGGCATCCAGCAGTCCAACGGCGGGCTTTACAACGAACATGACCAGTGGCCACTTGTTCGGCGAGTCAACTGCTGTTTTTCAACCGCCTTTTGTTGTTACTCAGTCTCTTGGCCAAACGAATGTGGCAGGCTCTACCGTGACTTTCCAAGCCACTGTTGTCGGTGAGTCGCCCTTGTTTTACCAATGGCAGTTCAACGGCACAAACCTTCCAGCGCAGACAAATACGACTCTTGTGCTTACCAATGTGCAATACGCTCAAGACGGCATGTATAACATGGCCTTTTGGAACACTCTCGGCACAAATACCACAATCCCAGTTCAGCTACTTGTTGAATACACTATCCCTGCAACGGTTCAATACACGAACTCCTTTTTTTACGACCACAACGACCGTTTAATTGGGGCGCAATATGGATACGGCGTTTCAATCGCCTACGTTTATGACGGAAACGGGAATTTGCTGCAACAGGTGTATCTGGACAGGTCTTACGAAAGCAACGGCTTGCCAGTGCTCTGGCGGTTTCTCAATGGACTTTCCCCCACGAACAATTCCGGCACAAACGCACTTTATGGTGATGCCGACGGCAACGGCTGGTCTAATTATCAAAAATGGTTGGCAGGCTTAAATCCGCTCAATTCAAACAGCGTGCCGAACATTTACGGATTGCCGGGCACGAATCTGGCCTCCATGTCCTGGCCGTTCACGCCGTCAAACTTTGTTGCTGGCGTCGGCACACTGGACAGCTATGGCGGGCCAACAATAGTGGTCGGAGCAGATGGCAATCCGGGCACAAGCACGAATTTCCTGTTGCTGTTGTCAGAAACATTTAACGGCTGGAGCACGCAACAAGTGAGCATCGGCTCGTTCGGTGTCACTTCCATTGCTGTTGGCCACCCGACGAACAGGCCTTCACCCGCAATTTACGTTGGTTTGCGGCAACCCGGAGGAACTGGGGAAGTCGCGGAAATCACCTCGACCGGAGGAGGCTGGACAATAAATCCCATTGCCTACTCGACAAACAGCGCGGCATTTGTCCTTGGAGTTCGCCCGACAAACGATGTGCTGGTCAGCTTGGCAGCCACCAATGCTGCTGACGGCGCATTGTATCGGCTGGTTTTTTCAACGAACGGATGGAACACCGGTTTGTTTGACACGAACACTTCCCACCGTGGGTTAGGGAAAACAATTGTGGGAAGCGCCTTTGGCCCAAGCAGCTTGCGGCTGCTGGATACGCAAGGCGTCCAGGTCGGGTCGGGCGCAGCAACAAATTCATCGGGTTTGTTGATGGGTGAACCGGCGACAACCAGCACGCTGATCTGGAAAGGAGACGACCTGGATTCAGGATTCCCGCGTGGGAACCAGAGTAACACAATCTCGATTTTTTATCCGCTCGTGGACGACGTGAATAATGATGGTTTTATTGGTTCAGGAGATAATTTTGTGTTGGCGGAATATGAATTAAGCGGAACAAATGTGGTCGCAACGAACGTCTTCATTGAGCCGATCACTGTTGCGCAGCCCGCTCAGAGCTATGGATTGGCATCGGTGAATTACCTCAACACGACCAATGAAGTGTTGTTCACCGCCGAACCTGACGGACAGGTTTACTCGTGGGTTGCCACTAACGGCACCGGGCCATTGCAGAGCCAGTTGTTCAGCAGTCAATACGCGGGCACAGCTTGGCACGCGCTGGCACGGGTGCCGACCTTGGAGCCGGGACAAGGGCTGGCGGGCCTCAATGTCAATTCGACCACCCCAAAAACCTGTAATGTCATTTTCTGGCCACCACAAACGAGCTTGTGGACGCCTGTGAACGTTCCCGTAGTGGCGTCCGTGGTGACGGTTTTGCCGACGACAAATGTTTTGGGACCTGTGGCTGTTATTCCCATCACGATTTCAAACGCGGTTGGAGATGCCTCTCTACCCTTTTTGCAATATCAAATTGGCCAGAACACGAACTGGCAAAATGCGACCATCTGGAGTGTGGATGGCACTGCTTACAGTTCAAGCCTGCGCGTCGCCGCGCTGCCCACTGGCTCAAGTCACACAATTTATTGGAACGCCCTTTCAGACTTGGGCTTGATCAACACAAATATTCATGTTCAGTCTAGTGCAATGGACGTGACCTCAATGGGCGGTTGGTCGCCGCCGGTTTCTTTCCAAATCAACACCGGTGTATCTATCGTCCCGACCAATACACCGTTTAATTTTACGAGCATTGCTTCGCTCCCCGCTGGCATTGTGTTTAACTGGCAAGGTGGCTCAAATGCTTTGCTTTATTTGCAGCGCACCCCCGCTTTGGCTGGGACAAATGTAATGTGGATCAATGTTTGGACCAGTGTTCCGTCACCACTTAATTTCGGCAGTTACACGGATTTCTTTGGGACAAATCAGATGGAATTTTACCGCATGAAAATAGTCAATCCGTAACCGTGAAACCCGTTGCATTTATCGCGGTGATTTTAATAACGGCTTTTTCTGCGCCAGCCGACTCGCCCACTTGGCAAGAGCTTTCATCGCGGCTGTTCACTAATACGGCTATCGTCTGGCAAGCGCCGACCAATAAACTGCCGAAAAGTTTTTGGATTTATCAAAGGGAACTGCCGCACGTTTTTTCCGCGACGGTGATTTCCAATGCCGTTGTTCTCGGCTCGCTTCAAGGCAAGGGCTTTCCCAAGCCCTCCACGAATGATTTTTTCATGCCGGAAGATAAAGGCCCTGATTATCCCGGCACCCTTGCTACAATTTTCGGTATCAGACCCGGCGACGCGAATATGTATTATTCGCTGCCGAATTACAGCGCGGGTTCGGGCGAACAACTTCCCGACGATAAAACGATTACTGCGCGGGCATGGAAATACGCCTCTCAACTCAGCCTTGATCCCGCATATTTGGTTCAGGAAAGAATCTACACGCATTCATGCGATACAGATCAGAACGGGCAAGCAACCAATCATGTCTGTGGCCGTGGCGTTTTTTTGTCACGTCAATTGGACGGGATTACTTTCTTCTCTGCCGATAATGAAGGTTCGGGCGCGGAGGGGTTTTCCATCGAGTTCGGCAGTCGCGGGCAAATCCGGTTTTTTTCTTTGCGTTGGTCAATGGTCAAGCGTTACGAAAGTCGGCAAATTGCCAGCACACAAGAAATCATCCATTGCATTCGTGCGCACAAAACATTTGTGCTGCCAGACCCTGACGAAGACGATTATTTTGCACGGCTCAAAAACTTGGCGAGCGCAAAAAAACTCACCGTCACCAAAATCACGCCGTATTATGGCGAAGGCGTGTTCGGGGAAGTGCCGACAAACGATGTGCCTTGCAAATTTGCTACGCCTTTTGCCAAATTGGAAGCGGTCGCTGATTTCGGAACAAGCAATACCACCGTTCGACTGCTTTCCCCAATCATTTCATCGGAAGTCAGCCGGTTGTTGGGAAAATAATCGCAATGACATGACGGAAACCGTCTGAAAAAGTGCCAGCAGAAGTGCCAGCAAACCTCATCTGGTGAGGGTTAAATGGAGTTAAAAAAAGTCGGCTGGGGTTAAGCTTGACATAAAACGTAAGAGCCTTATATTCAGGGCATCAGCGATGCCATAGGCAGTTGATTTCGAGTGGCTTGTGGAAGGCGAGACGCGTCCGATTCCGACCCTCGCCTCCATCCCTTTTGTTGGGATTTGTGAGGAAAATGGCGAAATAAAGGCCGAGTTTCAGTGAAAGTTTCAGTAGCCGGACAACCCGGCTACAATCCGAAACGAACCGGGCCACTACTCGCTAACGGAGTCAGTTCGAGTTGGTTCATGTTCATAACCATGAAAGAGAACATGAAACAACGTTACAGCGTATTCCTCCGCCCTTGGGGCGTCTTCTACTACGAAGACCACCAGACCGGCAAACAGGCAACCCTCAAGACCCGCGACAAGGACGAAGCCTTTCGCCTCGTCGCGGCCAAAAACGAAAACGAAGACGCCCCGGCGTTCAGCCTGCATCTGGCGCGCGTCTATTGGAAGGCGGGCGACCCCACCGGCGCCACCCGGACATGGCAGCACGTCATGGACGAAATCCCCAAACTCAAAACCGGCGAAACGCATCATCGCTGGCTGACCGCCATCAAGGACACGGCGTTCGATTCCATCCGCAATCTGGTCGTGCTGGAAACCCAGGCCGAGCATTTTCTACAAGTCCTGGAGGCTGGCTCGGTGTCCACCAACATTTATCTGCGCCGGGTTCACAACTTCGCCCTCGACATGAACTGGCTGCCGTGGCCGGTGCTGCCCAAGAGACGCTGGCCCGCCATCAAGTTCAAGGAAAAGCGCGGCATCATCCACCAGCGCGCCGCCCGAATTGCCCGGCTGCACCGGCACGCTGATTTGAAAATAGCGCTGGTCATCCTGCCTGCCGGATAACGACGCGAACTTGCAAGCCGATTGAAAACAACTATTCTCGCCGCATGGCAAAAAAGGCCGCTGCGAAAGATAGGGCGGGCAGTCCTCTGCCCGCCGCCGGCTCACAAACCGATGACGGCGCGCACGGAGCGACGCGCCCAGCCACTATGTCAAAGTCATGCTCGCCCAGATTTTCGGCGAAAATAATTTTGTTCACGAAAGCCGCTTGACTGATTAGAAAAAAGATGAGCGATGTCTTAAATGAAAGCAAACTGGCCAAAGATGATGCTGCGCTTTCAGCGCTGGCTGATTTTCTAAAAAGTTCGTACGGCACAGGCCAAGGGATGGATGTTAAGCTTGAACGCCGAATTGCTGGACTTACTCCAGAAACGATGCTCATCACTGGAGATGTTGCCGACCGCTTGATTTTCAGCAAACCATATATGCTCCCTAAAAGAGTTTGGGGTGGAGGGATAGGTTTCAGATCTTCAAGGAGAATGAGCCGTCTATTGGAACTTTTAGGAATAGCATCCGGCACAATTCCGTTAGGAGATATGTTTTTGATAAGATTTCAAATCGCCCCTCAAGCATGGGTCCCGCATCCATACAATGTGCCAAGTTGGGCACTAGCATCGTTCAGAGTTTTTTCCAGAATACGAAATGATAAATTTGCATTCTCAATTTGTAAACAGTTCGAGCAAGAGAATAACAAGGCCGTTGATGCCATCGTAAAACAGCGGTTGAATTCTTTTCAATTACAGTGCAAAGCCGTATACAATAGTGGTTTCGCGTATGTGGATGTCGCTATCTTGATCAACCCGCCCGTGCGCGAACTGCTGCAAGCAAATACAATATGGCAGCACGAAACTCGTTTGGCCGATCTGGTAAAAATGTTATATCCAGATGCTATTCGAGAATTATCTCCGTCGTGGTTGCGTGGACAAAGGCTCGACATCTACGTTCCTTCCAAACGCATTGCATTCGAGTATCAAGGCGAACAGCACTACCAACCTATAGCCGTATATGGAGGGGCAGAGGGACTTGTGAAAGGGCAGCGACAGGATCAACGTAAACGGGAACTTTGTGCAGCAAATGGTGTGACACTTATCGAATGGAAATACACGATGCCGATTTCACAGGAAATGCTTCTAAAGGAATTAGCACGGCTTGATGTTGCTGTGTCACGGTAGCTTCCCCCGGTCATCAACTGCCGTTCTATGATGTCTTGGCCATTCTTCTTTCATAGCTAATTCACCGCTGAATGATAACATAGCACATTTAAAAGTTTTAAGCTTTAGTCATATTCACTCCAGCGGAGCGGCAACCCCATGAACCGGAGTCAAATTAACTCGGTCAATCTGGCCAGCGTTTCCGTCGTTGCTGAATCCATCGCTGAACAAAGAAATGATATTTATTGAGGGTTTCGTTCGATAATTCTAAGCCATTGCACGTTACCTGAACTGTTTTGCCCTCCCATCTGGGTATTTCTGTTTTTTTCTTGCTGAAAATATTCCACGCACTTTTGCGTTTAGCATCAAAACCCTCGGCCTTGGCTGAAACATGCAAGATGTTGTTGAAATCAACGTCGAAATCGACCTCGATGTTTTGAACCCCGGCTCGGCGAGCAGGAATGTTTTCCATCTTCAACGTGCCGATAACTCGATGTGATTCTGACTCTCTCTCTGCTTCCTCAAGAATAGGGATACTGATTGAGGTTTGATTATCGGACGCGGTAACAAATGTCTTCGTTGTTTTTGTTGGAATCGTTGTGTTCTTTTCGATCAGCGATTCAAAATCACCATCACGGGTTGGAATACCAAGTGAATGCGGCGTCACGTCAAGCAGCAGAAGATTCTTTTCCATTCCCGCCAACCACGCACCCACCTTGGCCGCGCCCAAAGCGACCGAGGTTTTCAAATCTGACAGGCTAGGAGGCTTAACTGAGAATTTTCTTTGGAGATGTCGGCTAATGGCGGGCATACGACTGGCATTGCCCAAGAGCCAAATGGTTGCTTGAGTAGGCGCAAGGCCTGCCTCATGCAACACTTGATCAATAATTTTTTCCATCCGGCGTGGGAATGGGGCACATTCGGCTTCAAATTCGGCTCGGCTGACTGTGCAGAGAATATTCTCCAGCTTGTCTCGATAGGTTTTTATGTAGGGCACTCTCACTTCCACCGATTCAGAACCGGAGAGCAATAACTTGGACTCCTCGGCCACATCTTTGATTCTCCGCATTGTTAGGGGATCATTCTGAGCGGCAGTGATGTTAAAATCATTCGCCGCTTTCTTAAGAATAATTTTGGTTAGAACATCGGTGAAATCTTCACCACCCAGTCTGTCATCGCCGCCAGCAGCTTTCACTTCAAAAACGCCGTCTCCATACTCGATTGCAGAAACATCAAACGTGCCGCCTCCGAGATCGGCTGCGATGACACGCTGATCTGATTTACTGGTCAATGCACAAACGGCTGCTGTGGCTTCATTGAGAATTCTTACTGGCGTCATGCCGGCGATCAAGGCCGCTTCCTTCGTGAATTGCCTCTGATAGAACCCGAAATTAGCGGGCACTGCGATTACAGCCTTTGTTACTTCCTCGCCCAGATACATCTCAGCTTGAAGTTTTAATTCAGCAAGAATCAGTGCGCTCAACAGCTGTGGTGACGTGCGGGCATTTCCACAACGAAACTCCTTTTGCCTTTCCATAGTTCGCTTCAAAGAACCAATCGTGAGATTCCTCCCTGAATATTTACGCGCTTCGGTGACGGCTTCGTGGCCAACGAAAAATTGGCCGTCGTCTTGAATCACAGCCAATGAAGGGAGTATTGTTCGTCCAAAAGAGTCTGGGATTAGACGTGTCGAGCGTCCATCCGAGATTGCAATAGCACTCGAAGTCGTGCCGAGGTCAATTCCGACGATGGCCATACGCTGACTTTAAGAGCGAAATTTCCAAGGGAAAGCAAATTTTCAGTGCCCATGTCGTCCCCCAAAAATGAATAGCGCGAGGCCGTTCGTTTGCCCCCATCCCCAGCGCCTGCCATGTCGCGCGGTCCTGGCTCGCCGAACAGTGGAAGGGATGCTGCGCTACGGCGTCTGGTTCGGTGCAACGCGCCAAACCCTAGCGCGGGTCATCCGCCGCGCCGGAGAACGACGCGATTTCCCCTTTGGCCAGCTTGGGCGCGAACCGCTGCAAACCGATGTCAGGAAAACCGATGGTCGCCACCGTGCCGCCAAGATTCACCGTGCGCGAACTAATGAATAACTATGTGGATCGCGTTGAACTCGAAAAAGGTCAACATGGGAAAAATCAGGGTGACGGAGAATGCGTTCGATCTGATCCTTAAATACACCATCTATTAGTTCGCCGTAGATGACGCAACGCACTGCTTGGGGATGAATCGGGACAAAATAATGACCACCATGTTGTTCCAATTCTTCGAGTAGAAAAACTAGGCGGGATTCCCATTCGTATGCCCAAGCATCCGACTTCGTTTTGGAAATCTCGCGCAATTGGGCAAGGTGCTTCTCCTTGTCAAGAACCTCAAGATCCCAAAAATATCTGGGCCGTTCCCCCACATAAATGACATCATCGTTGAGGCGGGCTCCGGCTCCCTTGAAACATGGGTGATTCACATCTACGCCTATGGCACATCCGGCTCAAGCCGTTGCGAAGCCCCGTGCGAACGGGGCCGGTCAACGCGGGAACTTCTCGCGCGACCTTGACGATATGCACTTGCAGCCCGCTGACTGGACGCGCA
>Ga0224554_1000670_pt1 | contig 26827 bp, 18 predicted proteins | sample 714S22024metaG_FD_180666 | JGI IMG/M metagenome (GOLD analysis project Ga0224554, IMG submission 180666) | Peat soil microbial communities from Stordalen Mire, Sweden - 717 S2 20-24 | ecosystem: Environmental > Terrestrial > Soil > Wetlands > Peat | place: Sweden: Norrbotten County, Stordalen...
GAGCCCAGAGCTTTTCATTCGCGCGGTCCGGCATCATCTGTAGCGCTTCGCCCCCGCCATGCACGATGGTGCCCACATAGCGTGAGCCAAAACGCCGCGCCAGCTTCTGCAGGTATCGCTCTAGCGGCGGAGCGATCCAGACGTTGTATCTGCGCGCGGACCGCGAGGGTGACGGACTGCCCGGAGGGCGTGTAGGGTCGTTGACTCGCAGGGAGCGGCTGTTCCACCCTCGACTTCGGTAAGCTGCATCTCCAGACCGGCCTGCGTCTGGAAGGCACACAGAGGATGACCTTCGGATACATCCTCACCTTCTATCCCACCACCAATACTGCTCCCACTTCAGGTGTCCCTTGCGCAACGCCCCTTCCTGCCAACCCCCACAACTAGCGATGGTTGGCGCGACAATCAAGGAAATCCAGGAGGCCGCTGGTCATAAGACCATCACGATGGCCGCCCGCTATTCCCACCTTTCACCGGCCCATACGCTGACAGTGGTGGAACGCATCGTCAGAACAGGCACCCAGTAGGCACCCGCCAAGATTGCATGAGAGTGGGAAACCAACATGCACCAGAACATGCACCAGAGAGTTTCTCCATTTTCCGGTTATGAGGTGTTCTTGTATAAGTTATTTATTTTGTTGGTGCCGGGGGATCGGATTGCCACTGCGCACTGATTCTAAACAAGTTATTGAAAACTATCGACGCTCGAATCGTTCAAAACGCAGCAAACGCGGTTTCTGAGTACGCTACAAGTACACGGAATTTGCGACGAACAAGTTTCAAATTCGGTCACTAGCCATTTTTGAGACGTTTTTCGATTTTTGCCAGAGCCTGATTGCAGGAAGCAAGATCCTCCGCAACATAGTCGGCGCCTGCGCGGCGCAAGATGTTCTGAGCGTTCCTTAGCCGGTTTTTCTTGCTTCCCTCCGGCAGTTGCTCCCATTGCTGCCGATCGAGACCCACGAGATTTCCGGTTCTGGTCAGCCCGATGGTCCACATGCCCGCATTTCTGCCTTCTTCAATATCGACGACGGTGTCTCCTATTTTTACGCACGCCGATGGAGGATAGACATCCAGGAGCTGTGCGTTTTTCATCAGCATCCACGGGGCTGGCCGTCCCGCGGCTACTTCATCAGGGCATACGGAAGCATCGGGCCGAAAACCATCCCGGGCAGCCTGCTTCAACACCGGGTCGAGCATCCGGCGCGTATAGCCTGTGGTGCTTCCGATGCGGAGACCGCGGTTCTGCCATTCCTTCACGGCCTCGGCAACACCTGGGATCAATTGCGAATGCTGCACAATGATCTTCATCTGCAACTGTCCAAACTCTTCGAAGAGGGAGAGAACATCTGCATCATCGGGTTTCTTGCCGGTGGCAGTTCTCCATTCTGTGCGGATATTCGGCAGGGCCAGGATCGCTTGAATATGGTCCCGTTTGAGCAGTCCCATATCGCGGCGGGCGTCTTCCGTCGATAGTGTGATCCCATGCTTTGCAAACAGGGTCTGGAGCGCAAGCACCGGCGCCATCGAACCATGATCGACCGTAGTGCCCGCCCAGTCCAGCACGATGGCTCGAATGTGAAGAGGATTTGTCATGCTCGGCCTGCCAGTGTGCAGACGAAGCGAAGGAGTTGATTGCCGGTATCGGAATTCATGGACGCAGTTTACGTTGGATTGCGGGTAGATCCATCCACTGAACGGTTAATCGAAGGGGTCTTATCGGTTAGAGATGAGGTGCCGAAGGCGCATATGCCGCCGCCAACCAGAGCAAAGAAGACAAAGAGATCGAACAGCTTTGTCCATCCAAAGTGCGATACGAAGATCGTGACAAGAAAGGGAGATAGTGTCTGGCCAATGGAGCCGATGCCGTTGACGAACCCGGCGGCGCGCCCGAACAAATCGTCCGGGACAGCGTCGAGGACAGCCATGGCGGACATGAGCACGTCGGCGCCATAGATCAGGATTCCCATCAACGAGATGGAAACGGCTGTGCCAAACCATCCGCTGCCTGCCAGCACGGGATGTAGAAGGCAGATGAATGCAAGCCCAAAGAGCATGCCGGCTCCCAGAACCATGCGCCGTTCGCCAAACCAGTGCTGCACCGCGTAGGCGGCGGCAAGGGGACCGAGAAAGCCGAGGAGTTCGAAGTAGGACGCGAAATGCTCGGCCCAATGCTGCGTATAACCCAGGCTCGATGTCAAGTAGAGAGGCAACCAGAAGAGCAGTGTGTAGCGGGTCATCTTGAGAAAGAAGTAGACGAGGGAGACGACCTGAATTCTGCGATTTGCCAGGATCTCGCTCCACGCACTGAATTGCGTTCGCTGGGGCTTGGAGAGTGTAGAAGAGGGGGGAAGTGAATGGGACAGGACGGGACCCGCCAGATGAGCGGTTCCCCGATAAAAGAACAGCGCTGCTAACAACAAAACAGTCGCCGAAACGAGGTAAGCAGGCTGAAAGCCTGAAAGTGGAGCAACGCGGATGTGAACAACCAGCCATTCAGTGAGCGAGGTTGCAAGCACTCCACCCAGAATGTAGCTGGTACTCCACCAACCGAGAACCCTGTCCCGTTCGCCGCGGTGGAACCACTGGCCGATCAGGCGAAGCATGGACGGCCATCCAAGCCCCTGTCCGAGGCCGTTGCCGAGTTCCAGCAACAACCCCAACCTGAACTGGGAATGGAAGGCAAGAAGGCAAGTACACAGGATCGAAATGCCTGCGCCCGCCAAGGCAGTCCGGCGCGCCCCAATACTGTCTGCCAGACACCCGCCGGCAAACTGACTGATCGCATAGGCAATCCCAAAGCAGATAAGACTGAAGGCGAGGTGAGAGATGCCTGCGCCGGTGTTTGGGCTGATATCCTTGCGGCATATATAGTAGCCGGCATAAAGGACCCACGCGGAAACAAAGACCTGGCTCCGCGGGCCGGCCAGGGATTTCCCTTCCCTGCTCACAGGGGTCCGTTCATGGCCGTATGCATCACGGGAAGCGATTCATGAAATACCACTGCCTGTGCGCTGGGCTGCATGGGAAAGACGATCTGCGTTACCGTCCCGTCCTGGAAGCTGTCGATCAGTTCATCGGGAAAGGCGTTGGTCTCGCACATGGTTTTGATGAGCGAATCGATGGCTGCGTCGTCGGTGCCGTCAATATGAATCGACCGTTGGGTACCGTTGACAATGGTGAGCAACCCCGCCCGGCCGTAGGGATTGACAAGAGGATTTCCGGCATTGCGATCGACGATCTGCCGCCCGGATGGCGTGGATTCAATGACCAGCCTGCTTCCCTCGATGGGGGAGATGCGGTCAAGCGCGGGAGAATCCGCGACGGATTCACTGGGCGATGAAGGGATGGCGCCGATCAGAATCAGAATGCCGTTGGTGCCAGAAGGAGGAGTCAGTGTGTGGGTGAGAGTGATCTCTGCATGAAACTGGCCGGCAACGTTGAACAGAGAGGCGGTGTCTTCAAGCCTGTCCACGGCAACAAGTGCCAGTTGTCCGCCGGACGCTGAAGGGGACTCATACAGAAGCGCCTGGTGGTCCTGGAATACCGTTTGCCAGAACGTATCGAACGGACCCACCTGCGCAATCTGCCAGCGAATACAGATCATGCAAAGAAAGAGCGCAACCAGTGTCGGCAGGGACAACTGTAGCAGCGAGAGTTCCGTCGCTTGCAATAGCGCGGGTCTGGGAGTCGGCGGTTCCACAACATTAGGAAGCTCGGGATGGCTCTGACCCTCCTGCAAAATGCGGGGAACATAAAAGCGTGGAACATAGGAGCCCGAGGGGATGGCGACGGTATATTCCAGATCGGTGGTATTGGCGGCGTAGTAGGCAGCGAGCCGCTTACGGACATCGTTTGCGCGCACTCGAACACCCGCATCGGAGCCGGTATCGTAGGAAGCTTCGCGGCCGAGCAACTCGATCCCGATCACGCGTTCTTTGAGCTCGCCGACTTTTCCGCTAAGTGTGCGTTGAACAATGAAGCGCAGGAATTGGCAGCTCTTGGCGCTGGTGCGGAAGGAGGAACTTTTGCACACAACTGCGACTGTTGCCTGCAATTCGGATCTGTACCGGCAGATCTCCTCCGGTTGGAGCTCAACCTTCTGCATTGGTATTCCAGGGAAAGGTAGCTGAATGCTGCCAGTGTAGCGCTGGAACATTACAGGATGGTGACATCGATCTCTGCCTTGGCTAAACCGTTAATTTAAGTGATAACGAGTTCCGCTTAACCCGCTGAACGTTTCGGCATTCGACAGAGAGTGAAATGGTAGGGGGAATGCGATTCCGCACACATGCTGAAACGGGAATACAGCTTGCCAGAAGCAAATGCTTGCAAGCGCGCGCCGCTGCAAAGCCCCTCTCTGTTACGGACGAATCGCTGGATTTTCACACAATTGACATGTGGGCCCATGCAATCGGTTGGCACTGTGTTTACCAGAGCACGGTGGAGTTGGAGCCCAGATGAGCTTCTCTGCCGGCCAGCGCCGAACCTTCGGGATCACCTGGATCGCTTACGCTGGCTTTTATCTCTGCCGCAAGAACCTGAGCGTTGTGCTGCCCCTGCTGAACAATGTCTCAGGGCTTCGCAGCATCGACCTGGCCAACATCGTCTTCGGCTATAGCCTGCTGTATGCCGTCGGCCAGTTTGGCTGCGGGCTTCTTTCCGACCGCATAGGAGCAAAGCGTGTGGTTGGCGCGGGCCTGCTGTTGGTGGTATGCAGCAATATCCTGATGGGCGCCCACGCCTCATTGATTTGGTTGCTTATCTTTGCATGCCTGAATGGCGCAGGTCAGTCGACCGGCTGGTCGGGACTGGTGAAGACCATGGCCATCTGGTTCCGCAGCGAGAATCGTGGAATCGTAATGGCATGGTGGAGCACGAATTATGTTCTCGGCGGCTTTCTGGCCACGGCCTTCGCAACCTGGGCTGTCGTGCAGTCATGGCTGCTTCCCCAGTTTGGGTGGCGGCGTGGATTCCTGTTTCCGGCACTGCTGCTGCTGACAATTACAGTCGTGTTCATGCTCGGCGCGAAGGATTCGCCAGAGCGTGACGATCTCCCATTCGGAATGCAGTTCGAAGAGGAGGCCCCCAGCTCGGTGCGCACGAACTGGAATGGCCTGGCCGCTCTGCTGCGCAAGCCATCCTTATGGATGCTGAGTACATCGTACTTTTTCCTGGAACTTTGCCGATACGCACTGATGTTCTGGCTGCCGCTTTACATGGTTACGCGGCTGAAGTATAGCCTGCAGGCATCGGGCTATCTATCGTCTCTGTATGAGTTGATCGGCATTCTCGGCGCGGTGCTGGCGGGCTACATTTCGGATCGCTTCAGCCAGTCGCGGCGTGCCCCCGTGTCCGCGATCATGCTTTGCGGATTCGCAATCATCATGCTCATGGAGCCGGCCTTGACAAAATTCGGGCTTGCGGGCACAGCCATAGCCATCTCGCTGGCCGGCATCTTTTCCTTCGGCCCGGACACACTGCTCTCCGGAGCGGCAGCCCAGGACATCGGCGAGCCCAAGGCCGCCGCAACTGCATCGGGACTGGTGGATGGCATCGGGCATCTGGGGGCGATCTTCTCGCCGTATCTCGTGGTATTCGTAAGCGAACGGTACGGATGGGACCACCTCTTTCTTATTCTTGCCGTCTCCGCGTTTCTTGCCGCCGCTGTGCTGCTTCCCATCTGGAATCTCAAGCCCTCGTGCCAAACCGATGTCCAGGTCGAAGACAGGGTTTTGCAGACAACGGCTTGACCGGAAAATAACAGGTCGCTGCCGTTTGTATCGGGTTTCAGCACATTGCGGATATCTGTAACCGATCGCTTCCTTCAAGCGTTCCCCGCCAATGCAATTCGAAGCGGCGGTTATCGCAGATGCGATGCGATTTTTTGTTGCAGTCGTGCAATGTTGAAGTGAACAGACCCTTTAGCGTCGCGGCTCAATGCCGGCTACAGCAGGCGGCGAGATTGTCGGCTAAGAATAAACGGACGTTCATTACCGTTAAGCCCATTTGCTTTCATTCGACCTTAATCTTCTTGGCGACGCGGCTGACTACCATCGCTTCAAGTCAAACGGCGACAGGTTCAAACCTCGATAGAGCATTCTCGACCGCCTTGCGGAACCCTATCCTCACGAATTCTCGAATGGAGTAGTCAATGCGATTTTCAACTCGACTTCTAATCCTTGCCTCAGCCATTGTTTTCAGTGTTCCTCTCTTCGCGCAAAATGCAGGTGTGAGCGGCAAGGTGGTCGATCCGCAACAGGCAAGCGTAAAGGGAGCGACCGTGACCCTGACGCACATCGGTACTCAGGTAAAAGCGGAGACCAAAACCGATGACAGAGGCAACTTCATCCTGCCGCCCGCGGTGCCTGGAACCTATGAGATCGAGGCTCAGGCGGATGGATTCGTATCCACTCTCATCACAGACGTCACACTTGAAGTGGGTGAATCCAAGGTGCTTTCCCTGGCGCTTAAAATGGGCGATGTAAAGCAAATAGTGCAAGTGACAGACACCCCGCCTGAGTTGATTACGGATCGCGCGGATCGCAGTCTGATGATCGAACCCGCATTTGTTGAAGGCATTCCACTCAATATTCGAAACCCGTTGCAGCTGATCAGCGACACGGCCGGTGTGACCAAAGGCAACGATGGGCTATCGGGCCAGAATTACTCCAGTGAAAGCAGGAGCAACACCTTTCGCATCAATGGCGCCAAGGGCTCAACCACCGATGTCTTGCTCGACGGTGCGACCAATACAACCGCGTACTACAACCAGGATGCCGGCATTCCCGGTGTCGATTCGGTGCAAGAGACCCGCGTCTATACCGACGCGTATGCCCCGGAATATGGCCGTACCAGCGGAGGCCTCGTAGCCTACGCGCTGCGTTCGGGCAACGATCATCTGCATGGGTCGGCGTTTGAGTTTTATCGCAACGAGCTGATGGATGCCAACGGTTACAACGCCAATCTGGCGGGGTTGGCCAGAGGTTCATTCGGCAGAAATCAGTTTGGCTTTCGAATTGGTGGTCCGGTCGTGATTCCGAAGGTCTATGACGGCCGCAGCAAGACATTCTTCTTCTTTTCATACGATGGCCTTCGGGATACGACTGCCGGCTCTTTCACTGGAACTGTGCCTACGGCCCTGGAAAGGCAAGGGGACTTTTCGCAGACCTTCGACGCCAAGGGGAACCTGATCGTTATTTACGATCCATCAACCACGACCGCGAACTCAAAGGGAACCAATTACACGCGTACTGCCTTTGCGGGTAATAAGATTGCAAACTCCAGTTCGATCGGACTTGCTCTTCTCGCGCTCTATCCGCTTCCCAATCAGCCCGGAACAGGCCTGAGCAGCCTGAACAATTTCTTCTCCAATGCGCCGGCCACCGATGACAACAACAGCTATGACACCCGGATCGATCATCAATTCAACAGCCGGCACAGCATCTTTGGACACTACACAGACTTCACAAACAGAATTCACAACAGCGACTACTTCGGCAACGGACTATCGCCTGTGATGGCCGATGATCGAATCCCAGGGAAAAATATCGACGTGGATCACACCTGGGTCATGAAAACAGACCTGATCTTCGAACACCACTTTTCCTGGGCGCATAGCGAATCGAACCGGGCCGAGGCCGTGCATATGACCCCGGGAAGTCTGGGTTTCAATGCCGGAAATGCAGCGCCCGGAATCACGGCAAATATGAGCCCTTCCATCAGCATCAGTGGGGCCCTCGCAACGGGAAGTGAAAGTTCTCTGGGAAACTCGTATCCATTCGAACAAAATGAGTCCTCCGTATATCAATATGCTGCGGACACCAACTGGGTGAAAGGAAAACACATCTTCAAATTCGGCATCGATCTCAGACGGTATCCGGTTCAGTTATGGGACCCCGATCAGATGTCCGTTAGCGCCGGCACGAAGTTTACCAATGGTCCAAATACAACCTCGCCGTCGCCGTCAACCGACTCCGGCTCCGGCATGGCCGAGTTGCTTCTGGGACTCGCAACCGTCAGTTCCGGATATGAGCCGGAGACCCAGTCGGTACATTACTACTATGCCGGCTATGCCCAGGACATTTGGAGGGCGACTCCCAAGCTGACAGTGACGTATGGCTTGAGATATGACTTCGAATCTGGGGATGTGGAAAAGAACAACCTGCTCAATTACATCGATACGACATCGATTTCGCCGATCAATGGCCAGGTTCTTTCCCTGCCTAACGAACCAGCCATTCCTACTCTTGTGGGAGGTGTCGGCATTCCCGGTCTGAATGGCTCCAGCAGGCAGTTGCAGACACCGGAAAAGCTGCACTTCGCGCCGCGCCTGGGCCTGGCCTATCAACTGAATGAGAAGACGATCGTTCACACCGGCTTGGGGATCTTCTACCATCCGGCTGCGGCATGGCAACAGTTCCCCAACGCCGACGGCGCAATTAGGACTTCCACTTCCATCGACGCACAGTCCAATGGCGTACAACCGCTCGCCGGATACAGTCTCGCCAACCCATTTCCATCCGGGCTTCCCACTCCCTATGGAAACAGCGCAGGTCTGGGAATCGATCTGGGACAAAGTATCGCAGGCCCCGGACCGCAGTCGAATATTCCCTATCAGATCAACTATTCGCTCGACATCCAGCGCTCCCTGCCGGCTAACTTCGTAGTTACCGCGGCCTACGCCGGAAATAATGGTGTGCATCTCATGGTTCCGCTCTATTGGGACCAGATTCCAGACTCCGATCTGGCGCTGGCCGCGACGCTCCGCACAACGGTCGCCAACCCCTTTTATGGTGTAATTACGGATCCGACTTCCACAATCGGCACCTCGACAGTAACGTACGAGCAACTGCTACGTCCCTTTCCCCAGTTCACAGGGGTCGAGCAGCTCAACGTGGGTGCCGGCCACTCCACTTACAATGCCGGACAGTTGACGGTGGAGCATCGCGCCAAGGACGGACTCTCGGTCGTCTTCGCCTACACATTCAGCAAAGCCCTGGACAACGTGGGTGAGATGACCAGTGTGGCCGGAACCTATTCCGGCTTCCAAAATTTACATTGCCCCAGCTGCGACAAGTCCCGTTCCGACCAGGACGAGACGCATGTTGTGCGCTGGAGTACGCGCTACGAACTGCCGTTCGGCAGGCAGAAGCCATTCCTGAACAAAGGGTTCATCTCACCAATCGTCGGCGGTTGGGCGGTGAGCGGAATATATTCTTTCGACTCTGGGAGGCCCTTGACGGTCAGCGCCACAAACTACTCCTACTCCTACAGTGGAGGCAGCTTCCGCCCGAACACCACGGGAGTTTCAGATAAGATGCCGGGCGGTCAGCAGATGTCGCTCGGTGGTCAATACTTCAACGCGGCTGCCTTCGTGCAACCCGCCAATTACACCTTCGGCAACGCAAGCCGGCATATGGCAGACATCGACAGCCCAGGGTCGTGGAACCTCGACGCAATGGTTGAGAAGGACACGCATCTGAGCGAGAGCTATGTAGTGTCGTTTCGTGCGGAGGCGTTCAACGCCCTGAATAATGTGATATTCAGCGGGCCGACGACGAGTGTTTCATCCGCAACGTTCGGAAAGATGGCGACCCTGAGCCAAAGCAACACTCCGCGAAATGTCCAGATAAGCATGCGATTTACGTTCTAGCCCCCAAGTCGGTTTTCCGGATGGTTCTGAGAACTTCCTCTCACGAAAATGGAGATAGATATGATCAAGAGAATCTGCTTTGTATTAGCGCTGTTATCGAATATTGCGTTTGCCGCCGACACCATAGTGATCGACGCGAAGGTCATCACGGTCGATCCGAATCACCCTTCCGCGCAGGCCTTTGCCATCGACAATGGACGGTTTACCGCCGTTGGAACGAATGCGGAGATACTCAAACTCAAGATGGCATCGACAAACGTAATTGACCTCAAGGGTGAGACAGTGACTCCTGGGTTCAATGATGCGCACCTGCATCCTCAAGCGATCTACCAGGAGGGAACGCCGCATTACAGGGTGTGGCTGGGCGCCGACCGAGTCAAAACGATCGACGAGGTCGTGGCCGCTCTGAAGCGGCAGGCTGCGGTGACTCCTGCTGGCGAGAGGATCAGCGGGTATGGATATAACGATGTGTTGCTGGGGCGTCATCCGAACCGGCACGATCTGGATAAAGTATCCACGTCGCAGCCCGTCGAAATAACTCATGGCTCCGGCCACATCACCGTGGTTAACAGTTATGTGTTGAATGCTTCCGGCGTCACAAAGGATACGCCAGACCCGAAGGGCGGTGCTCTCGATCGCGATCCAGACGGAACTCCGAACGGCGTGATCCGAGAAAGTGCCCGTGGGTTGATCTCGCGAGGTGCTGGTCGCAATACGACGAATATTGCGGATCGTGATGACGAACTGAAGGGGTATATGAACTGCTTTCGGCAGTACTCTGCCAAGGGCATAACCAGCGTGGGCATCGCGGGAGGAAGCCCGTCGTCTTTCCGCACGATGCAGGCATTGCGCGATCTCGGAAACCCAGTCCGCGTTGGATTCATGTTCAGTGTCGGGTCTTTCGATGAACTCCAAGCGGCAGGAATTCAACGAGGCTTTGGTGATGATCGTCTCCGCATCTCGTCCCTCAAAAACTTTCAGGGAAACTCGCTGAGTGGCCGGACCGCGTGGCTCAGCCAGGCATACTCGGATCGCCCCGATTACTTCGGTATCCCGCCCGCGCGCTCTCAGGAGCAGTTGGATGCGGACGTTCAGAAGTGGTGGGACGCCGGATGGCAGGTTGCGACCCATTCCAACGGCGACCGAGAGATCGACATGGTCCTCACGGCGATCGAACGCGCGGAGGCGAAGAACCCTCGTCCCGATGCTCGTTGGCGAATTGAGCACGCCAGCGTCATGAATCAGGCGCTGCTGGATCGCGCCAAGAAGGACGGCGTGGTTCTGGTGTTTCACTCCTACATGTGGGAGTACGGAGACATCCTTCAGTCTTACGGACCCGAGCGCCTCTCGATGATGCACGCGTATCGCACAGCGATCGACATGGGCATTCCCGTGGCAGGTCATTCCGATTCTCCAATCTCTGCAGCCGATCCCTTGCTCAGAATTCAGGACATGGTTACCCGTACCAGTTCCCAGGGTATTGTCAACGGAGCAAATCAGAGAGTCAGTGTGGATGAGGCGATCAAAGTCTGGACACTGGACGGGGCCTACGCCACATTCGAAGAGAACATCAAAGGCTCGATCGCTCCAGGAAAACTGGCGGACTTTGTGGTGCTCCAAAAAGACCCGCGCCAGGTCCCGCCGAATACGATCAAGGACATTGTGCTCGAGGCGACTTACCTTGCGGGACAAAAAGTATATACAGCGCCGGCGAAAGCCGTTGCAATGATTCCGCAGCCCCCAATCAATTATGGCGATGCGAACTTCGGCGATGGAGATGAAGAGGAAAATGAATATGGAAACAATTAGCAAGGATAAGCTGCTCTTCAGCCCAGGCCCCTTGACCACAAGCGCCACTGTCAAAAGGGCCATGCTCCGGGACCTTGGATCTCTGGATAGCGAATTTCTAGCTTCTGTTCACGAAATCCGTATGCGTCTGCTTGATCTTGGTCCGTATCCTCGAGAGCAGTACGAATGCATTCTCATGCAGGGCAGCGGCACGTTCGTGGTCGAATCGGTCATCTCGTCCGCAATTCCGCGTGACGGCAAATTGCTGGTGCTGGTCAACGGCGCTTACGGGAGGCGCATTGCTCAGACAGCGCGTGTTCACGGCATCGCACTGGACGTTCTTGAGGTTGCGGAGAACAAGAAATTTACTCCAGCACTGGTCGCCGATTCTCTGTCGCCAGCTATGAGGATTACGCACGTCGCGGTAGTGCACTGCGAGACGACCAGCGGTATGTTGAATCAGGTGGAAGAAATCGGCCATCTGGTGCATGACGCCGGTGCTGTATACATTGTGGATGCGATGAGCAGTTTCGGTGCAGTTCCGGTCGACATGGTGGGTTCGCATATCGATTTTCTGGTCTCGTCAGCCAATAAATGCATCGAGGGAGTGCCGGGGTTCGGTTTCGTCCTTGCCAACCGGCGCGCCCTGAATGCAGCGAAAGGCAATGCACGTACGCTGAGTCTCGATCTCTACGGCCAATGGGCCGGCATGGAAGCCGATGGGCATTTCCGGTTTACGCCCCCAATTCAAACCATTCTGGCCTTTGAGCAGGCGCTCAATGAGCTTGAGGAAGAAGGCGGGGTGCGTGCGCGCGGAGAGCGCTATCGGCAAAATCACATCGCGCTCTGCCGCGGGATGGAGGAGATCGGGTTCGAGATCTATCTTGCTGAAGAAGACCAAAGCTTCATTATCACGTCGTTTCGGTATCCTTCCAACCCGGCGTTCGAGTTTGCCGCATTCTATGAGAGGCTTTGGGAACTCGGCTTCGCTATTTACCCCGGCAAGTTGTCCCATGAATCGTGCTTCCGAATCGGAACAATTGGCAGGATTACCGTGGCCGACATCGAGGCACTGCTGACCGCAATCCGCCGCGTGCTGCATGAGATGGGAGTCGACTGGGTCATGGAAAAGAGTGAAGAACTGGAGCCCCAGTTGAGACAATAACCCTGTTGCCAGAATTCCCGTCGTAACTCGCAGATTGTGGCTCATGGTGCAGAAGCAACGCGCGGCCGCTCTCGCGGAATCGAGGGACTGATAGACGCTCATTCTGGCTTCTGGGTCAAAACCAAAGCCATCCTCTAACCGGAGTCTGAGGACCCGGTTCAGCCATCAAGCTGCCCCGTTGAGGGCCCCGAATTTACACTGAGCCCTGAGCCACACCCGTGCCGTAGTTGAATTCGAGGGCAGTTAGTTGACGGCGATACCCAAGTTCCATGAAACCTGGTGGATTAATCTGACCGCGATATGGACAGCTAGAAGATACGATAAATAATTGATTATAAATGAGTTGAGTGCCGGAAGTGGGGGCGGATTGCCTCCGAGTATCGATTCTAAACAAGTTATTGAAAACTATCGACGCTCGAATCGTTCAAAACGCAGCAAACGCGGTTCTCAAGTACGCTACAAGTACACGGTATTTTCGACCGCTCTCTTCTGACTCGGCTTTGCCTGCCTCTGGATTCTTCCGCGCCGCCCTCTCGCGCCTCTTTTGAGGGCCTGACATCATGGGTGGAACAAGATGACGGAACGCGTACAGATCGTGGTTGAGCCATTGAGTCCAGCCATTGCCGGCGCTGCGAAACCACGCTCGGCGGTGCTTTGGTTGCAGGGTATCACGCTGGCGTGGATGCTCGTAGAGTTGGGCGTCGCCGCTTATGCGGCAGCTACGTCCCACAGTCCTGCGATGCTGGCCTTCGGCTCCGACAGCCTGGTGGAACTCCTGTCTGCTACGGTTGTGCTCTTGCCGTGGATTCCGGGTATGGCGATCTCGGAACGCAAAGCAAGCCGTGCATCCGGAGTTCTGCTGTTTTTGCTCGCCTTTGTGGTTGCGGCAATTGCTTTAGCGTCCTTGGCTCTGCGGTCGCGGCCTGAAACAAGTCGTGCGGGGATAGGAATCACCGTTGCTGCGCTGATCGCAATGCCAGTTCTGGCATCACTGAAACGCCACGAGGCACGCCGCAGCAGGAATGCAGCCCTGGCCGCCGATGCAGTGCAATCCGCTACTTGCGCGTACATTGCGTTGATTGCCTTGGCTGGCCTCGCGGTCAACGCCGCATTCCATCTCCCATGGTTCGATTCAATGGCCGCGTTGGCAGCCATTCCCTTTCTCATCCAAGAGGGCAGATCGGCCTGGCAAGGCCATGTTTGCGGATGCTGCTGAAAGTCGATTTAAAGATGCCGGGTTTTCTTCGTTCCACACTGCTTACCAACTGTAGGTGTAACCAATGCTTGCCGTGGTGTACCAGGGAACGGTGACGACCTTGCTGTAGCTCTCCTGAATCCAGATCGAATTGTTGTTATTGCAGTGCACAATTGCGCCGAGCGATACGCCGCTGTCCAACCTGTTCTGGACGTGAGCGTTTCCGGTGTAGCTTGTAATGCCAGTCTGTACCCAGGTATATCCGGTAACCGCCTTGGTCTTTGGCAGGGCAAAGTTCTTCATCACTCCGGCAGATTCCGTGTGTTCTCCGAAGTTGGTATGCAAAAAACCGTGGCTGCCGCTGTTCTCGTAGGTATATCCGAAGGTCAGCTCGTCTCCGATGGGATCGCGCTTGAGGAAAGAATAGGTGTGGCCGATTCCAATGTTGTAATTTGCGCGCGGCAGAAGACCTGGCCGGTCGATATCCGACCCAACCATCACAAACAGGTCTGTGCTTGTTCCAGCCGGTGCGGGCGCTGATTGTGCTTGCAGCACCACACACCACACCGCAGCGCAGAGCAAGACCGCTGCCATGGGGATTCGCGAATGGTACGAAAGCTGGTTCGTCATCCTGTGCCTCCTCAATCTCAATCGATCTCTGACAGATGGATGCGCGCACTGCGAACCGCCTCCAGAAATCTGCGCGCCAGTTCGCGGATCCACTGGTCCTGGCGCATCTTGAGTGCCTGACGTGGCATCAGCTCCGATCCGATGCCCAGGGATGCCGCGCCGGCAAAGATGAAGTTGGCCGCGGTCAGTTGATTGACGCCTCCGGACGCGATCATACGCACCTGGGGCAATGGCACCTTCAGGGCGCGGATGTACTGGTCTCCACCGACTTGCGCGCAGGGGTATATCTTTACGAAGTCGGCACCTGCCTTCCACGCCGCAATCACTTCACTGGGCGTCAACGCGCCGGGGATGGCGACTAGATCGTGTTTCAGGGTGAATTCCAGCACGTCCGGAACCAGACCTGGGCTCGTCAGAAACCGTGCGCCGGCATCGACGCAGCGCTGTGCCGTATCCGTATCGAGCACGGTCCCAGCGCCAACCACGAAGTTCGGGTAGTTTTGCGTCAACTGCGCAATCACCTCGACCGCGTTGGGCACAGTCATGGTGACCTCAGCCACCGGGATGCCCGCTTCGTACACCGTCTCGGCGGCAAACAGCGCCAGTTCAGCAGAAGCGACACGGATGCTTGGCATGATGCCGATATCTTCTATGCGCACTCGTACTTCTTCACGATTCATGGTTCCGACCTCGCTGCTTGTAATACTGCCATACTGTTGCACATCGTCAGAGAACTAGCTCCACTCAGAACTTGCCCGCCCCCTAAGGGATGACCTCGCGTCCGACGGCAAGATTCACCTGGCCGGCGGCTGTCAGATAAGCCCCCACCAGTTGCAGATAGGCCAGTTGCACGACGCGGTAGTCGCTCTGTGCGTTGAGAAAATCCATCAGCGACGCACCGCCATGCTGATAGGAAAACGTGACTGTATCGCGCACCCGCGTTGCCTGGTCCTTGTACTTGTCGCGGTACGGAACCAGCAGCGCGATGTTGCTTCGAACCTGCTCATACGCCGAGTCCACGTCGCTGAAGACCTGCGCCCGCGCCGCGTCCGTCAACTGCTGATTGCGGTCGATGTCGATCAGCGTGCGCTGCTTCTCGCCCTGGTTGCGGTCGAAGATGCGCAGCGGAATGTTCACGCTGAGACCAAGCGTCTGTTGGGCATAGGGATTGGAGAACGACGGGTTGTAGGTGTACCACACGCCGAAGGTCGGATCGGTCGATCCATTCGATATCGCCAGCTTATGGTTGGTCTTCGACTGTTCGATCGCCTGCACAGCCGCACGCAAGTCGGGACGAGCATCCAGCGCCGCCTGCTCGAAGTCGTTGAGCGGCTTCATCTCACTGCTGAAATCGAACGGGCCGTTTACATCGAACTGATCCACCGGAGTGCGGTCGTCCAGCAGTTGCAGCAGCGCTATCTTGGCAGTGCGCAGGTTGACAATGGCGGTCTGGATCTCCGACTCGTACTGCACGCGCAACAGCTCGATGCGGTCCAGATCGATCTGCGCCAGGTCGCCGGCCTTGAAGCGGTCCTGGCTGATGGCGATGATCTTGTCGTAGTACTCCATGTCAGCCTTGGCCAACTCCAGCACCGCCTTGGCCTGGAGCGTCTGCACAAAGGCCGAGCGCAGCACGAAGATCATATTGCGATCCAGGTCCTCATGTTGCGAAGTCGCGATCTGGGTGCCCTCCTTTGCGCTCTGGAGCCGCAGTTCACGCTTGTGGTCGCGCTCGTGCAAATAGCTGAAGTTGGGCTGCACCTGCGTGCCCGAAGTGGGACGCCAGTAGCCTTCGTGAGGCATAATCTGCGTTCCGTCCGCACTCAAAGTGAAATCCGGATTGGGCCGCAGATACGCCGTAATCTCTTCCGCCTTCATCTCATCCACGTTCGACTGATCGGACTTCATCACCGGGTTCGCCGCCTCGAACTTCGTTTTCACCTGCTCCCATGTCAGGCCCGACGGTCCCCCCGGCGCGGGTAGGGCAGGCAAGCCAGGGATGGCCGCTTGCGCAAGCAGTTGCGGCTGCGGCAGGTTCGGCAGGTCCGCCACGTTTATTTTGATAGGCTGTTGCGCCTGCTGCGCGCTTGCGCCCGCAGTGCAGAGCAGAAGGAGAAGGCCCGCGAAGATCATCCGACCGATGCTGCGGGAGAACACCGCTCTCAGATTATTCATGCACCACCTCCGCTTTCGGGAGATCATCGTCGTCCCTTGCGATCCATACATAGAATGTGGGCAACAGGAATATGCTGAGCAACAGATCGGAGATCAGGCCGCCTACAATGACGATTGCGAATGGCCGCTGCGAGTCCGATCCGATATCGTGCGACAACGCCGCCGGAAGCAGGCCAAGCGTTGCCACCAGCATGGTCATCATGATCGGGCGAAGCCGCAGCACGGCGCCTTCGACCGCGGCATCGGCAATATTGAGGCCCCTTGCGCGAAGCTGGTTGATGTATTCCACCATGATGACTCCGGTCTGCACAGAGACACCGAAGAGCGCCAGCATGCCGATGCCTGACGAAACGCTGAGGTAAGTTCCGGTAACCACCAGGGCGAGCAGGCCGCCGATGGGAGCCAGACCTACGTTCATCATAATCAGCGTTGCCCACTTGTAGGAACGGAACATGGTGAAGAGGATGATGAAGATAGCGAGAACTGTGATCGGAATGATGAGAGCCAGGCGCGCCGCAGCCCGCTTTTCACTCTCATATTCACCTGACCAGCCCAATGTATAGCCGCGCGGCATCTTCACCTTGTCGTTGATCTGTTTGATGGTATCTTCGACCGTGGATCCCAGGTCCCGGTCTCTCACATTGAAGGTCACTGCGATATATCGGCTGTTGCCTTCACGGTAGATGTCGTAGGCCCCATCCTTGATCTCCATCTTGCACAGTTGCGCCAGCGAGACACGCTCTCCGGAAGGGGCGAGCAGGCGAATATTGCTGATGGCTTGCTCGGTGTTGCGGTATTGCCCCTCGTAGCGCACCACCACGTTGTACCGCTGCTCGTCGATCAACACCTGGCTTACCGCGTTTCCGCCCACTGCCGTCTGCACGGCATCCTGTATGTCCGCCACGTTGATTCCAAAACGGGCCGCCATCTTGCGGTCGATCGACAGGTCAAGGTTCGGCTGGCCAAAATCGCGCAACAGCTTGACGTCGTGCATGCCCGGGATGGCAGCCATCACGGAGGCGACCTCGTCACCCTTCTGCTCGAGTACGCTAAGGTCATTGCCAAAGATCTTAAGCGCCAGAGATCCCTTGGTTCCGGTCATCGACTCGCCGACGTTGTCCTCAATCGGCTGCGAGAAGTTCCAAACAGCTCCCGGATACTTTTGCACTGCCAGGTTCATGGCGGCGATCAGTTCCTCTTTGTTCCTGTGAAATATTGGCCGCCACTGGTCATGCGGTTTCAAATCGACAAAATACTCGGTGTTTCCGAAACCGCCGGTATCGGTTCCGTCATCGGGCCGTCCCGCCTGCGACACAACGGTCTTTACCTCGGGGAACGATGCAAAGACCAGGCGCTCCTGCTCCGTGAATTTTTCTCCTTCCGAGAGACTGGTGCTGTTGGCCAGCGTGCCGCGCGCCCAGATGGCGCCTTCGTCGAGGTGCGGTAGGAACTCCGACCCGATGGCCCCGCTGAATCCCAGATACACCGTTCCCGCCACAGCAACCACGCCCACCCCTGCAATGATCCAGCGATGTGCGACCGCCCATCGCAACTGCTTCCGGTACCCGTTCGTGATAAATTCCATCACACGGTTTCGCCGTTCCTTGAATCCACCGCGGAAGAAGATGCTTGCCAATACCGGCACAATGAAGATGGAGAACGTCATCGCGCCCAGCAGAGCGAAAGCAACCGTCCACGCCATGGGCCGGAAGAGCCGTCCTTCGATGCGTTGCAGCGTGAAGATCGGCATATAAGCGGTGATGATGATTGCGATGGCGTAGAAGACTGGCCGCTGCACCTCGTGGCAGGCCTCGCGAATGATCTCTGCCACAGACTTCTTGGGATCGGCAGGGCCTTGTTCGCGCATATGGGCCAGGTGGCGAATGATATTTTCCATCATCACCACCGCCCCATCCACCACCATGCCGAAATCCAGAGCGCCCAAAGAGAGCAGGTTCGCGGGAATATGGTTTATGTCGAGGCATATCGACGCGAACAACAGGGAAAACGGAATCGTCAGAGCTACGATGAGGGCCGCGCGGGCATTGAGCAGAAATAGCAGAAGGATGATGGTGACCAGCACCATGCCTTCGATCAGGTTGTGCATCACCGTGTGCAATGTGAAATGCAGCAGGTCGCTGCGGTCCAGCATGGGTACCACCTTCACCCCAGCCGGCAGGATGCCGTTGTTCAACTGGTCGACCTTCTGGTGAATTGCATCCAGCGTCGGTTGTTCTTCCGCGCCTTTCTGCATCAGAACGCCGCCCTCGATCACATCGGGCTCGTCGACGATGCTTCCGTCCTCCATGTGGTTGGCCCGGGCCATATGGCCGAGCCGGATCATGGGGCCCTGCTGCACCTCCGCGATGTCCTTGACTCGCAGCGCCGTCCCGTTCTTGGTGGTCAGGACGGTATTCTCGATGTCCTGCACACTCTTGTAGAGCCCGAGCGCGCGAACGTTCATCTGCTGCATGCCGAGCTCGACGAAGCTGCCGCCGGCGTTGTTGTTATTGTTGGATAACTGCTGTTCCACCTGGCCGATACTCAGCCCATACGACACCAGTTTGTTCGGGTCTACCCTTACCTGGTACTCGCGCACCGTACCGCCAAAGTCGGAGACATCCACTACATTCAGGACGGATTTGAACTGCTTGAGCAGGACCCAGTCCTCGATCGATCTCAGTTCCGTCAGGTCGTATCGGGGGTCCGTGCTGCGTATCGTGTACCAATAGATCTGGCCGGTGGTACTCCAGTCCGTGCCGATCTGGGGTTGCAGGTTCTGTCCGCTGGGCAGATTGACCTGGGTCAGCCGCTCCATCACCTTCTCACGGTTCCAGTCGTTCACGGAGCTGTCGTCGAAGATCAGAGTTATGTACGAAAGACCGAAGATGGACTCTGACCGCAAAAACGTCATATGCGGCATTCCCGCCATCTGTACTTCAATGGGAATCGTCACCTGCTGTTCGATCTCCTCGGCGGAGCGTCCCGGCCACTGCGTAATCACCGATACATAGTTGTCCGCAATGTCGGGGTAGGCCTCAACCGGCAACTGATGAAACGAAATTGCTCCCCAGAAGACCAGCAGCAGCGCGATCGCAATCACCACAAAGCGATTGTTCAGCGCAAAATCGACAAGAGTGCGGATCATAACGTTCTCTCCAAGGCCCTTTTTCGGCGGTTACTGGTTGTCGATAGTGTTCTGCAACGGCAGTGGATTGATCACCACCTGCTGGCCAACCGCGATGCCCGAGACGATCTCCTGCATGGCGCCCGGTAAGAGATCTCCCCCGACCACCATCACTCTGCGAAACTTGTTGCCTGGCGAAGGCACATAGACCCAGTCGCGATCGTGCAGATGCAGGATCGCCGAGGCCGGCACAGCCGCGACCGTCTGCTCCGTCTTCCCCTGGAATGTGGCCGTCACAAACATTCCCACCTTCATCATGCCGGGATTGGCCACCTCGATTCGCACCTTGCCCGTCCGGATCGTCGGATCCAGAATCGGCAGAATATTGCTGACCCTGCCCTTCAGCACCCGGTCGGGATAGGCATTCAAAGTAATGTCGGCAGGGTCGCCGACGTGGACATTGGGCAGATCGTTCTCATACACATCGCACACAATCCACACCGTCGACAGGTCCGAGATGGTGAAGGGACTCGTTCCCAGGCTCTGCACGCCCGCCGCGTTGGTCACCTCCTGGTCGGTGATGACGCCGGAGACCGGCGCAGTGATATCGACCATGCCGGTGGGATGATTCACGTCGCTGCCCAGCAGGCGAAGATGCTCCGCCGCTGTGTCCTCGGCGATCTTCGCCTTGCTCTCGGTGTCCTCTGCCATCTGCAGATCGTTCAGCGAGTATGCGCCTTTCGCGTAGAGAAGCTGCATGCGCTCCAACTGCGCCTTGGCCAGCACCTCGTCGGCCACGTTCGACTGATAGTTCGCAAATGCGCCGGAGATATCGTCACTGCGCAGGCGCAGCAGCAGTTGCCCCTTCTTCACTTGATCGCCCAAGCGGGCGAAGAGCCCCACAATGCGTCCGGAGGCCAGCGAGATGACGGGGACTGTGCGGTCAATATCGGGATTCACCGTGCCGGTTACGGCAAGCTGCGCGGTCGCTCGGTGCTCCACTGCCGCGGTCGTTGGGTACTGGTCCGGGCGGTCAACGGAAAATACCTCCGCTTGGTAGGCCGTGGTGACCTTGGCCGGCGGCGGCGCACCGGCCGCGGGATCCGCCTCTCCCCGCTTGCAGGCTCCTGCCGCCATCAGCACGGCGGTGCCAAGAACCACGAGGCTGATTCTTACGGGACTGCGATGCACTCTGGTGGCTGAGGCGAACATGCTAACCCTCCTGAGCAAGCGAATCGGCGTCAGTCGGCGTAAGAAATGTCGGCATTCCGATCAGCATTGCTGCATGATGAAGACGTGCGGTGTCTGGGGATGCAGTGCAGGAACATGGCTCGTCCCTGCACTGCTCCACGTTGCGGATACTGCGTTACTGGATGACTGCGGTAGTCGGACTAGAACCTCACCATGAGCGCTTCCGTCACAACGAGCTGGTCTTTGACAAGGGACGGGAACCAGACTGCCGAAGTCTGGCCAACCGGTCCTCCGCAGTCATGTTCGGCTGCTACAAGTCCCGCTCCGCCTGGTGCCCAGCCGTCACCGGAGGAGGCACCGGTGGCGCAAGCGTAGGTCCCCGGGGAGCCATTGTTGCCACCCGGAGGAGTGATGCCTCCACGTCCGGTCCAGTACGGCACATCCGAGTGACGATAGCCCGTCTCTGTGCGGAAGGTGATGTACTGGCTGGGCATGTAATCATAGGTGACTGTCATGTCCCATGAATGCGCCTGATCCCCTGGGTTCTCCGTGAAGTAAGGCGATCCAGTGAAGGCAGTCGCGCCGTTGATGGGCGGCAGCAGGGTAAGATAGCGGCCTGGATTGGTCATCATGCCGCCCCCGAGTGTGAGGGCGTACTTGTCCTTTTTCCACCACGTTCGGTCGTAGGCCATCCATCCAAGGAAGTCCTGTTTGAAGGACTGTCCACCGCCAGCGGCCGCAGGCGCCTTCGGGTTGCCGTGGCAGGCTACGTTCTCGTTCGGAGGGCCGGATCCATCCAGGCCGTATTCGCAACCGGCGTCCGCGGTAACGGTGAATGCAGCCTTGTCGATGTAGTTTTTCTTGTTGTCGTAGTATTTGACCTCGATGCTGTCGTCGGTGTGCAAACGGTGACGATACGGCAAGCCAAGATCATCTTCGCCCACACCGTAGTTGTTGAAGACCAAGTCTAGCCACGGCCGGGGGCGGTACATAATCTGCCCGCCCAGTCCCGGCTTGCTGTTAGGTCTTGCATACGTCTGCCAACCATTGATGATCCACGGCTCAATCTTCAGTTTCTCGGTCGGGAAGAACTGTAAACGCAGCCCAGTGAAGAACCACGGAGTATTGGAGGATACATACGACGGTTGGTAGGCCCAATTGTCGGCGTTATAGTAGCTGAATAACCCGATGTAGGAGACGAAGATCCCGGCATCGACATTAATGCCATGCATCTTGTCAAAGTGATATCCGCCCCACGCCTCCGAGACGTATCGGTATGCGTCGGAGAGGTCCCATTGGCCTCGGTTGTAGCTGGCATCGTTGCGTGGCGTGGTGGTGGCCCACTCGCCAAACATGGTAAGGAACCTGCCGCGAACATTGTCGATGCGAATGTCGCCACCGAAGCTCAACTGCTCCAACTGGAATTCCTCCGCGCGAAATGTCTCGGTCGAACCGCCCAGGGAGTCGTCTGCCGGATGGTTATGGTCCCAGGTGTAGTTGGTGTCGGCTCGAAACTCCGGCGTGAAGTACTTCGTTGACATCGGGCTGTCGACCACGCGGCCGTTCGAATTCATCCATGTCCAGTCCCCTGGGAACGGAGCGCTCTTTTTAGTCCTCTCCGCGCTTATGTTCGGAGTCGAATCGGCAACGGTCTTCTCAAGCGCCGCAAGACGCGCCTTTAAGTCCGCCAACTGCTGCTCGGCGGTCTGCGGCGCGCTGGACGAGGTTGATGTTGTGGGCGTGGCCTGTGCATACGCGCTGCTTCCAGCCGCGGCCATACAGACCAGGAAGGCCAATCCACATGCAATGGCTGACTTCAAATAATTGTTAGGCATACTCTGTCCTCTTTCTCCGGCGGATACACGTCCACCTAAGCGGTTTTTGTAATCGCTGGCAGTTAATGATTGGCTAATTTGCTGCGATTTATTTCAAGCGCGCGATGCGTTGCTGCACGATGCCGATCACACGCTGCAGCTTGTTGATCTGATCGGCTGCCTGAGTGTCGTTCCGCCTCATTGCCTTCTCGCGCAGCCGGGCAACTCGGTCCATCGAGAGGCCCAGGTTCTCTTCGAGCGCGCTAAGTTCCACGGTATAGAAATATGTTGACTGGCCGAGTGCCATAATTACCACCTCCACATGTAGCAGATGCTCTAGTGTGCCGGGAGGGACATAAGAATGGCATAAAGAAACAATAGAAAGTTCGCAAAATGGTTTATTTGCACTCGTGCTGTCATTCTAGTGGGCTCTTGTGTGCCGTCTGGTGTGTCATTCGCGTGCGACACCACATGCCGGTAAATTCCAGGTATCGAAATCTTTAACAATCATCTTCTATCTTCCTTATGCGCTCCTTATGCGGCCCCTCCTAGAGTCGTTTCAGGAGGTACCTAACATGAACCGGACACTGGTACTTGTTGCGACACTCTCTCTTGCCCTTCCTTTTACAGGAATGGCACAATCCACGACGCAGACAGCAAGCCTGTCTGCGCCAATGACACCACGTGAAGTACACAGCCTGATGCTGAGTGCGCACAGCAGCACACAATACCAGCAGATCGCCGGCTACTTCCATCAGCAAGAGGCGAAGCTCCGCGCGGAAGCCGCAGCCGAGAAGATCGAACGGGACCGCCGAGCTCCGGACAACGCAGCTCTCTATCATTATCAGAAGTATCCGCGCCCATTCGATACGGCCCAGTCCCTCTATGAGTCGTATCTCTCTAAGGCCGATAGCGCAGCCGCGCAGGCACAGCACTTCGACCAACTCGCGGCGGCGAAGTCCCAGAACGGCCAGCAACTCGCATCGACTTCTCAGGACAAGCTGTAATGCGGCACTGCGAAGGACCCAAAATCGGGCACATGGAACGTGCATCCCCTCACGGGAGATATCGTTCCATGTGCCCAAATTTATTTTAATGATCTTTTTGCGCTTTCCTTATCCCCTCATTACAACTTCGTTCACTACCATCTAGATGGGATTTCTTGAATGATCTCACGGCTTACAATGGTCATTCCGTTGACGGAGAAGCGGTCGTGGATGCAGCTGCTGGAGCAGTGCGCGATTGGATGCGCCGCCATTGCGGCTTTGACCTTTGTCGCGTATCGATTGCATTTTCCACTCGCCACTGCCGGCTTTATGTATTTGCTGGTGGTGGTAGCCGCCTCACTTTTCTACGGAATCTGGCAGGCGATATTTATCTCTCTGATCGCAGTCTCCTGTCTTAATTTCTTCTTTGTTCCGCCGATCTGGACCTTCATAGTTTCCGATGCGCGGGATTGGATCGCTCTGATCTCTTTCCAGGCTTGCGCGTTGCTGGTAAGCCGTCTCTCCTCCAGAGAGTCGGGTATTGCGCGCGATGCCAACTACCAACGGATCCAGATGAAGAAGCTCTACGAACTGAGCCGCGGCATCCTGCTCTTCGATCTGCACCATCCCCCCGGATCGCAGTTGGTACAGCTTATCCGGCGCATCTTTCAAGCCGAAGATGTCGCCATCTTCGACGCAAATTCTGCCCTGCTCAATCACGAGGGAACCTGGCCGGCAGAGGAGCAGCAGATTGCCAAGACAACCTACCTTACCGATCACAACGAGGACGACCACGACACGCGCACAACGCAGCGTGTGATTCGCATTGGGAACAAGTCCATCGGCGCGATGGCCATTCGCGGAGAGGTCGATCCGCTGATTGTCAACTCCATCGCTTCGCTTGCCGCAATCGCCTATGAACGTCAGCGCTCGTATGAAAAAGAGGCGAGCGCAGAGAACGCGAAACAGGCGGAGCAACTGCGTGTTGCCGTGCTGGATGCGCTGGCGCACGCATTCAAGACGCCGCTGACGGCAATTTGTACTGCCAGCTCCGGCCTGCTGGAGATGGGCACACTGGACAAGACCGAGTCCGAGTTGGCGGATCTGATTAATGAAGAGTCGATCAATCTCAACCAGCTCTGCACCCGTCTGCTACAGACCGCGAAGCTGGAGGCCTCCAGCGTCTCCCTGCGCACCGAACCGGTGATTGTATCGAGGTTGGTGAAGGATGTAGTAGCGGAGCTATCGGGAACGCTCAAGCAACACCCGATCGAGCTCTCCATTGAGGAGCAGGAGACGCCGCTTCAGGGCGACCGGGAACTGCTCACGATGATCCTGACGCAGTATCTGGACAACGCAGCCAAGTACTCCGCGCCCGACGCCCCCATCGACATCGCGGTACGCGAGAGCGACTCCGAGTTGCTGCTCTCGGTGCATAACCAGGGATCGCTGATCCAGATGCAGGACCGCGAGCGCATCTTCGAGCGATTCTATCGCAGTTCCGACGCCAAGGAGCGCGCACCCGGTGCCGGGGTTGGTCTGTCCATCGTCAAAAAGGCGGCAGAGGCTTACCACGGGCATGTATGGGTGACCAGCGCCGAACAGGATGGCACGACTTTCTTTTTATCGATTCCGAAGATACAGATGGGAGGGTACTAGCCATGGAATCCGGGCTGATTCTGGTTGTGGACGACGAGCTGTCCATCCGTCGCGCGCTGCATACCACCCTCAACAATCTGGGGTTCAGGACGGTGGAGGCGGCGCGCGGCGAGGAGGCCCTGTCGCTGCTGCGCACGAATGCCTTTGAAGCGGTACTGCTGGACATCAATATGCCGGGCATGAGCGGCATCGACGCCTGCAAGATCATGCGCAGCCGTTTTCCGCGCATTCCCATTCTGATGCTCACCGTGCGCGACAGCGAAGACGACAAGGTGGAGGCGCTGGACGCTGGCGCGGATGATTACATCACCAAGCCCTTCCAGTTGCGCGAGCTTACAGCCAGGATGCGGGCCGCAATGCGCTGGGCCAGGATGCCGGACACCCAGGAGGCGGCTGTGTTGCGCATCGACGAGATTGAACTCGACCCGGCGCGCCACACGGTGAAGAAGGCCGGCCGGCTCATTCACCTCACGCCCAAGGAGTTCGAGTTGACGCACCACCTGATGACCCATGCAGGCAGACCCATCCAGCATAGCCGCCTGCTGAATACCGTGTGGGGAGAAGGATACGGCAACGAACTGGAATATCTGCGCACCTTCATGCGTCAACTGCGCAAGAAGCTGGAAGACGATCCTGCGAACCCCAAGTACCTGCTCACGGAAGCGCACGTCGGATATCGCTTCGCGGAGAAGTTGTAGCGTCGCTGTCCTGCGACAAAGAAGGGGATGGAATGGAAAGTCGCCAGCAGCTTATCATGTGGTAAGTGATTTGGAACTAACTGATTACAGGCAGGTTAATATAAACATAACCCATAGCGTGCCAATATCGATAAGTTGTCGATTATAAATAGCTTGCTGGTGCCGGGAGGGGGGGTCGAACCCCAACCGTCATTCTACCCATGTAAGTTATTGATTCTACAAACAGCCAGAAACGCCAGAAACGCCAAAAGCGCAGCTTTTGGGTACATTCCAGGTACAAAGCGCGAACCGGATGTCAGAACCAAGAAGGCCTGCTCGAAGGTTCATCGTACCTGCCAATCTATCCGGCATAAGACGACTCGATAAGACCCTTCGCAACCACTTTGACGACCAAATCGCCAGAAATGTGCTGGCTGCAACGTTATGCCGCCACCCGCTGCAACGTTATGGCTCTTACGCAATTTTGGTGAAGAACAGCCGATAATGCCAGAAAAAGCACATAATCCACTATCCGCCGCTGGCGCGAGAAGACAGCGAGCATATAAGACATCTGAAATCAACATCAGTTTATCGGTCTTAGCAACAAATGAGCAGTATCACCAAATGTGCGGAAGAACCAACGTTATGCCGCCACTAGCGACGAAGCGCTGCACAGTTATCCCGCCACCCGTTTCGGACGAAACCCGTCACCCGTTTCAATCCATCCCACCATCGGAAGCGACCTCACTGTCGGAAACTTCGCTT
>Ga0224554_1000671_pt1 | contig 26827 bp, 27 predicted proteins | sample 714S22024metaG_FD_180666 | JGI IMG/M metagenome (GOLD analysis project Ga0224554, IMG submission 180666) | Peat soil microbial communities from Stordalen Mire, Sweden - 717 S2 20-24 | ecosystem: Environmental > Terrestrial > Soil > Wetlands > Peat | place: Sweden: Norrbotten County, Stordalen...
CGTACTGGCCGACGCCGAGTTCGATTCGGAACGCAACCACACCTTCTGCCGCGAGCAACTCCAGGTTCAAAGTATCATCCCGGCCAAACCCCTCTCCAGTTGCAAGGCATCCGGTGTGCGCCTTCAAATACGGGAGAACTTCCCCGCAGAACAGTATGGAAAACGCTCCTTGATCGAAAGCGTCTACTCGGCAGTGAAACGTAAACTCTCTTGCCGTGCGCCCGGTAGAACCCTGCACACGCAATCCCGCCAAGCTCTCCTGCTCGGCTCGGCCTTCAACCTATACCGCCTCTGACTGCCTGCTCGCTGACTGCCGGCAGAGAGGATGTCAACAGAGCCAAGCTGTTTCATAACCTGCAACTCGTCGAATTTGAAGAACATCTCTAAGACCAAAGCCCTGTGTTTACGGCACCTCCGTTCGGCGCGATCTAAGGAACCTCTGCACAAGTCCGCAGGGCGCGTCATTGTTGAATAAACTATAAGCATGAAACGAATGGCGCGTTTTCAGCAAACACTGGCATCGCAGTCGAGTTTTGCAAAGTATGGTCGCAAGAGCAAGCGGGAGCTGTTTCTTGACCATATGAACCAGGTGGTACCGTGGTCTGAGTTGCTGGCGCTGGTTGAGCCCGTTTATCCCAAGGCAGGCAACGGCCGGCAGCCGGTGGGCCTGGCGATCATGCTGCGGACCTACTTTTTCCAGCAGTGGTTTAGCTTGTCTGACCCCGGCATGGAAGAAACGTTCTATGAGTCGCCTGTGCTGCAGCGCTTCGCCGGAGCGGATCTGGGCGTAACCGCGGCGCCGGATGAGACCACCATCCTTCGCTTCCGCCACTTGCTTGAGCAGCACGATCTGTGCGGCGAAATGCTGATGACGGTGAATCGCTACCTGGAAACGAAGGGCGTCCGCATCAGCACGGGCACCATCGTAGACGCGACGATTATTCATGCGCCCAGTTCGACGAAGAACTCCAGCGGCAAGCGCGACCCTGAGATGCATCAGACCAAGAAGGGCAACCAGTGGTACTTCGGAGCCAAGGCGCACATCGGCGTGGACAGCAAGGAGACGGTGGTGCATTCGATTGTCACTTCAGCGGCCAGCGTGGCGGATAAACATATGCTGCCCGACTTACTGCACGGCGAAGAGCGCAAGGTATGGGGCGATGGCGGCTATCAAGGCCAGACCGAGGCCATTCGCGCAGCGGCGCCAAAGGCGCAGGATATGACATGCCGCCGGACCAAATACAAGGACTATGTGGATGAAGAAGCCAAGCGCAAGAACACGACCAAGGCCCGAGTTAGGGCCAAAGTCGAGCATCCTTTTCGCATCCTGAAGCGTGTCTTCGGATTTACCAAGCTTCGTTACCGTGGCATCTGGAAAAATCACCAGTGGCTGTGCGCGGCCTTCGCGCTGGTGAACCTGTACCAACACCGTAACCGGCTGGCCCCGCAAAGGGCATAGTGTCTCTGGAGGCCGGAAAACGGCCTCACAGAGACCAAAAGGACAAGCAGCAACACACATTTTCCGACAGAAAACCGACTCAAAATCAAGAAATCATCAGAAGTCGCGTTGTCGCTGCAAAATCACGCACCTGCGCAGAGGTTCCCTAACGCGTGCCCTTCATAATCGGGTTATGAAACAGCTTCTAAGCGAGTTCACTTCTCCCTCGCCCCACACCACCTATCCTTCATCGCTGTGGGGATTCCCATTTGCCTGAGTTGGCGGAGTTGAAGATGGCGTCGATGACGGCCATATTCTTGATGGCGTCTTCGACGGGGACGGGAATCTCGGTGCCTCCCAGAACGGCTTTGGAGAAGGCATCACCTTGCAGAGTGTATTGATCGCAGGCGGGAAAGGTCTCGGTGGTGATGTCGCCGCCGAAGAGGTCTCCGCCGTCGTCGATGAAGAGGCGAGTTGGGCGGTCGGGAGGTGCGTTGAAGGGGATTTCGATCTCGATGCGTCCGCAGGTGCCGAGGAAGTGGATGCGCTGGTAGGGGACCAACTGCGTGCTGCAAGTGAAGATGGACTGCCCTGCGGGGAAGTCGAGAATGGCCGAGGTAAGGCGATCAGTGTGCATCTGGGGGTCGCGGTCGATACGGGCGACAACGCGGGTGGGCTCCTGTGCAAATGCAAAGCGCGATGCATGGATGAGGTAGCAACCGATGTCCAAGAGGGCGCCACCGCCGCACTCGACATGGTTGCGGATGCTGGACGGGTCAGTGTTGAAGTAGCTGAAGAAGCTGAAGATAGAGCGGAGTTCTCCGATGCGGCCTTCATTAAGCAGTTCGCGGAGGCGGAGCCATTGGGGGTAGCTGCGAATCATGAAGGCTTCGCCAATCTTGACGCCGGTACGTGCCTGGACGGCAAGAAGCGCTTCGGCCTCGGTGACGGTGAGGCTGAGGGGTTTCTCGCAGAGAACGTGCTTGCCGGCTTCCGCAGCTTTGATGGTCCAAGGGACGTGAAGCTGATTGGGAAGAGGATTGTAGATGACGTCGATATTCGGGTCGGCGAGGAGATCTTCGTACGAGCCGTAGGCCGTTGGGATGCCGAGGGTGGTTGCTGCTTCCCGGGCCTTCGCGAGATGGCGGGATGCGATGGCTGTGACGCTTAGGTATTGGCTACGCTGCATGCCGGGAATGACTTTTTTGAGGCCGATGTCTGCGGTGCTGAGGACTCCCCAGCGGAGTTTGTTGGACATGGCGGTGATTATACAAGCCCGGCAGGACTCTTGTACCCGCAGCTCATGAGCGGGCCAGGGCCAACTCATCTAAATGGCTTTAGGTGAGTAGGCTGGGGCTTTAGTGTCTGCATGAGAACGCCATTGCCCCGATTGATGGCGGTTTACGGGTTGACTTCTTTCCCGGATTGGCGGTTTCATGCTTCGTCCAGGGTTGCGTTTTGGCTTCCGATTGCGCCTCAGTCGGCATGCATGGTATGCATCCAGATTAAGTTGTAGGCAAGTGTGGCTAAGGTAAATTCGTTGCTCACCCGGGCGAGGCCGCGGGTGCGAAACTTGCGCATTCTGCGTTGTTGTTTCAAGACTCCGAAGACTGGTTCGACAGCCGCTTTTCGCCGCGTGTAGGCAGCCTGCCGGGCAGGACTTCGCAGCTTGCGCGCATCCTGCAATGGGCCGGGGCGCAGGCCTTGCCATGGCAGCTAACTCCCAGGTTCAAAGCGCGCGCCAAATTCGAATCCGGTACGTATCCATCGATGTTGTGCTGTTCCATCTACTGCAGGTTGGTGGTCGAGAAGAACCCGCTGTCGGTCAGCACCTGACCGGGCGGCGTGCCCATCGCTCGCGGACCTGTTCGACCATGGGCAGCAGCTAGTGGTTATTGGCGGCGTTCTGCGTCACCCGCTGGGCCACGATCAGGTGGTCGTCCGAGATCGTGATCTCGCCTGTGTAGCCGAACTGAAAATTCCCTCCGCGCTGGCGCAGAAAGCGCGCGTCCTCGTCGCTCCGCGCCAGCTTCTTCAACCCGCTCTTGCGCAGCCGTTCCAGCCGCGCGAGCATCTCAGTCAACGCCCGGCCCAGCTTGAGCAGGCCCAGACGCCGCTCCATCTCCAGCACCTGCGTAAAGCAATCGTTCAAGGCCGCGCATGGAGCCGCCGAAACACGCTCAAAGCCCAGTTGTCCACATGCGCTCCGCCGGCCAGATAGCGTAGCGGCAAATCCTCCACCAGACGCCGCTCCAGTTGCCGCGCGCTGGTGATGCCCAGCGCATAACCGTAAAGCCAAATTCTCAGCATCAGCTCGGGCGCATGCAGCGCCCCGCCCTCGGCCGCGCAAGCCTGCTCGAAGCCGCTCAGGTCGAGCCGTTCCACCACCCGCCGCGCGAAGAAGCAGAGATGATCCGTGCCTAACTCATCCGCACGCTGGGCGGCAGCAAATACGCTTGCTCTGGACTGTAAGCCTTAAGGAGCCTCTGATCAGATCCTGATATTTTCCGCGTTGAAGGTTGGAGGCTGTCTTCCTGGAGAGATTCCGTATTCCGACGGCGATTTCAAGAGTAAATGTGCTTTGTGCGTCCGCATTTTGCGTCTCTGGAGGCCGTTTTCCGGTCTCCGGAGACACTACGCCCCTTGCGGGACCAGCCGCCTGCGGTGCTGGTAGAGATTGACCAGGGCGAAGGCCGCCAGATGCCAGTGGTGATTCTTTAGGATGCCGCGATAACGCACCTTGGTATAACCAAAGACGCGCTTCAAGATGCGAAAAGGCCACTCCACCTTAGCTCTAACTCGCGACTTAGTCCGGTTCTTGCGCTTCTCGTCTTCATCCACGCCCTGCTTGGTTTTCACGCGCCGATTGGTCATGTCCTGCGCCTTGGGCGCAGCCGCGTGGATCACCTTCGTTTGCCCCTGATAACCCGCGTCGCCCCAGACCGGGGTCCCCACGAACAGGTCTTCGTTCGTGGGGTGCGAGACCTTCTTCTCTTCGCCGTGCAGTAAGTCAGGCAACATATGCTTGTCATGCACCGAGGCCGCCGACGTGCAGACCGAGTGCACCACGCCTTCCTTGCTATCGACGCCAATGTGCGCCTTGGCGCCGAAGTAATACTGGTTGCCCTTCTTGGTCTGATGCATCTGCGGATCGCGCTCCTTCTTCTTGTTCTTGGTCGACGACGGCGCGGCGATGATGGTGGCGTCAACAATCGTGCCGGCAGAGATGCGAATGCCTTTACTGTCCAGATACTGGTTCACGGTATCCAGTATCTTGCCGCATAGCTCATGCTGTTCCAGGAGATGGCGAAAGGTCAGGATGGTGCTCTCGTCGGGCGCGGCGGCGCGGCCCAGCCGGGGTCCCCGCGGATAGGTCTTCGTCCGCGGGGTGGAAGGTCAACGCCGGCAAAGCCGCGCAGCACGGAAGACTCATACAACGCGTCCTCGGCGCCTGGGTCAGACAGGTTGAACCAGTGCTGCGGAAACTAGATGCGCAGCATGATCGACAAGCCGACAGGCTGGCGGCCGTTGCCCGCCTTGGGATAATGCGGCGCGATCAAAGGCTCCAATTCGGACCAGGGAACCACCGACTCCATCGTCTGCAAAAACTGCTCCCGACGGCTGGGCCGCGCATACTTTTCAAAACTCGGCTGGTTCGCAAAGGTTATCTGGCGCATCGCAATCTCCATCCACATGCCATTGGATGCAAGCACGGCGCCGGTGGATGACTTAATCAGAGGCTCCTTAAATCGCGACATACTTCCTTGTCTTGCATTTTAATGTGAAAATCAAGTACCTTCCGGGGTTCTCACGCAGACACTTTAGCACCAGCATTGAGAAGGGAAAAAGTGCTTTTTCGGTTCAGCGCCTTACGCCGCATCCAACCGGAGTGCGGCGTAGTCGCGCCCCAGCACGGCGCAGAGCGCTTCCACCACCAGTTCGTGGTCGTCGCGCTGCGGCAACCCGGAAACGGTCACACTGCCCACCACTCCGGCGCCGGCCACGGCCAGCGGAAACGATCCGCCATGCTCTGCAAAATCGGCCACCGGCAGGCCACTTTGTTCAAGCAGCGTCTCGTTCTTCAGCTTCAGGCTCAGGCCAACGGCATATGAACAGCGATGGAACCGCGCCACCACATTGCTCTTTCGCCGCACCCACTCAGCGTTGTCTGGAGGGGTGCCGTCCAGCGCTGAATAGAAGAGTGGCTGTCCGAAGCGCCGCACATCGATAACCACCGGCAGGCCGCGGTTTTCGGCCATGGTTCTCAGCCTGGCGCCCAGATTCCACGCCACCTGTGCGTCCAAGCACGGCAACTGCAGTTCGCGTTCCTGCAACGCTACCCGCTCCAAGTCTTCGCTCAATCCCATTTCGTTCCGCCTTCTCTTACACCTATCATCATAGAGCGGATCCCTCGGCTTGCGGTTCCTTAGTTTCCGGCGTCATGGGTCAACTTTTAGATGCAGCAAGCTTTAGCCCGCATTTCCTTTTTGAGTCGTAATTCTGAAACCTCGGAGCGTCACAATTGTCAATGTTTATGAGGGTGCGAACGCGATGAAGACGTTCCGGGGGTGAATACCCAATGGATGAGATACAAAAGCGGCCCTTTCAGCTTTCCTTCAATTTCTCCCTGAAGGTTGATTTCCGGGGATCACGAGTTACGTCAGACGCCGGTCGCCGTGGCGACATAGTGACCGAGAATGCCATGATTAATGACCTGTGCATTGAAAGTGGACTGGGGTGCAAGTGTGTGCAGCAGATTGGGGATGTTCTCCTGGCCTTCGGGGGCAAAGGTTTCCTCATCGCGTGCGCCGCCACCGAAGGTCACGACGACGGCTTTTTGTCTTTGCGGCAGATTTGCAGCCTGCAGAGGAGCCAACCCGAACAACGCACCCGCGCACTAAGGCCAATAGCCGAGCGCAGAAACTCGTGCCGATTCCATGCTATGGAATTTGCTAAATTGCGCGGATTAGGGTGTTGCAAGAAAGGCATGTTCCTCTCACTGCATCTTGACCTGGGAATGGTTTCAGTTGCCGCTTGCCAATGGCGATTGTTTCCTGATGGCCGCATTCGAGTTCCAAACGTAAAGTATGCTTGCGCTCCTTCACATGTCAAAATGTTCCCAGCTGGATGTACACCACTTCAAGCTGGTGCTTGAAATTCAGTCCACGGTCGGGACGGGCATAGTTGCAAGCGGCTCCTTCTGACACTCGCGGCCGGCTGAGTGCATGCTTTAATGCGACGCCCCGGGATGTCCATGAGCTTCAGACCGATCTCAGCGTCAATTCGTCCTGACTAGCTTGCGAGATATCCGGTATTTTGAAGTAGACGCACTTTCCATCTGGATCGGCAAATTCAGTAAGCGTCAGCGTCGTACTTCTGTCGTCACCAAGTGCTCCTACACTAGTCCCAGCCTTCAGCCAACATCCGATTCCATCGGGCCGCACATCGACACTTCGCACCGGCGACTGCTCGATTGCCGCCATGTCAATTACAATCCGACCAAGATCATCAGCGCTCTTCCCAGCAAGAGCTGTATCCTGCTGTGGATTGAGGGTGAACACCAGTGGCCCCCGCATGATTGCCACCCGGCCAGCCTGTCGCTGCCTTCCCCGCACAAACCGCCAATCCATTGTCATTTTGAGCAATACTTGATCGCCGGCTTGCCAACGCCGCTCGATTGTGGCGAATGTTCCTGGAGTGCATGCCATCTCCACAGGCATGCTGTTCACTGAAACGGTGGCTGTATGGCACCAGCGGGGGATCCTCAACTTGAGAGGAAAGGATGCCGGGCGGGAAGGTTCCACTCGAATCGTGACATCCCCCGAACTTGGGTAATTGGTTTCCTGCTGTATCGCAATCGAAAGCCCGTCACCTATGCTAACCTTCGCCTTGGAGGTTGAATAGAGGTTGATTACCACTCCATTTTCCGCCCGGTAATAAACCATCGCGGGAAGTTCCGAGATAATCCTGCGGAAGTTGCCAGTGCAGCAACACTCACCGGCATAAGCGCGGTCACCCTCAAAAGGGGTGAAGTAGCGGAGATGGCTCCCGTCGGGGGATTGTGCCCCAAATAGTGTATTCAAGATGGTTCTCTCTAACAGATCTCCGAAGTGGGAATCAGCAGTGAGCCTCAGGAGGTGTTCATAGACACGAATCTGATAACAGGTGGAACATGTTTCCTGAAGATCGCGGCCTCCATCCTGATCGTCCGTCCAGACCTCCGCTTGCCCTACTCCGCCGGTGATTCCCATTCCATTGCCCGCCGTCATGAATTTGAGGGCCTTTGTGGTGGCCCTAAGCAATTTCGGGTCCGGTTCTATGCTGTACAACTCCAATTGGGCGAGACTTGCGGCCATGTATGCGTAGGTATGCCCTAGTACGAGGGGTCGCCGTCCAAGCACTATGCCAGGATCCCAGTTAGGCAGGTCGCGCTGCTCTAGTTCGAAGTCGAGGTAGCGCCGGTCTCCTGTGACCCTATAAAGCGTGACCATTGTCCGGTCCATGCCCGTAGCAGCAACATGCACGGCAATTTCCTGTCTATCCTCCCAATCTGCAGGCATCGTCGACCAGTTATTGATGATGTAATCTGCAGCTTGTTTAGCGGCAGTCAATGCTTGTTTGTTGCCGAAGTATTTGTAATCACTCGTAAGTCCATAAATGATGTAACCCATCTCATGGAGATCCCAGACCGTCCACATTCTCTTCTCCGGGATCATGTCCCCAATGTAACCATCCAAACCCTGGGTTGCGATGATCTGTTCGACAAGATGAGTCTTCAGGGAGAGGACCCTTTCGTCCTTGGTGTAGTAGGCAAATCTTACCGACGCATCGATCAGCTTTCCCATCGCAACATAGCCATCCCTGGCATTCTTATGCTGGAAATAAGACAGAAAGTCCTGATCCACATTAAGGGCGAGAAGGTTGTTCTTGATCGTCAGAGCTATGCGCCGGCCGATTTCCCCCCCCAGGGTTACGTCGGTCAGGTCAACCGGAACCAGCTGTTTGGATGTGGGCTGGGCTTCTGGCTCTCTTGCCTCGGCAGCGTTCGATGCGGTACTGAGACCGACACCCTGAAAGGCAGTTGCTGCGGCAGTCGATCCAAATATCTGGAGCATCCGGCGGCGTGTGTAGTGCATTGAATTCAATTTGATCTACCCTTTCCTGATTCCAGAAGACTGTCATTGAAGAAGCCACGACTTCGCGGTGACGTTTACGTTAACGGCAAGACTGTATCATTTATTTTCAGCAGTTGTCAAGGGATATTTACTTACGCCACCGACCGCAACAGGTTGTGGTTTGACTAGAGTTGAAAACGGCGCTTGGCCACTTGCACGGCCTGTTGGGCCAGTCGATAGAATAGTTTGCTGCGAGATTTAGAAGTGCGGCGGTTAAATCGAAACGTGAACTCGTCGAGATATTCGTCAAGATGAGCATGGGCAATCGCGCCTTGATGGGTGCCGAGCAACCATCGCTTCAACAGCGCGATCACGCGATGGACGCGCAGAAGCAGGTGTTCTCCTTCCTCCTGATGGCTCTGTATCTGGCGGTCATGCATATATCCGTCCAAGCCCAGATAGACAGGTAGGCCATCGGTTCGGACCGTACGTCCAAGCACAATGGCCTGACCTATGAACCCGTGCAATGTGGCCTTGGTCACGTCTGGCATGCCGCGTAGACGAATGCGGCCGATGCCTTTTCCATCCTCCTCGGCAGCGACGATAATCAGAGCCTTGAGTTCCGTCTGCCTGCCGATTACGCCAGGTTCCTCCCCGCCCCAGTAGGTCTCGTCCACCTCGACGACGCCATCCAGCCGGTCACGGCCCGGGCGAACCATGGCCCGGCGAACTTATGCAGCATCACCCAAGCAGTCTTGTAGCTGCCCAAGCCCAGAACACGCTGCAAGCCCAAAGCGCTGATGCCGTTCTTTTGACTGGTGATCTGCCACATGGCGCGGAACCAGATCGCCAGGGAAAGGTGGCTGTCCTGAAAAACGGTCCCCGCGGTAATCGACATCTCATACCGGCAATGATCGCAGCGCCAGCGATTCCGCCGAACCGACCAAGCCTCAGCTCCTGCGCACCGAGGACAGACCCATCCGCCCGACCAACGCAGAGCTGCGAGGTATTCCGCGCATGCCTCCTCGCTGCTAAACCGCTGCCCAACTCCAGCAACGTTCGCGGAAAATCCTCGCTCATGACCCCAAACCCTATATCTTGGGGTCGGTAGCGTCAAGTAAATACCGCTAAATTGGAAAAGACTGTGGATCTGCGTGCGGTGCGGAATAGCTCACCAGAGCCATAGCAGAGGCCACAGGCCCTTGACCGCGTGTACGAAAACGTTCTAACTTTATGTAGTCAGATCCAGTATCAGACGATGAAATCGATGGCGTTTCCGCTTGAACCCCTTCGGAAAAAACCGTGCTACGCATTGGGAAGGGCTCTGCCAAGCAATGACTATTTCCGCCCACAACCGCGTCGAACCTCTGCTAAAGACTCCGGGATGGACGTTTATCCAATTCGAATACCGGAGACCATGGCTTTCTTAATGGAGGAAAAGGGCAATGAGTAACTGGAATGGACTCGACCGGAGGCGGTTTCTGCTGGGGGCGGCAGGCGCAGCCATGAGTCTCAGTATCACGGATAAACTTGCCGCTCAGATTGCAGCCGCTGGGGATTCCCGGCAACCGAATGGCACTCCTCAGAACGCGATCTTTGTGAGCTTGACAGGAAGTGATGCGAGCACAGGCGGCATCACGGATCCCCTCCGCTCGTTTAAGGCGGGGCAAGCCGCCGCGCGGATGTTGAAGGAGAAGACTACAGGAGCCGTAACCGTGTACTTTCGCGCAGGGACCTATTACCTTCCAGAGACCATTGTTTTTGCTCCAAGCGATTCCGGAGAACCGGAAGCACCGGTCACTTACGCCGCGTTTCCGGACGAGGACGTGAGTCTCAGCGGCGGCACACCCTTGCGGCTGCAGTGGACCGCTTATCGCGACGGGATCATGAGGGCCAAGGTGCCGCCAGGCACTCGTACCGATCAGCTTTTCGTAAACGGGGAGCGCCAGACTCTCGCCCGTTATCCCAACTATGACCCGAATGCAGACCGCCTCAACGGCTGGGCCCCGGATGCTATCAGCAAAGAGCGGGCAAGCCGGTGGCGGGATCCTCGTGGCGGCTATGTTCATGGATTGAACGAGCCGTTATGGGGGAGCATACATTTTGTAATCACCGGCAGGAATCTGGAGGGGGAACTCCTGTTGGACGGGGGCTGGCAGCAAAATTACGAAAATCGGTTGCATGAGAAGTATCGGTTTGTGGAGAACATTTTCGAAGAGTTGGATGCGCCGGGAGAGTGGTTCCTCGATGAGCAGGGTTCCACTCTGTATTATTACCCACCCGAAGGACTGGATTTGCAGCATGCCGCAGTTGAAACTGTACGACTGAAGCATCTGGTGGAGTTTCAAGGAAGCGCAGACAGGCCCGTAACGGCGATCGAATTAAGAGGCTTCACATTCAAGCACAGCTTACGAACATTTATGGAAACCCGAGAGCCGTTACTCCGGAGCGACTGGCGCATTTATCGAGGGGGCGCCGTGTTCCTAACCGGAACCGAGGACTGCAAAGTGAGCGGCTGTTTTCTGGACCAATTGGGGGGAAATGCAATCTTCGCAAGCGGGTACAACCGCCGGCTCGTCCTCTCCGGCTGCCATATTGCGCGAACGGGAGCAAGCGGCGTCTGCTTTGTGGGCAGCCCGGCGACGGTTCGATCTCCGCTCTCCGAATTCAGTAAGACGCGAACTTTGGCTGAAATCGACACGACCCCAGGCCCCCGATCGAACGAATACCCAAAGGATTATACGGTTGAAGACACCTTGATTTACCTGACGGGCCGCGTTGAAAAGCAGTCTGCGCCGGTCGAAATCTCAATGGCGGAATCTATTACCGTGCGCCACTGCTCGGTTTATGAGGTCCCCCGAGCGGGAATCAACATACGCGATGGCACCTGGGGAGGACACCACATCGATTTCTGCGATGTCTTCGATACAGTGAAGGAAACCTCGGATCACGGAGCGTTCAACTCCTGGGGCCGCGATCGCTGGTGGAGGCTTGAAGGCGTAGATCTCGATACGGCGATTGCCAGTTCCGAGAGGTTGCTGCCCGTGCTCGATGCCATCAGACCTACTATCTTGTCCAACTCCCGTTGGCGCTGTGATCATGGGTGGGACATCGACTTGGATGATGGCTCCTCCAATTACCAGATTCGTAATAACTTGTGTCTCAATGGCGGTATCAAACTACGAGAGGGATTTTATCGAGTCTGCGAGAACAACGTGATGGTGAACAACACGCTTCATCCACACGTTTGGTTTAACGATAGCGAGGACATCTTTCGAAACAACATTGTTTTTGCGGCTTACAAGCCGATTCGGATGAGGAATTGGGGCGGGTACATCGATTTCAATTTTCTGCACGAGCCTGGTTTGCAGCAGGTGACTCTCGCCACGGAACTGCAGCAACTCAGCGGACAGGACGAGCATTCGCTATGCGGCGATGCACTGTTCCGCAACCCAGCTGCTGGAGACTATCAAGTAGGGGATCAGTCACCCGCTCTCAAGCTGGGCTTCATGAACTTCAGCACCGATCAATTCGGTGTGCAAATCCCGCATCTGCGCAGCATTGCACGTCAGCCTCAACTTCCAAGGCAGGCAAGCGCTGTTCCGCTAACCTTGCGCGAGACCCGCAGCAAAGCGATCGTATCTTGGGAGGACGCAAGAGTACGGAACATCGTCGGACTAGGGGAAGTTTCCGCCATGGGCGCGCCTGGAGAGGCAGGAGTTGTGGTACTGAATGTGGGGGCAGGCGGTAAGGCCGCGAAGGCGGGGTTCGCTGAGGGCGATCTAATCCTGACGTTCGGAGGACAGCACGTGGATACGGTACAGGATCTTCTGAGCTACACGGCGCGTTTGCGAGACGGTCAATCCACGCAGGTTACGGTGTTGCGGAATTACGAGACCATCGCGGTGCGCCTCGTGAAATGAAGCCTATTTGCACAGTGCTTTCATCCCAAGACGAAAAGCGCTGGATGCATGGAGTGATGCAATCCTCATTCTTGAAGACACGGGCTTGATAGAGAGTCAGGACCGCCCAGATGTAGTAGCCCTGCGGGATCGCTAACTCCAGATGACCGAGCAGTGAAGAAGGAGTCGGTGAAGTATCAGTCTCCCGGCGCACTGCGAAAAACTCTGGACACTGCCCTGGACACTACCGATATCAACAATATTCCCAACCTCGGCACATGTTCAGAAAACTACGTTTTCAGATGATCGATGACACTTCTTGCACTTCGCCGGCGCGCGTAGCGCCGCCTTGTTCATCGCTGGTCTTTCCGCTTTAGATGTGGCTGGCCGACGAGCCGGAGCCGCTTCTACTTCGCCACAGACAGCTTCACCAGTGTGCTCTGGTCTACGCATGAGGCCCATTGTGTAGTTCTCGATGGGAACAACGCGATCTGCATGCCCGGCGACCTGAGTCAGACCGTCCAGGTAGGCTTGCAGGCGCTCCGGTTGGCGGGAGAAATCCGGTTGGCGGCGGCTCATCGACCTCAACGTACTCCCTCAGAGTCGCCGGCACCAGAAGGATCAACGAATATCGCTCGTCGCCAGCGGGGCCAACGTGCATGATGTGAAGCTATTGCCAGCCACTCTCGATCAGATGGTGATGGATCCGCCGATCAGCGCGGCCGTCTTCCTCGCCTCGCCCGCCGCGTCGCCCATCACCGGACACACCCTGGCTCATCTACGGTGGCTGGACAGCCATGTAGACTGTTACGTTATATTCTGGAGAGAGATAATTCATCATGCGCCTTGGAGTTTTTACGCCACTGTTGTCGCATCTGCCGCTTGCCACGGTTATCGAGAAGCTCAAATTGCTCGATATCGACACCGTTGAGCTCGGCACGGGTAACTATCCAGGCGATGCGCACTGTAAACTCGCGATGCTCGAAGACAGTGACGCTCTTGCCGAGTTTCAGAAAGTGCTGGCCGATCATGGCGCAACCATCAGCGCGCTGAGCTGCCACGGCAACGCGCTCCATCCCGACAAAGCCCGCGCCCAACAGGATCGCGAGGTGAGCCGCAAGACCATCCTGCTCGCCGAACGACTTGGCATTCCCGTGGTCGCGGATTTCTCCGGTTGCCCCGGCGACTCACCCCACGCCACTGCCCCTAACTGGGTCACTTGCCCCTGGCCTCCCGACTACCTTAAGGTTCTCGACTGGCAATGGAACGAAGTGGTAGCGCCCTACTGGATCGGGCATGGAAAATTCGCGGCCGACCATGGCGTGAAGATCGCTATCGAAATGCACCCGGGATTCGTGGTCTATAGCCCGGAGACGATGCTCAAGCTGCGTTCCATCGCCGGATCCAGCGTGGGATGCAACTTCGACCCCAGCCATCTCTTCTGGCAGGGCATCGATCCCATCGCTGCCGTCCGCGTCCTCGACGGCGCCATTTTTCACGTTCACGCCAAGGACACGCAGCTCTACCCCGTCAACCTGCCGCTCACAGGCGTGCTCGACACAAAGCCCTACACCGAGGAGCGCCGGCGCGGCTGGATCTTCCGCACTTGCGGTTACGGGCACGGTGCCGAGTGGTGGACCGAATTCCTCTCCACGCTGCGCATCTTCGGCTATGACTACGTGCTCTCCATCGAGCACGAAGACAGCCTGCTCTCACCGGAAGAGGGCCTGACCAAGGCGGCTCACTTTCTCAACGGCATCGTCATCCGCGAGCAGCCCGGCGCTGCCTGGTGGGTCTAGCACGGCACGAAGAATGGGTAACACGATGAAACCAATCAAGACAGCAATCTTTGGCACTGGCTTCATAGGCCGCGTTCATCTCGATGCGCTGCGGCGGTTGGAATCCATCGAGATAGCGGCCATCGCGGACCCGAACATAGAAGTTGCGCGCGGTTTGGGTGAGGGTTTTGCCGTCCCCACGATTGCGGCGGACTACCGGGAGATCCTGCGCGATTCAGCCATCGATGCGGTCCACATCTGCACGCCCAACGCGTTGCACTTTTCCATGGCCAGGGAGGCGCTCGAAGCCGGCAAGCACGTGGCCTGCGAAAAGCCGCTGGCCACCACGGCAGAAGAAGCGCAGCAACTAGTTGCCCTGGCCGCGCAAAAGGGCTTGCGCAACTGTGTTTGCCACAATCTGCGTTACTACCCCATGGTGCAGCAGTTGCGCCGCATGAGGGAAGCCGGCGAACTGGGCGAGATTCTCTCCGTGCAGGGCGCGTATTCGCAGGACTGGCTGCTCTACGACACGGACTGGAACTGGCGCATCGACTCCCGCACCGGCGGCGCCTCGCGCTGCATGGCCGATGTCGGCTCACACTGGTTCGACATGGCCGAGCACGTCACGGGCCTGCGCATCACTTCGCTGGTAGCCGATCTCCAGACTTTTCACACCACGCGCAAGCAGCCCAAAGGCCCGATCGAGACCTTTGCCAACAAGCTGCTCGGCCCGGAAGACTACATCGAACGAGCCGTCGATACGGAAGACTTCGGCGCGGTCATCTTCCACATGGGTGCGCGCACGCGCGGAAGCCTCGTTGCCAGCCAGGCCGCCGCGGGGCGCAAGAACCGGCTCAGCATCGAAGTTTACGGCACAAAAGCTTCGGCCGCCTGGGACCAGGAGCGGCCCAACGGACTCTGGATCGGCCACCGCGACACGGGCAACCAGATTATCCTCAAGGATCCCTCGCTGCTCAAGCCCGAGGCGCGCGCCTACGCCGACCTGCCCGGCGGCCACAGCGAAGGCTACGATGACACAACCAAGCAGATGCTCCGCCGTTTTTACGCCTCCATCGGTGCATCCGGACTCACTCCCGAATATCCGCAGTTCATTGACGGGCTGCGGCAACTGACCATCCTCAAAGCTGAGCTCGACAGCCATCGGACGCACGGCTGGATCAATCTCCCCGCAGTTTAAACCGGCAATCGAAAGAAAGGCTGCCGCATGTTGATCTTCGCTGCCATCGTCGCCATCTTCGTCTACGGAATGATTGCCGCCATGCTGGGCACCATCCTGCCCAACCTGTCGGATCGTTTCCACCTCACCCCCGCCCAGAATGGAACCATCGCCTTCGCACAGGCGCTGGGACTGATCATTGCCTCGGTCGGTGTGGGGCCGCTGCTGGATAGCGAAGGCAAGAAGATCGGCCTCATCCTTGGCCTAACCCTCATCGCCATCGCCCTCTACGCCCTGCCGCGCTCGCCGGGCTTCCGCAGCATTCTCTTCCTTTTGTTCCTGCTCGGAGTCGGCGGTGGCATCGTGGTGACTGGCGCAAATTCGCTTGTCAGCGACATAGGCGAGGCGCATCGCGCAACAGCGCTGAACCTCGTCAACCTCTTCTTCGGCCTCGGCGGACTCACCACGCCTTTCATCTCCGCTAATCTTTTCAAGAGCAACTGGGTTCGCCTCTGCTACACCGTGGCCTCGCTCACCGTCGTCGCACTGGCGATCCAGGCTGTCACCAGCATGCCCGCACCCACAGGCGCCGCGGGCTTCGCCCTCGCCGACGCAGGGCCTGTCCTCGGCCGGCCTCTGCTCTTTCTGCTCGGACTATTTCTTTTCCTCTATATAACCTGCGAAGTCGGCGTGTGGAATTGGCTGCCGCGCCACCTCATCGCCCAGGGTATTCCGGAGTCGCGCGCGCTAAACATCCTCTCCCTGGGATTCGCCCTCGGCCTGCTCATCGGGCGCGTCGGCGTCTCACCCATACTCATGCATGTGCCCGCTGTCGATGTTACCCTGGCCGCATCTGCCGCGATGGCTGTTACCACCTTTCTCATGCTGCGGACCAGCAAGCCGATAACCGCCATGGCTCTGGTCTTTATCGCCGGAGTTTCCATGGCACCGGTCTTTCCCACAACCCTCGCCATTGTCGGCGATGCCTTCCCGCGCATGACCGGAACGGCCATCGGCTTCGTCATTACCTGCGGATGGGTTGGCCTGGCCGTCAGCTCGCGCATCATCGGTGCCTTCGCCGGCAGCGATCCGCGGCGGCTGAAGAAGGCTCTGTTGGTTATCCCGGCCTCGGCCGTGTTAATGGTGGGATTGAATCTGGCGATCCAGAGCGCGCTGCACTAAGTGCCTGCCCGCTCTGGACCTGCCTGTCGGAGGTTCGCGAAGGTTACATGGTCAATGCGTGCACTTAGTCGGCGTCGATCTTCAGCGCGTCTATGGCGGGCATGTCAAACTGCTCCTGCTCCACAAACGCATGCTCGATGCCACCCTTCTTGGCCGCCTGGAAGATGGGGCGATAGTCAATGCTGCCACGCTCCATCTCCGTCGAAGGCGGAGGCTCAAATTCTGTTGCCGCGCCTGCCAGCTTGAAATCCTTTACATGCTCCATCGTCAGCTTCGCCGGATCGGCCAGCCGGAGCAATTGATCGTAGGCCAGCACGCCGTTCTCAGTGCGGAATTCGACCGCGTGGTTGTGGTAGGTAAACCGCCAGAGCACGGCCTGAGCGCGAACACATCCTTCCGAAACTCCGAATAATCGCGTCGGGCGCCGGTCGCCCGGATCGGGAAATCTTGGAGGGCTTCGATAGGCCGAGGCTGTGATGCGCAAGGGCGAGCGGTTATGACACAGGCGACCATGGCGGCCGATGGCGCGGTGTGTCCAAGGTGTACAATTTGCAATAGCTGAAGAGTGTTTTCGGGCTCATATCAGTTGTCCGGCATCGTTCGGCGACATAACCTGCCCCCACAGAACGGGCTGCGGCCGGGACACCAAGCTATGCGCCCTCGGCCATAATGGAGGCTAAGGCATGGTGTTGCGCCCGCTTGGAAAGACCGGTCTTGAAATCGCGCCGCTTGTCTTGGGGGGAAATGTTTTCGGCTGGACGATCGACGAGAGAACGAGCTTTGATCTGCTCGACGGCTTCGTCGATGCCGGTCTCAACGCGATCGACACTGCCGACGTGTATTCGGCCTGGGCCCCCGGCAACAAGGGTGGCGAATCCGAGACCATCATCGGGAACTGGCTGAGGGCCAATCCCGCCAAGCGCGACAAGGTGCTGATCTTCACCAAGGTCGGGTCGGATCTTGGCGGTGGCAGGAAAGGCCTCTCGGAGCGCTGGATCGTTCAGGCGGTGGAGGACTCCCTGCGACGGCTGCAGACTGATCGGATCGATCTCTATCAGTCGCACAGACCGGATTCGAGTATCCCCTATGAGGAAACGCTCGGCGCCTATGACCGGCTTCTGAAGGCGGGCAATATCCGCGCCATCGGCGCCTCCAATCTGAATGCCTCCCAACTCGGCGAATCCCTGAAGGTGGCCAGGGACAAGGGCCTGCCGCGTTACGAGACGCTCCAGCCCGAATACAACCTCTACGATCGCAGCAGCTTCGACTGCGCGTTGCGCGATCTGGTGATCCGCGAGGGGCTCGGCGTCATCACTTATTACAGCCTTGCCTGTGGTTTCCTTTCTGGCAAATACCGCTCGAAGGCGGATCTCTCGAAGAGCAAGCGCGGCGGGAGCAGCGCCAAATATCTGAACCCGCGCGGCGAGGGCATCCTGAAGGCGCTCGACGAGGTGGCGGCACGCAACGATGCCAAGGCCGCCGAAGTGGCGCTCGCCTGGCTCATTGCGCGCCAGGGCGTGACGGCGCCGATCGCCAGCGCGACCAACCGACAGCAGCTCGAAAGCCTCGTGAAGGCTACCCGCCTCACGCTGTCGGCCGAAGATATAGGAGCCCTCGACCAAGTGAGCGCCTGATCAGTAGGCTTGCCTCGCTCCCAGTTTCTGCTCAGAAAGTTGATGGACATGCGAACCTTACTGGCAAGGTGGCGGGCCGCCGGATAGATGGCTCGGGGGTGGGTGGGCCGTGTGATAGCGAGTCCGGCAACATGTCTGCGAGTGCGCCAGAGGCCAGATCCTGCTATGGGCGTTACGCCCTGAATGACGCTGTCGCGATTCTCTTACTGATCCGGCATGAAACAACTGCTACTTTATGCTTTCCGTTGCGTCAATAGAAGATTTTCCTCATACTGGACAACCTGAGAGTGCATCACGCCAAGATCGTCCGGCAATGGATCGAGGAAAGCGCGGACAAGATCGAGATCTTCTATCTGCCCAGCTACTCACCGGAATTGAATCCAGACGAGCTGCTGAACGCCAATCTGAAGAATTGCGTAACCAAAGCTCTTCCGGCGCGAACCAGGATTCAACTCGTCAAGACCACGTCCAAGGCCCTGCGTAGCATCCAAAAACAGCCTTCCAGGGTACAGCACTACTTCTACCACCCGGCGGTCAGATATGCTAAGTGCAGTCCATCCGTGCCGGATCAATAACTAGGGCGTGTTCACACCATTGATATAGAAGTTGGATAGAATCTATTACAGATGGAAATCACGGAAAAGCAGTACGAAAAGATCAAGGATAGTTTGCTGGTACAGCGCGGCAACGTGCGATTGACGAGCCTGGCGGTGCATTTCAGCGAACTGAAGGGAAATTCAAAGTGAACGCGAAAATCTGCATTGTGACGCTCCTCTTCAGCATGCCGGTCTCGGGCTTGGCCCAAGAGGTTGCGTATGACGGACTCGACAGCCACCTAAGCAATCTCTATCGCCTTTCCGATGCGAAGTCTCGTTCGATCAGTCCGGAAAACCCTACCGGAGAGAAGGGCAAAGGCGGCATGGCAACCGAGGGGACAGGAGCTGGCGCTGCTCGGGATTTAGGCCGGGGCTGGAAGGTGAGTCCGTCAGTTGTCATTGGCGTGGGAGCAACCTACACGGTGGCTGAAATCGACGGATCGGGTACGATTCAACACATTTGGATGACCCCAACTGGGAACTGGCGCCTCTCGATCCTGCGGATGTATTGGGACGACGAGAAAGAGCCCTCGGTGGAAGTGCCGGTTGGGGATTTCTTCGCAATGGGTTGGGGCAGGTACGCCAGGATATCCTCCTTGGCGGTGTGTGTGAACCCAGGGAGTGGTTTCAATTCCTACTGGCCTATGCCCTTCAAGCGCAAAGCCAAAATCACGATGGAGAACCTGGACAACAAACCCATGACGCTGTACTACCAGGTCGACTACTCGCAGGGTCCGGTGCCTAAGGACGCCGCCTACTTTCACGCACAGTTCAGGCGGACAAATCCACTGCCTTCAAAGCAGGTCTACACCATCGTCGATGGCATCCAGGGAAAAGGCCAATACGTCGGAACCTACATGGCGTGGGGGGTGCACAACAACGGCTGGTGGGGCGAGGGGGAGATCAAATTCTACATGGATGGAGACCGCGAATTCCCAACGATCAACGGCACCGGCACGGAAGATTATTTTAACGGGGCCTATGATTTTGAGGTTAACGGGAAGTACGAAGAATTTACGAGCCCTTACTCGGGACTTGCGCAGGTTATAAGGCCGGATGGACTTTATCAGTCGCAAGAGAGATTTGGACTGTATCGCTGGCACATCGCGGACCCGGTGCGCTTTGACCATGACCTGCGCGTGACGATCCAGGATTTGGGGTGGCAGTCTGGTGGAAAGTACTTGCCGCTTAACGACGATATGTCCTCAGTTGCGTTTTGGTATCAAACGGAGCCCCATGCGGCATTCCCGAAGCTGCCGGGCAGAGAGCAACTAGAACAGAACTGAGGGCGTTTATCAGCCGTCCCGACGATGGAGCTGGCTTTGATCTCAAAGGATGCTAACAACATGGAAAAGACTAGAACCTGTTATTAACTTTGGTCGAAGTCCAACAGAATCAATGAATTGCAACACTTTCACCTCTACAGCGTTTTACCTACAAGTGCTTTGGAATCAGCAGTTTGCAGAAAAGTTAATAATAGGCTCTAGCCCTTGACATCCTTGCATCTTTCACGTAATGCTGGCATTAGCCAACCGAGAGGTTTCTCCTGCCAATGAATTTCTTTCGTGGTACGCAGTTCGCTTTCGCGAAGATACTCCGGGTCCTTTTTCTCTTAATGGTGGTGGCGGGTGTGACGGCCTTCGCCACCGCGCAAGACTTTCCGCAGCCGGTGACGCCCATTCGCGTTGCCGTGGTGGGCTTGGTGCATCAGCATATTGCCGGCTTTCTACCCCAGTTGCCGCTGCATCCGGAGATTCAGCTCGTCGGCATTGAAGAACCCGACATTGCGGTGGCGGATCGATACAAGCAGCAATTTCACCTTGATCCGAAGCTGTTCTATACCCAGATCGATACAATGATCGAACGAACGCATCCGCAAGCGCTTCTCGTCTACACTGCGATTAGCGATCATCGGCGTGTGATTGAAATTGCTGCAGCTCATAGCGTCAGTGTGATGGTGGAAAAACCCTTGTCCACTTCGCTGGCGGATGCTCTGGAGATTCGGCGAATCGCGCGGGCACATCATATTGAGGTGCTTGTAAACTACGAAACTACCTGGTACGCCAGCAACTACGAAGCTTATGAGGAATTGCAGCAAGGAAAGCTGGGCATTTTGCGCAAGACCATCATTCGTGACGGACACCAAGGGCCGCAGGAGATCGGTGTCAGCCCCGAGTTCCTGCGATGGCTGACTGATCCCAAAAAAGATGGTGCAGGTGCACTGTTTGACTTTGGCTGCTACGGCGCGGATTTGATGACATGGCTGATGCACGGGGAGACGCCGGTCAGCGTAACCGCAGTAACACAGACGCATAAGCCCAAGCTCTACCCGCGCGTCGATGACGATGCGACGGTAATCCTGCGCTACCCGACCGCGCAAGCAATTATTCTAGCTTCCTGGGATTGGTCTTTTTCAGTAAAGAACATGGAAGTCTACGGAACGAAGGGCTACGCCTTCACGCAAGGTTCGGATCACTTGCAAGTGCGCTATGCGGAGAAACAACAAGCCTCGTTGATCGCCGCGCCGCCGCTTGGGCCGCCGAACGATAACTCCCTGCACTATCTGATTGAGGTGCTGCGAGGAAAACTGATTCCAAAGGGCGATCTGTCGGCTCTCGATACCAACCTAATCGTGATGCAGATTCTGGATGCCGCTCGCGAATCGGCCCGCACTGGACAAACGATTCAGTTAAAGTCCTTACCAAAGTAATTTGCGGGTTGTGCGAGAGCACTCGTCGATCTTTAAAGTCGAGAGGTCTGCTGGGATATTCGGGCCTCATCCATCCTTCAAGAGGAGTTGGCAGAGTATAGCCTCTCAAGAGCGCAGAAAACGGTCGAACCCACGCTATCAGGACAATCCTAAGCAATTTGCGAGATGGTGTAGAGTTGTTATGGCGATACTTTGCGAGCTCATTCGATGGCGCAACCGTATTCAGACGATTTGCGAGAGAAACTATTGCAGGCCGACGACCAAGGCAAGAACCCTTCCGGACTATATGTAGTCTCGGAAAAGTTCTTCGGAGGGTGCGGCAATCACGCCCCGGCCCACGAGCATTCCGTCTTCTGAGGCGATTTTGGATCCGGCTGCAACAGCAGCCTGGACGCTGGAAATGTCGCCCGCCATGAGCACGAATCCCTTGCCGCCGAGCGCCATGGCCAGGTGAACCCGGAGCAAGGTCACGTTGGCAGATTTGGCGCATGCGTCAGCAACCTCGATGATGCTGGCCGCAGAGAATGTCTCGATAACACCTATCGATCGCAACTGCTTGGGATCTACGTCGACGGAACTGGAAATCGCCTCCAGAACCGATGGATGCACGCGCGCGATCTGCCGTCTCTCAATGAGCGACGCACCAGCGGCAACCCCGCCGGCCTGCACCGCCGCCTCGACAGAGGTTACGTCGCCGGCGACCGCGATGATGAACTTCCCCGAGCAGATGCTACGGGCCAGCAGAAGCTGAACCGAACCGGCTTTCAGCATCACATCCTCGACCACGTAACCGGTGGCCACGCTGGAAAGCTCGATAAGTCCGATAGAGCTGATTTCAGACACGACTTTGGCTCCTTCCGCATTCTCGTCCTAAGCTTCGATGAACACCGCATCGCCGGTTACCGTGACCACACCGTCGATGCTGGCGTGTATCCTGGCGCCGAGTTTGCCTGTCTCCGGCACGGCGAGCAGATCGCCCACACGGACCCGGTCGCCACACTTGACCACCGCAACTGCTGGAAGGCCGGCGTGTTGCTTCAAAAGCACTTTGACCTTGCGCGGCGAAAAGGCGCGATCGAGGAGCGGGCCAGTATTGTTGAACTTGCCCAAACCCAGTTTGGCAATTAGCCTGCGCATGGGAACACGCCGAAATTCGGCCATGGGATGAGGAGTTATCGATGCCGGGTCGCCCTTGAAAGTCAGCCCGCGCTCCCGCGCCAGCGGCTTGGCCTGCACACACACAGTCTTGGGATCCAGATCCTCCGGGCATGCGTACATGGTGCAAAGGTTGCATTCGCAACAATAGAGCGTGGCAATCATGGCATCGGCGCCGGTGGCAAAGCCGAGCGACTGCATGGCGCGATGCGGCTGGATGGGGTGCCCGAGCAGAAACCGCGGACAGAATTCGGTGCAGAACCGGCACTGATCGCAGGCCGAGCGCCCGATCCGCTGCACATGGATCCATGGGGCTTTGTGGCGCACAATCAGGCTGTGCGAGGTTGGCAGCACGACGATGCCGCCAGTGGTCTTCGTCACTGGCTCGTCGAGATTGGCGGCTGGACGCGCCATCATGACGCCGCCGAGCAGCACGCCGAAATCGTCGACCGTCGTTCCGCCTGCAGCTTCAATCACTTCGCCTATTGTGATGCCCACCGGAACCCGCAGCGTGACCGGATTCTCGACAGCGCCGGCTACGGTGAGGTATTTGTGCGTCACCGGCCGGTCAAGGCCGATGTTGATGAGGGTCTCAACGTTGGAGACGACCGCGTCCACATCTTTCGGAAGTCCTCCTGGCGGAATCACGCGGCCGGTCACCAAGTGGACGAGGATAAATTCATCTCCTGCCGGGTAACAGTCCGGCAAAGGCACAACCCGGATTGCATCGGGCGTCTGCCTCTCAAGCGCCTCGATAATGTCGTGATACTTTTCCTTGATCCCAATGACGCCTTCGCGCGCGCCAACAAGCTCCATGGCGATCTTCATGCCGCGCAGGAAGGGTTCGGAGAGGTTCTGGAGCAGTTCCTTGTCCTTGTGAAGCAGAGGTTCACATTCAGCGGCGTTGGCGATCACCAGCGAAACGCTGGTTCTGAACTTCGCCGCCGCGGGAAACCCACCGCCGCCGGCGCCAACGATGCCGAGTTCTTCAAGACGATCGGCAGGCGAGTGTCGGGACGCGCCCCTCGCCAGATCAACTCGCGACTGCCCTGCATTTCCCGTCATACAGGCTCTACCTCAAAATTCCGTCATAATTCGATTGACTCTGAACTAAACTGTACTGTATTATTTAAAATAATTCAATAATGTTCAGAATCGTTCAAAGATGAATTGCCTGATCCCAAATATCGGCAGCACTTCGTTCAAATACCGGCTCCTGGATATGCCGGGTGAATCCGTTTTGGCCGAAGAGCGCGTGGAACGGATCGGCCAACTGGGTGGCGAGCGTCCTGACTATCGATCGGCAATTCGCAAGTGCATTGCGGCGATTGCAGGCGAAGGGAAGGCTCTGGCGAGTTTAGCAGAGGTGGACGCGGTCGGATTCAAGGTGGTTCATGCGGGGCCGCACACCGAGGCGCAACTCATCGACGACGAATTTTTGGCCGCCATGGAGGAGTTTTCGTTCATTGCGCCAGCGCACAACCCTCCCTACATCGCGGCCATTCAGGCATTTCACAAGGAGCTTCCGGGCGTTCCGCTGGTCGCTGTGATTGAGACCGGCCCCTACCGGCAGATGGATGAAGCGGCCACCACCTACGCCGTGCCGTACGAATGGCGCCAGGAGTTTGGCATTCGCCGTTATGGATTCCACGGCGCCAGCCACCGCTCCGCCAGTGAACGAACCCAGACGCTGCTGGGCCGCAACGATCTGCGCCACATATCCTGCCACCTTGGAGGCAGTTCCAGCGTGGCTGCCTTTCGCAATGGAATTGCCGAAGACACCAGCTTCGGCGCCTCGCCTCAGTCTGGTCTGCCACAGAATAACCGGGTCGGCGACATCGATGTCTTCGCCGTGCTGCACATGATGAAGAAACTGCGGCTGGACGCGGACCAGATGGCGATCCTGCTCGGGAGCCGCTCAGGGTTGGCGGGCATAAGTGGCGGCAGCGGTGACATGCGCGATCTCACCCAGGCCGCCATAGCGGGCGATCAACGTTCCCAGCTCGCGCTCGACGTTTTCACGCGAGCGATCCGTCATTATGTTGGCGCATTCATGCTCTCGCTGGGCGGAATCGATGCCATCACGTTTTCTGGCGGCATCGGCGAGAATAGCGCGGAAACCCGCAGCGCCGTCTTGAAGGATATGTCCGGCTTCGGAGTGGAACTGGATGAGAACAGAAACTGGGCCATCAAAGGCGAAGGCGCGATTTCAAACGGCAGATCGGCGATCACGGTACTAATCGTTCCCGCAAACGAAGAGATGATCGTGGCTCGCGAAACAGCAGCCGTCGTCGGTCGGGCGATAGCTGCAAACCAAACACTGGCGGGGAAAGCAAGTTAGGGCAAAGCCGGTCAGGATTTCTTATGGGAAGTGGAAGCTCAACAGGATCGAACTCGGTTGGTTCCATCGACAGATCGATGGTGGAGCAGATCGTCCGTCAGGTCGCTCTCGAATACCTGGGTCGAGAGAAGAATGGGACGGCGCCGGTACTCACTGTGCAAACGTCTTCGCGCCATATGCACGTCTGCCGTGAAGACATGGACGTACTTTTCGGGCCGGACACGGAACTGACGTTCGACCGCGCGCTCTTTCAGAAGGGCAACTTCGCGGCCAAGGAAACAGTTACGATTGTCGGGCCGCGGAGCCGCCTGATCTCCAACCTCCGCATCCTGGGGCCGATGCGCAAGCAGTCGCAGATTGAGCTGGCCTTCACCGACGCCATCATGCTGGGTTTCGCGGATATTCCCGTGCGGCTCTCCGGCGACATTGTGGGCACGCCCGGAGCCGTCATCATCGGGCCCAAAGGCGTGGTCGAACTGAAGGAAGGCGTCATTCGCGCCGCGATTCACGTGCACATGAACCCTACGGAGGCCGCGTACTTCGGTGTCTCGAAGGGCGACCGCATGAAGCTCCGTTTCGGCGGCCCGGCGGGCGTGACCTTCAACAACGTACACGTCCGCATCGAACCAACCGCCAAACTCAATGTGCACATGGACACGGATGAGGCCAACGCGTGCGGCGCGCATCTGACCAAAGAAATTGAACTTTTCAAGTAACTCAACGAAGAAGAGAGGAAGCGATGAAACAAGCGCTTGGAATGATTGAGACGAAGGGCCTGGTGGCGCTGTTTGAAGCGACCGATGCCATGCTCAAGTCAGCAAACGTGACGTTCGCCGGCTGGCAGTCCGTGGGTTCTGGGCTGGTAACCGCCTTTGTGGAAGGGGATGTGGCCGCGGTCAAAGCTGCCACCGACGCGGGCGCAGAAGCCGCATCACGGGTTGGCGAGGTGGTCAGCGTTCAGGTGATCTCCCGCCCCCACGACGAACTGCCGTCTTTTGTTCAACAGGACAAGAAGTCCGCACCTCGAAAGGCTGCCGGCGCCCAGTAGGCAGAGGAGACCATATGAGTGAAGCAATCGGATTGATCGAAACGAAGGGCCTCGTCGGACTCGTCGAGGCGTGTGACGCGATGGTGAAAGCCGCAAGCGTGGAACTGGTGAAAACCGTACAGATTGGCGGCGGATACGTGACTGCCATCGTTCGCGGCGATGTGGGCAGCGTACGCGCTGCCGTGGATGCCGGCGCGGCCGCCGCCAAGGTTGTGGGAGAACTTGTGTCGTCGCACGTGATTGCGCGTCCGCACGATGCGCTTGTCGAAAGCATGTTGAAGTAACAAGGAATCAGGAGAAGCGAAATGGCCAATGAAGCGATTGGAATGATCGAGACGAAGGGCCTGGTGGCGTTGGTCCAGGCAACAGACGCAATGCTGAAGGCTGCCAGCGTGGAGTTCGTCGGCTGGAACAAGATCGGCAGCGGTCTTTGCTCGGTCTTTGTTCAGGGGGATGTGGGTTCCGTTCGTGCCGCGGTGGATGCCGGGGCCAGCGCTGCCCGCGCCGTGGGCGAGGTGCAAAGCGTGCATGTGATCGCGCGGCCGCACGGCACTCTCGGAACCATATTGCCGAAATAGCTGCAAGCGGCAGAGATCGATCTGCCGCAACCTACGAGGTGAGCCAGCATGTTCATAGCGAAAGTCATCGGCAATATTGTCGCAACCCAGAAGAACGAGAAGTTCTGCGGGATGAAGCTGCTGCTGATCCAGCCCTACATCAGCAAAGAAGGCAAACTGCAAATCTCGGGCAG
>Ga0224554_1000672_pt1 | contig 26825 bp, 23 predicted proteins | sample 714S22024metaG_FD_180666 | JGI IMG/M metagenome (GOLD analysis project Ga0224554, IMG submission 180666) | Peat soil microbial communities from Stordalen Mire, Sweden - 717 S2 20-24 | ecosystem: Environmental > Terrestrial > Soil > Wetlands > Peat | place: Sweden: Norrbotten County, Stordalen...
TGCCCACCCTGCCTGCGGGCGTCCCAGCCCGGAACTTCGGCGTCACGGTGGAGGACGAGGGCGGCGCGCAGACCCCCACCCTGCCCTTCGTGCTGGCCGGAAGCTAGAGCGGGTTCACGCCTGCTCGACCCAGCGAGATGGATGGAGTCACTTTCCGATGCAGAAGCGGGAGAAGATCAGCCGCAGGACGTCCTCGGTTGTCGTCGCTCCGGTCAGCGCGTCCAGGCCGCGCAGCGACTCATACAAATCCAGCAGCAGCATCTCATGCGGAATCCCCGTGGCCGCGGCGAGGCGCGCCGCGGCGAGCCCGCGCAACGCCTGTTCCACCGCCTGATGCTGCCGCAGGCTGGTCAGCATTGCCGGCTCGCGCAGCCCTCCGCCGCTCCCTGCGACCGCTGCCACAATGGCCGCGCGCAGCTCGCCAATCCCCTCGCCCGTCAGCGCCGAGGTCCGCACCGCACCCGCTCCTTCTTGGTTGTCATTCCGCAGCGCTTCTTGTTTGTCATTCCGCAGCGTTTTTTGTTTGTCATTCCGCAGCGCATCCGGGGTCCCCGGCGAGCTTGCTCGCTGGGGTGGAGCAGCGGAGGAATCTGCTTTTCTCTTTGCACCGGCATGATCGCCCGCCACCAGATCGCTCTTGTTCCATGCCACCAGCACGCTGCTCCCACCCGGCGCGCCCTGCTCCAGAACCGCGCGGTCTTCCTGCGAGATGCCAACCGTGGCATCGACGACCAGCAGCACCACGTCGGCCTCGGCCATCGCCTCCCGCGTGCGGGCGATTCCCAACCTCTCCGCCTCGTCCGTGCCTTCGCGCAGCCCGGCGGTGTCGATCAGCTCCACAGGAATGCCCTCCATCGACACCCGCTCGGAGACCGTATCGCGCGTGGTTCCCGGTGCCGCGGTGACAATCGCGCGCTCGCGTTCCACCAGCCGGTTGAAGAGGCTTGACTTGCCCGCGTTGGGCCGCCCCACAATTGCCAGCCGGAACCCCTCGCGCACCACGCGCCCGTAGGCGAAGCTCCGCTCCAGCGCCTCGAGCGGCGTGTGGATCGCTGCGATCTGCGTGGCGATGCGCTCCGCCGCCATCACGTCAATGTCGTCCTCGGCGAAGTCGATGCCCGCTTCCATCTCCGCAATCAACCCCACCAGCTCCGCCTTCACCGGCGCGACCCCCCGCGCCAGCGACCCGCCCATCTGCCGCGCCGCAACCCTCGCCTGCTCCAGCGTGACCGAGCCGATCAGATCGTTCACCGCCTCGGCCTGGGTCAGGTCGATGCGCCCGGCCAGAAACGCGCGCTGCGTAAACTCCCCCGGCTCGGCCAGACGCGCGCCACCGGCGCAACACTGGCGCACGATGTACTCCAGCAGCACCGGCGCGCCGTGCGCCGCAATCTCCACCACATCCTCGCCGGTGTAGGAGTTGGGCGCGGCGAAAAATGTCACTACCGCCTGATCCAGCACGCGAGCGTCCGTGTCCTTCTCCGCCTCGCTTGCGCTCGTTCCTTTGTTTGTCGCTCCCGAAGTGAAGCTGTTGCTGTCTTGCTCCGCTTCGTCTGTACCGGTTTTATTGTCTGTCATCCCCGAAGAGAATCTGCTGCTGTCATGCTCCGCTTCGTCTGTACCGGTTTTATTGTTTGTCATCCCGCAGGGATCTGCTGTTGTCTTTGCACCGCCGGAGAGATCCAGAAGTTCTCCGAAACGAGCGTGTCCCGCGGCAAGCGGATGGCGCAGACGCACCAGCGGCGCAACAACCTCCCGCGCCTGCGGGCCGGAGAGCCGCACCACGCCGATCCCGCCCCGCCCCACCGGCGTCGAGATCGCCACAATCGTCTCCTGCTCCATCCCGCCCATCCCTCTAGAATAGTCGACCGGCGCGTGCAGCCTACAGGGTGATGGCGTGGGCGCCGTTGGAGGCGCGGCTGGTGTAGATCTCCGGGGTGATGCCGGTGGCTTCCTGATAGCCGGCGCGCATGGCCTCGGTGAAGGCGGCGACGTTGGCGGCGGCGACCAGGTTGACGGTGCAGCCGCCAAAGCCTCCTCCGGTGAGGCGCGCGCCGAAGCAGCCGGGCTGTTTGCCGGCCAGCGCGACCAGAATGTCGATCTCCTTGCAGGAGGCCTCGAAGTCGTCGCGCAGGCTGATGTGCGCCTGGCGCATCAGTTCGCCGAAGTGAATGAGGTTGGAGGCGCGGAAGGCATCGGCGGCGGCCAGTACGCGCGCGTTCTCGGTGATGACGTGGCGGCAGCGCTTGAGCACGTTGGGGGGCATCTCGCTGCCCCACTTGTTGAGGTCGGCCACGGTGGCGTCGCGCAGCGCCATGATCTCGGGCCGGTGCTTGCGCAGGATGTCCGCTCCATGTTCAATCTCCGCGCGGCGGCTGTTGTACTCGCCTCCGGCAACCGAGTGCTGCACCATGCTGTTGCAGATGACGATGCGCACGGTGGACGGGATGGGGGCGAGCTGGAACTCCAGCCAGCGGCAGTCGATCATGACGGCGTAGTCCTGCTGTCCGCAACAACTGACGAACTGGTCCATGATGCCGCAGTTGGCGCCGACGAAGGCGTTCTCGGCGCGCTGGCAGAGAAGCGCGATCTTGGTGGGCGGCAGATCCAGGCTGGTGGTGCCCAGGACGGCGATCGCGGTGGCGACTTCGACGGAGGCCGACGAGCTGAGCCCTGCATTCAGCGGGACATTGCCGGCAATCGTCAGCGAGAAGCCGTTGTCGACCGGGACGCCGTGCTCGCGCAGCGCCCAGAGTACGCCCGCCGGATAGTCGGACCAATGGACCTTGCGGCCGGCGCGCAGCGATGCGAAGTCGTCGTCCAGAAATTCGTGGACGGTCTTGTCGGCGCACTCCTCGTAGTTCACCGAGTTGGCCACGATGCGGCCATCGGTGCGCGGCGAGATGGCGACCACTGTGGCGAAGTCGATCGCCGCGGGCATCACAAAGCCATCGCTATAGTCGGTGTGCTCCCCGATCAGGTTGACGCGGCCGGGCGCGGCGTACAGCGCGCCGGGAACATGGAAGGTGGCGAGGTGGAGGGCGGCGATTTCGGCGTGGGTGGGCATGGGCACTTTCTTCGGCTTCATCATTTGGAGATGCAGTTCCTAACCAATTCTAAGATTTTGGACCCTTTACTGTACGACAGACAATAACTCAATCGAGGGAGTGCTTTTCCGGTAATGCGCGCAGGCGCTCGGCCGCGGTTTCGGGCGTAAGGTCACGCTGCGGGCTGCCAAACATCTCGAAGCCGACCATGAACTTGCGGATCTGCGCCGAGCGCAGAAGAGGTGGGTAAAAATGCGCGTGGAAGTGCATGGAATCGTGCGCACGGCCGTCGGTCGGCCGCTGGTGGAAGCCCAAGCTGTAGGGAAAGCTGACCTGGAACAGATTGTTGTAGCGCGTGGTCACGGCCTTCAGGATGGCCGCGAGGCCGGTGCGTTCGGCGGCAGTGAAGTCGGTGAAGCTGCCCATGTGGCGGCGTGGCAGCACCAGCGTCTCGAAGGGCCACGTGGCCCAGTAGGGAACCACCGCGATAAAATGGCCGTTTTCGGCCACCACGCGTTCGGCCTGCGCCAACTCGGTGGCCGCATAGTCGCAGAGCAGGCAGCGGTGGTGCTCGTCCGCATACTCCTGCTGCGCGGACAGCTCGCGCAACGGCTCGTCCGGAACGTGCTCCGTGGCCCAGATCTGGCAGTGCGGATGGGGATTGCTGGCACCCATCATCGCCCCGCGGTTCTCGAAGATCTGCACATGGTTGATATACGGCAGCTCGCCAAGCGAGGCCGTCTCGTCGGCCCACGCGGCCACAACCTCACAGATTGCAGCCTCCTCCATGCGCGCCAGTGTCAGCGAGTGGTTGGGATGGAAGCAGATCACGCGGCAGCGTCCGCGCTCCGGCTCGGCAACCAGCAGCGGAGATGCATTCGCCTGCGCCTCAGGCTGAAGGTCGCTGAGCAGCGCGGGAAAGTCGTTGTCGAAGGCGAAGACGCCCGTGTACGCCGGATTGCGCGCGCCGCCCGAGCGCGCGTTGCCCGGGCACAGATAGCACGCCGGATCGTACGCGACTTCGGCACCGGCGGCCGGCTTGCTCGTCTCACCCTGCCATGGCCGGTCGGTGCGCTGCGGCGACACCAGAATCCACTGGCGCAGAAGCGGATTGTAGCGGCGGTGCGGAACGAGATTGAGCGGGCGGGACGGGACGGGCAAAGTGGTTCCTCATACAACAAATTAGCAGTGCTTCCAGTGTAAGCGATTCGTTGAATTGTTATAAGGAGATTGTCGAACCTGGGGCCTCGTCCGTGTCTGCTCCACTGCCGCTCTCGGCCGCGGCCTTCTTCAAACTGATGTGGTTGAGCCGCGCAAAGACAAGCCCGGTGGGAATGATGCATAGAAACGTCACCACCAGCAGCAGCGCCCCGCACGCCGTTGCGGCCTCGATCGGCGCGCCGTAGAACTCATGCATCGCCGTCGCGGTGACGGCAATCTGCGTGAACCAGCCGATGACGGGCAGTTGCAGCAGCGAGCCGCCAATGCTCGCCCCCATCAGCAGCATGGTGCGCGAAAAGCTGATCGTCGCCAGTTGCGGCGTATCGACGAAGGCGTGCAACGTCTCCACATACGCGCAACCGATCATTCCCCACATGGCCAGCGAGATCAGCGAGACGGCCACAAAGTCCTGCGCCGAGCTGACCGCGTCCAGCCCCTCGCGGAAGCCGCGAATCTTCTGCGCAACGCTCTCGCCGATGGGCTTGGAGAGCCAGCCGATCGTCGCTCCGGCGACACGCGCCACCGCGCCTCCGGCCACGCGGATCGCCACCGCGAAGAGGGCGATCAGCGCCGTTCCCGCCAGCGAAATGAGCCCCGTGCGCACGAAGATCTCGTGGTGCGGCAGGTCGCGCGGGGCAAACAGAAGCGCGCCGGAGAAGATCAGCGCCGCCGCGCCCAGGTCGAACATGCGCTCGATGGTATACACCGCAACCTGCGAGCTGATGGAAAGCTGAATGCGCCTGGCCACCAGCGCGGGCCGGATCACATCGGCCAGCCGCCCAAAGAGCGCAACCGCGGTAAACCCGATGAACTGCGGCCCCACCAGCACCAGCGGCGAGACCTTCTTGGTCGCACTCAAAAAGACCGACCAGCGCGTGGCCCTCAGCCAGAAGGTCGCGTAGATCAGAGCAATGCCCGCCGCAATATGCACCCAGCTCACATGGCGCAACTGCATCCAGAAGACCGCCCAGTCGAAGTGAATCCGGCCGCGATAGGCGAAGACAACCAGCGCCAGCACAATCAGAATCGCGAGCCAGACCATCGCCTTGCGACTCTTCATCGGCCTGCTCTCCTGTGCGATCTTCCGTTTACCTTGCATCCGCCATCAGGCTTGTGTGAGCGGCCTGCGCGGCGCGTTTGCGGCGATTGAACTCGCGGATCACCCGCGCCACATACGCGCGCGTCTCGGCGTAGGGAGGAATGCCGCGGTAGCGGTCCACCGCCGCCGGTCCCGCGTTGTATGCCGCAACCGCCAGCGCGATGTCGTCGTGGTAGCGCGTCAGCAGCGCGTCCAGATACGCCGTACCGCCGCCGATGTTCTCCTCCGGCGCGAACGCGTTGCGCACGCCCAGCTCCAGCGCGGTCCCCGGCATCAGTTGCATCAGGCCCTCGGCCCCGGCGCGCGAGACGGCGCGAGCGTTGCCGTTGCTCTCCGCCTCGACCACGCTGGCCAGCAGGTCGGCGTCGATGTTGTGCCGCGCCCCAGCGCGCGCCAGCAGTAGCCCCATCTCAGCCGGTGTGAGAGGAGCGGAGACCGTCCGCGCGGGTTCCAGCACAACCAGTGGCAGAGCGGGTGGCGCGGCGGCGGCAAGCGGCGCGGGAGGGTCTGGAATCTGCTCCACGCGCAGCACGGAGCTGGCCGCAACCTCGATGTAGTTCGCATCCTGCGCCGCGCCCTGCCCGGTAACAGCAACGCGCGCGACCGGCAGCAGGGCGCCTGCGGCAGGTATTAGATAAATCCGCACCCGGTCGCCCACTGCCTCGCGCCGCGCGCAGTCCAGCTCGAAGCCATTGCGCAGCGTAATGTGTTCTGCCGCGTATGCACGCAGCGACGGCCCCGCGCCGGCCGCCAGCAATGCCAGGGTCAGGGTCACACCGGAGCGGATTGTTCCGCCGCGAACTAGGGAACGCCGTCTCATCACAGTTTCTACTCTCATCCTACGACTCTGGAGCGCCGCATGGATAGGTCTCCGCGGATTGCCTTCGAGCCCATCCACTGCCCTCGGCCCGTCATTCGGGAAGCGCGGCGCGATGTTTCTCCATGAGCTTTAGACGTTGCAGGATCTTGCGCGTAAGCCCGGTGAGCGGAAGCCCGGCAAGTTGCGTGGTGCGCGTCCAGTGCAGGTCGCGGGAGTCCATGGGGATGGAAGAGCGCAGCGCCTGGGCTGCAACCCCGCTGCGCTTGCCGGTACTGGCGAGGCTGCCGGAACTGGCGGACACGAGGCGGCGCGGCGAGAAGACCTGCACGTAGTAATTCGTGTTCGTGATCGTGTGGCGAATCCGCAGCGCGGGCTCCAGCCCCTCCACCGCGTCCAGCGGCAGCGGTGGCAGCTCGACCATCGCGGGCATCACACTGGCGCGCGCGGGCCTGCGTTCCAGAAGCACCTCGGTGGCCGGACCGCGCTTGCGAAGGTCCAGCAGGCATGCCACGGGCTGGCTGCGCTGCGGCGCGCGCGCTGGCGTCGGATGCTCCCCGCGCGTGCGGCACAGCTCGCGCACGGGACACTCGCTGCAGCGCGGCGCGCGCGGCAGGCAGACCGTCGCACCCAGCTCCATCATCGCCTGATTGTGGTCTCCCGCAGGATTGTCGCAGTGCGACGGACCCGTGCCGCCGCCGGATTGCCCATCCCGCCGCGAGACCGTCCCGCGCGCCTGCGGCAACAGGGCCTGCGCCGCCGCGCGCACGAATCCGCGCGCGGCGGCCGTGTTCTCGCTGGCGCGGCCCGTCAGCCGCAGCACCACCCGCTCCACGTTGCCATCCACCACGGCAACGCTCTCCCCAAACGCAATGCTTGCGATGGCCGCCGCCGTGTACTCGCCGATCCCCGGCAGCGTGCGCAACTCCGCCGAGCTGGAGGGCAGACTGCCGCGCCGCTCGGTCATGATGAACTGCGCCGCCCTGTGCAACAGCCGCGCGCGGTTGTAGTAGCCCAGCCCGGACCACGCCACCAGCACCTCCAGCTCACTGGCCAGCGCCAGCGACACCAGCGTGGGAAACCGCCGCAGAAAATCGTTGTAATACTCGACGACCGCAGCCACCCGCGTCTGCTGCAGCATAATCTCCGAGACCCAGATGCCGTATGGGTCGCTCGTGCCACGCCACGGCAGCGCGCGCGCATGAGCGCGGTACCACCTCATCAACCGGCGGCGAAAAGCAACGGGATCGATCTCGCGCCGCGGAACGTCCGCCTCGGCAATCTCCGCAACTCCCGTCTCCGAATCGTCTTCCAGAGCCTCCGGCGCGTGGTCTAAGTGCTTCATTCACACAGTTTAGTCCGTCTCCGCAACAGATTGCATAGTTTCTCGCTGTCCGGTCCAGAGTCACTCCCCTCAAAAGTAGGTGCCCCATCTTCGCTTTTTCTAACGAAGGATCGGGTACCCGCTTTCATGGTAGAGTAGTGTTCCTAAAAACTCAGGGTCGATCACCCAACGTTTTCCGGAGTCCCAAGATGAAATTTCTTGCTCAACTTGCTGTCGCGCTATGCGCCCTGCACGCCGTCGGCAGCTCCTCCGCCGTCGCCCAGACAGTTCCCACTTCGTATTCATGGACATCGACCGGCCCAATCATCAGCGCCCAGTCCGACGCCACCCATGCCATGAACGCGGTCAAGGATCCATCGGCCGTCTATTACAACGGCCAGTATATCGTTTACGCCTCCGATGTCGACTCCGCGGGCAACTACAACATGGAGTACCTGCACTTCACCAACTGGAGCGAGGCCTCCGCCGCAACACCCTACTTCCTGGATGACAACCCCAACTTAGCGGGCTACCACACCGCGCCGCAAGTCTTCTATTTCGCCCCTCAAAACAAGTGGTATCTGATCTTCCAGAGTGGCCAGCCGCAGTACTCCACCAATAGCGACCCCACTCAGCCCCAGAACTGGACCGCTCCGCAGAATTTCTTTGCGTCGCAGCCCGCGTCGGTGAGCGCTTGGCTTGATTTCTGGGTCATCTGCGATTCCGCCAATTGCTATCTGTTCTTCTGCGACGACGGTGGAAATTTCTGGCGCAGTTCGACCCCCATCGGAAACTTTCCCAATGGCTTCAGCCAGCCCGTGATCGCCTACACAGAATCCAATGCCTTCAACCTCTTCGAGGCCGACAATGTCTATTCCGTCGAGGGAACCGGGATGTATCTGGCGAACATCGAGTGCATCGGAGGACCTTACGGGCACCGCTTCTTCCGCGCCTTGACCGCCTCTAGCCTCGACGGCGCCTGGACTCCGCTCGGCAATACGGAAAGCTTCAATACTCCATTTTTAGGATCGAGTAACATCGCCTTCGACAGCGGCGTCAGCGCCTGGACCGACGACTTCAGCAGCGGCGGGGCGGTCATCGACGGCTATGACCAAACCGATCCGATCAACATCAACAACCTTACATTCCTCTACCAGGGCGACAATCCAAATGCCAATGCCCCTAGCTACAATCTGATTCCCTGGCAACTCGGCCTGGCAACCTCAATTGCCAACACGCCAAGCGTGCCGTCGATTGCGCTCTCGACCCCTTCGACAGGGATGACTGTGGCTTGGCTAGGCGGTTTGGCGACGGCAGTATTGCAGGTGACGCCCTCGGGCGGATTCACCGGCGCGGTGAACCTGAAATGCAGCGTGGCCTATCAGGGACAGGGAAGCGCGACCGACAGCCCGACTTGCAGCTTCAACCCGGCACAGGTGAATGTGGCCGGCGCGGCGGGGACTTCCACCCTGACGGTGATGACGACGGCTGCGACCAGTTCGCTCGGTCCGGCTCCTGGCTGGCGGGGAGCGGGTTGCGTCCTGGCGGCGCTGTTATGGGTGGGGATGGCGCCAACGCGCCGTCGACGACGCGTTCTGCTGCTCGCGCTCCTGTGCGCCTCGCTCTCGCTGGCGATGGTTGGGTGCGGCGGCAGTGCAGGCGCGGCTGGCGGTGGCACACAGAATCCCGGCACGTCAACGGGAGATTACCAGGTAATGGTGACCGCAACCAGCGGCTTGCTCACCAGTACAGCGACGATTCCGCTGGTAGTTCAGTAGAGTGGTCTTCCCAAGTTTGACGTGGGCGGGTGCTGGCCCACGCACCGTTTTTCTTCGTCCTCTCGAAGAATCCGTGCCCCATTCATCGCGTATTTGTTTCATGCGATCGGGGTCCCCGCCAGCTTCGCTGGTGGGGTGAGGATGAGTGGGTCTACGCCAAGTCCGCTCACTCCCCACCGCCGCATCTTTCTTTCCCCGAAAACCTCAGAAAAATCGCGTGTCAAGCCCCAGCGTCCCGCAAAATCTCCCTAACCAACCCCTCACCAATGACTTACGACAAAAAAATAGTTGGCATAGTAGTTTCCCTCCATGGCGTATAATTAAATCAGTAAGCAAAACCACACAGAGACCCGGCCCAACAGCCGGGCCTTCGCATTTAACTGTTCCCTGTCATTAAGTTATTGATTCCAGAGATCAAATGATCTAAATCATATGGAATGAATATTATGCAGGCCTGATCCAGATCAGGTCTAGATCTAACTATCGTCTTTTGAATATTTTATGACTTTTAGGGGGGGTACATCCCCCCACACAGGAGAGGAGCCACATGCCCGGCGCAACCGAAACCAGCCAGGTCTTCTCTGTTCCCTGTTCCCTGTTCCCTGTTCCCTGTTCCCAGCCAGATCTTCGCCTTTACTACGTCTCACGCGCTTAGCGCGAGCTTAACTTGCATTTTTTGAATACTTTACGCTATTACCACCGGGGGGGGGTGCACCTGCCGGAATCGCAGTAACTCACGATGTTCCAGCAGTCTCACCAGAGTCGATTTCGCGCCCAGCGCGCCAACCCTCTGGTACGATCTCCCTATTCAATAGAATCCCACGGCTGCGCGCGCCACGTCGGACGCGAGCATCTGTTGAGCGATGGCCTCACCATTCGCTCCGGCCCTGTACTTCAGAAAGGACCACCATGAACCTCCGCTCACTTCCGATCCTCGCCGTCCTCGCTTGCTCGCCCATCGCTCTCTCGGCTCAGGCTCCAGCCGTCTCGCCTCAGGCCCCAGCAGCCGCACCCGCCCTCTACGCAGAGAACACAGCGCCAGCCTCGTCCTCCAGCTCCATCGCTCCCGATGAGATCGGGGCCCCAGCCGCTGGTGCGCAATCCGCCTCTGGCACGCAATCCGTCGCCGCACCGGCCAAGCAAAGCTCGATCCCCTTCTCCGGCGTCGCCGTCGGCGTCAACGTCGGCCTCGCCGGCATCGGCTTCGAGGTCGCCACGCCCCTGATTCACCAGTGGATCAACCTGCGCGGAGGGGCCTCTTTCGTCACCTATACGCCCAGCACCATCACCACCTCAGACAACCTCAACATCAACGGGACCATCAAGTTCCAGAATGCCGCCGCGATGATGGATTTCTTCCCCTTCCACGGCATCTTCCGCCTCAGCGCCGGCGCAACCGTCTATAACAACACGGGCCTCACCGCCGCGCTCTCCGTCCCCGCTGGGCAGAGCATCTCTCTCGGAAGCGGCACCTACTACAGCGATCCCAACGTTGGCGGAAAGCCTTTGAGTGGAACCGGAGTCTTCACCTTCGGCGGCAATAATGTCGTTCCGCGCACCACCATCGGATTCGGCAACATGCTGCCAAAGAAGGGCCACTTCCGCTTCGAGACCGAGATCGGCGTCCAGTACTTCTCCGCGCCCACGGTGAAATATACCTTCACCGGAAACGGCTGCCCCGCTGCCAACTCCCCCGAAATCCAATGCGGCCCCGTCAACCAGACCGACGTCACCAACGAGCAGAACAAGCTGCAGAACGATCTCACCGACTTAAAGTTCTACCCCATCTTCTCCCTCGGCCTCAGCTACAAGATCCACTAAGGAAACACTGAGCAAACAGGCGAGTCGAAGGAAACACGAATAGTATCAGGAGAAGAGCGCTGTGCCTTCTCCGAAAAAAATCACGCATGCAGCAGACGAGCCGGTTCAGCCTCGCAACAATGAGGATGAGGCCGAGCAGGATCTTGCCGCCGCGAGCAAGTTGCCATCGCTCTACGACTTCTTCTCGCCCTCGGGCCTGCTCTCGCGCTCCGGCCTGGAGTTTGAGCATCGCAAGGGCCAGTACGAGATGGCGCGCGCCATCGAAAAGGCCTTCGCCGACAAGCGCCACCTGATCGTCGAAGCCGGAACAGGAACCGGCAAGACGCTGGCCTACCTGCTGCCCGCCCTGCGACTGGCCCGCGAACGCCAGCAGCGAGTCATCATCTCCACCGGAACGAAAAATCTGCAGGAACAGCTCTTCTTCAAGGACGTTCCGTTCCTCGAATCGGTTCTCGGCCCGCTGAAGGTCTGCTACATGAAGGGCCGCAACAACTACCTGTGCAAGCACAAGCTCTACGCGCTGCGCGATTCGCCGCTGCTCACCGGGCTCGACGAGATCGGCCAGTTCCACGCCATCGCCGCCTGGGAGAAGACCACCGCAACCGGCGACCGCGCCGAGATCGATACACTCCCAGAGTCCTCTGGACTCTGGGGGAAGTTAGACGCTCGCAGCGAGGCATGCCTCGGCCAATCCTGTCCCGATTGGGAGAACTGCTTCATCACCGCCATGCGCCGCAAGGCGCTCGAGTCGGAGATCATCATCGTCAACCACCACCTCTTCTTCGCCGACATGGCGATCAAGCTGCAAGCCGGCGCGGCGCCCGACGCAGGCGTTCTGCCCGCAGCCAGCGCGGTGATCTTCGACGAGGCGCACGAGCTGGAGGACATCGCCAGCAACTTCTTCGGCATCAACCTCAGCACCCAGCGCTTCGACGAGTTGGCCCGCGATGTGGAAACCATGCTGCGCGCCAGGCATGCCTCCACAGCCGCCATCGAAGCCGCAACCGCGACTCTGCGCGAGCGCGCCCGCCTCTTCTTTGCCGCGCTGCCCTTCGACGCATCGAGGACCGCCGCGGACTCCATCGCCACGCTCGACGCACCGCAGAACGTAAGTCCCTACGCAGGCCTTGGCCGCATGCCCTTCGACGAGCGCGCCGAGTTTCTGGAAAGTAGCGGCGATACCTATACCGGCGCGTTCAACGCGCTCAGCCTCCTGGAGGGCGAGCTCGACCGCCTGAAGAACGTCGACGAGGCCCCAGGCCTGCGCAAGCGCACCGCCGACATCGCAACCCACCTGAAGTTCCTGCTCGAATCGCAGGACCCCAACACCGTCTTCTGGATCGAGCGTCGCGCCGCCGGAGGAGTCCGTTCGCTTGCGCAAAAGGGTGCGCGCGGCATTGGCCACCTAAGCCACCACACCCACCTTCAAGCCACGCCCATCGACGTCTCCCAGCTTCTGGCCGCGGCGCTCTTCGAGGCCTACAGCTCGGTCGTCCTCACCTCCGCCACGCTCACCGTAGCCTCGGGAACCGACGAATCGGGCAGCATCGTCTCCAGCTTCGAGCACATCTCCCGGCGTCTCGGCCTCACCCTGGCGCGCGAGCTGGTCGTCCCCTCGCACTTCGACTACCCGCGCCAGGCGCTGCTCTATCTGCCGCCGGGAATGCCCGACCCGCGCGATCCCGAGTATTTCCTCCATGCCGCGGAACGCACCCGCCGCGTGTTGGAGATCACCCATGGCCGCGCCTTCTGCCTCTTCACCAGCCACGCCCAGATGCGCGCCATGCACCAGCGCCTCTCCGCCGAGCTGCCCTACCCGCTGCTGCTGCAGGGCACGGCCCCGCGCACCGTCCTGCTGGAGCAGTTCCGCGACACGCCTGGCGCGGTCCTCTTCGGTACCTCCAGCTTCTGGCAGGGCGTGGACGTGCAGGGCGAGCAGCTCAGTTGCGTCATCATCGACAAGCTGCCCTTCGCCGTTCCCTCCGACCCCATCGTCAAGGCCCGCATGGGCGCCATCGCCGCCGCGGGCGGCAACGCCTTCTTCGACTATCAGGTGCCCAGCGCGGTCATCACGCTGAAACAGGGCTTCGGCCGCCTCATCCGCTCGCTGAAGGACCGTGGCGTACTGATGCTGCTCGACCCCCGCATCCAGCGCCAGCGCTACGGCCGCATCTTCCTCGACTCGCTGCCTCCCTACCGCCAGACCCAATCCATCGAAGATGTGGAGACATTCTTTGAGAAGGAAGCGTGAGACTTACTAGCTCAGTTCGCGTAAATTGGTAAGACAATGTTTCTTTGCCGAACCATCGCTGGTGTTGCCGAAGCTACTCTATTCTTCTGCTTTGTACCTTGTGTTGCCTTGATCGCCCAGCAGCCTACGACAGCTCCGACCATTACAGTAACTACACGCGAAGTTCAATTGCCTGTGGAGGCCTTAAACTCTGGATCATACTTCGAAGAAGTACTCGATCTGACCGCAAGAGATTTTCATGTCGATGTAGGAGGGAAAGAACAGAACCTTTCTCAGGTCAGGCTTGGAAAACGTCCCTCATGGCGAGTTCATGACGACTATGGATACCATACTGAAGGGGCCACGTCATTTGGCATTTGGACGTTCGAAGACGCGAGAATTACGGGACAGCCAATCGGCCATTACTATTACATTGCGTTCACTCCCTCTGCGACTGGCCTAAGTTCTTGTTATGAGATTCACGTCAGTGTAGACCGGCCGGGTATAAAGCTCAGATATCCAGACGAGTATTGCGGCAGCACATCACCGTCAGATCCATTGGGAGACGCAAAAGTCGGTCTTCGTCTCCAGGCAGAACTTACTTCTGGGGGTAAAGGTTATGTAACGATCAACTCAAGCATGGGAGTTTTCCTGTCTAAGAGGCTAGATCCGACGACGCAAGTCGCATTGGAGTTTCCAGCCTGGGCTTTTCGCCTTCAGGATCACTGGGATCACGCGTCTGCTCCGATTGCGCTCTTAGGAAGATTATCTACGCCGGATGAAAAGCCGTTAAGTCAGTTTAGTGATGTGCCAATGGGCTCGGATTACTGGATCGTAGACCATTACTTATTTTCTCCTAATCCCAACGGCATTGTTGCAACTGATAGCTATCAAGCGTACACGAGACAGTTTGATCTGCCAGCGGGCGATTACTCGCTCAAACTGGTGCTGGATAATGACGGTAAATTCGGCCGGGTTGAAATGCCCATCCGAGTACCAGCCTTCGATCCGGCGCGTCTCTGGATCAGCAGCGTATTCCTCTGTAGACGCTTTCACCAGCCAACGCAAGACGAACTGGAAAAGCTGCCGCCGCAGTACACTCCCTTGATCAGCGAAGGGACGGAGTTCGAGCCCGCGGGAGATACCCGATTCACCCAGGAAGAACGCCTGCAACTCTGGTTCCAGATCTACGCTCCCCCGCGCTCCGTATCGATGACCGACTCCATCCACTACGAGATCAAGCTCGTAAATCTTCAGACCGGCAAGGTCGAAAGCGACACAGGCGTTGGCAGCGTCGAAGACTTTCTTGAACCGGGCCAACGAGTCATCCCCATCTGGAAAGAGGTTCTCATCAACAAGCTTGCGCCGGGCGCCTACCGCGTCGACGTGCAGGCCACCGATTCAGTGACGAAAAGCACGGTGCAGAGCAGCAACACGTTCACGATGGTCAAGAAAAAATGATTGCCACCAAAATATATTCGATGTACAAAATGGGTTGGACACCAGTCGCGACGGCAGTCTGCAAGGGATGTTCGATGACGGCGAGGTCATTCCATGACCACAAGGAGCGGTAGCAACAGCATTGAACGTCATGTGAGTACAGCAAGAACCACGACCGGACGATCCGCATATCCCGCGCAACCTCGCGGGAGAGATCGAAGACCTTCGAGGAGCGGCCGATGCTCACCGCATAGAGCGGTTTCACCGCAACTGTTATCGCGCGAGAATTATTAAAGTGGTTTTTCTTGAGGAAAAACCACGCAAACGTTCTTCGCTCCTGTAAAGACCTGCGGTGAAACCGCTCTAGCCCTCCGGCGAGGCGCTCTTCCGCACCCGCCGCCGCCTCCCGGAGCAATCCCGCAGGCTTCGATCACCCTCAGGCTGGTCGCGTCCCGGTCACAGACGCTCGCGATCGCAAAGTCCCGTCCTCGACATCGTCCGCCGCGGAATGGACTCCCGCGCCAAACTCTCCCCCTCCGGCATCTCTCCCTCCATGGTGGGAATCGAGTTGCCGTGAGGATCTATTTTGGGGTGCCCCAGCTTGGCGGCGATCCGCTGCTCGAAGCGCTCCGAGATGAAGTGCTCCAACCGCTCCGCCTCCTCATGCACCTCATCGATCGGGTAATCGAGCACCTCGTATAGAAACGTCTCAATCAGCCGGTGATGGCGCACCACTTCCAGCGCGCGCCGCTTGCCAGGGGACGATAGCCGCACCCCGCGATGCCGCTCATACTCCACCAGTGGCGCGGGCGAACCAGCCAGCTTCTGCAGCATGTTGGTCACCGATGCAGGCGCGACGCACAGCCGGCCGGCCAGCGCCTTGATGGTCACGCGGCTCTCCTCCCCCCCCACCAGATACAGGATGGCCTTCAGGTAGTTGTCCACCGATTCGGTGTTGCCATTCGCTCGCCTGCGTGCTGCCATGCTTTGGTCTCCAGCTTCTATTTCAGTTTGACTCACTTCCTATTGTTAGGTATACCTAATTTGGAGGTAAGCCTAATTTTTTTGTGCGCCCCCCAGATCCACCTCCCCGGCGCCCTGCATAGGAGATGAATGCCTGATCTTTCGCCAATGCAAATGGGGCCCGCGGCCTCCGGGAAACCGGAACCGCTCGCGGGCTCTCCTGGCGAAGCTCCAGCGGTTGCCGATCCACTCCCATCCCGGCGTGGCTTCTTCTCCAACCTCAGTCGCACCGAGATGTGGACCTACTTCGGCCCGGCATTCGTCGCCTCGGTCGCGTATATCGACCCTGGCAACTTCGCCACCAACATCCTGGGCGGCACACAGTTTGGCTACCGCCTGCTCTGGGTGCTGCTGTGGTCGAACGCCATGGCGATGCTCATCCAGTACCTCGCCGCCAAGCTGGGGATCGTCACCGGCCTCACCCTGCCGCAGAACTGCCGCAAGCACTTTTCCCAGCTCACCACCATCGGCCTCTGGCTCGCAGCCGAGGTCGCGGCCGTCGCCACCGATCTGGCCGAGTTCCTGGGTGCGGCCATCGGTCTCGATCTACTCTTCGGCCCGTTGCTCGCCGCCCATGGCTACAGCCCCAGAGAGACGCTGCTGGTCGCCGCGCTGGTCGCCACCGTTCTGGTCTTCGCCATCCTCGCGCTCGACCTCGCTGGGTTCCGCTGGCTGGAGCGCGGCATCATGGCCTTCGTCGCCGTCATCGGCGTCTCCTACGCATTCGAGATATTCCTCGTCCACCCGGACTGGAAGCTGGCCACCCTCTACACCCTGTTGCCCACGCTCGACCGCTCCAGCGCGCAGAACTTCCACGACAGCATCTACGTCGCGGTTGCCATGCTGGGCGCCACCGTGATGCCCCACGTCATCTACCTCCACTCCGCGCTGGTGCAGCCTCGCCTGAAGGAGCTCACCGGTTCCGCGCTTCCGGCCACCGTGACGCTGCAAAACCTCGAGGCCCGCAATCAGCCGACCCACCTTCCCCGCCGCTCCATCCTCAGCCGCTTCCTGCGTTACGAGCTGATCGACGTCTTCGTCGCCATGAACGGCGCATGGCTCATCAACTCCGCCATGATCCTGATGGCCGCCGTGGCCTTCGTCCACACCAACAACCTGCAGCCCACCATCGAAGAGGCCTACCACACCCTCGGCCCGCTCTTCGGGCGCCTCGCAGCCACCGTCTTCGCCGTCGCCCTGCTCTGCTCCGGCCTCTCGTCGTCAACGGTCGGCGTCATGGCCGGACAGGTCATCATCGAGGGCTTCCTCGACATCAAGTTCCCCATCTTCCTGCGCCGCTTCATCACCGTGGTCCCAGCCCTGGTCATCATCGCCACCGGCCTCGATCCGCTCAAGATTCTTGTCCTCTCGCAGGTCGTCCTCAGCTTCGCGCTTCCCTTCGCGCTCATCCCGCTGCTTCTGCTCACCAGCCGCGTGGATGTGATGCACAGCTTCGCCAGTGCACGTCGTATGCGCATCGCCGGATGGGCTACGGTCGCGGTCATTATCACTCTGAACGCCATCCTGCTCGGCCAGCTCGCCTTCGGGCAATAACCCAGCGCCGACCCTTCCTCACGCACACAAAAAAGCACGGCAGAACAAGCCTCATCAGCCTGTTCTGCCGTGCTCTCGTTCTTCAACAACTAGCGAGGCTTCTGCTCGTCCTTCGACTGCGGACGTGCCGCCGGTGCAGGACGCGCCTGGGGCTGAGGTTGTGCCTGCCTAGCCTGAGGCTGAGCCTGCCTAGCCTGAGGCTGTGGTTGTGCCTGCCTAGCCTGAGGTTGAGGTTGTGCCTGCCTAGCCTGAGGTTGAGGTTGAGCCTGCCTAGCCTGAGGCTGAGCCTGCCTAGCCTGAGGCTGTGGCTGTGCCTGCCTCGTCTGAGGCTGAGCCTGCCTAGCCTGTGGCTGAGCCTGCCTGGTTTGCGGTTGGGCCTGTCGCTGTTGCGACTGAGGCTGAGCCTGCCTAGCCTGCGGCTGAGCCTGCCTGGTTTGCGGTTGGGCCTGTCGCTGTTGCGACTGAGGCTGAGCCTGCCTGGTTTGCGGTTGGGCCTGTCGCTGTTGTGACTGCGGCTGGGCCCCGTTTTGCTGGCCCGGACGCGACGCAGGGGTCGCCGGAGCATTCCTTCCCTGCTGTCCGCCCTGTGGACGAATCTGCTGTCCTGGAGCCTGTTGCTGCCCCGGCCTTGCCGCGCCCCGGTTGCCGGGTTGTGCCGCCGGTGCGGCGATCCGAGGCAGAGCCGCCGGCAGTGTGCGGTCCTTGGCGATCGGGCGAGCTGCCACAGCCGCAGCGGGCCGGCCCTTGTTCTGGCTGAAGAGCTGCTGCCGGTTCCCGGCCGCCTCGTGCTGCGCCTGCACCTGCGTCGCCATCGGCGAAATCCTCCGCTCCTGCAGCACGCGCTCCTCTGCCGGCAAGGGGCGTGCAACAATGCCGCCGCGCCCGCCGTTGAAGCTCACCCGGTTGCTGATCCGCCCGCTGATCGCCACGTTGTTTATCATCACGGGGTGGACGTACACATTGCGGATCCTGTTCGCGTCCACGCGATTGATCGTCGTGTTGTAGAAGAAGTTGCCGCCGTTCCAGTAACCGCCGTAGTAGCCATGCCCGACGTAGCCATACCCGTAATCCACGCCGCCATAGTACCCGATGTGCAGCCCCCAGTAACCGTGGTGGAAGCGATAGAACCCGCCATAGAAGCCCCAGTATCCCGGAGTCCACAGAGCGCCCTCATACGGCGCATCCACCCAGCAACCCGGAACCCAGTAGTATCCCTCCGGCCCCCACGCCCAGTATCCCGGAGTCCACAGGTAGTTGGGGTCCGGCGCGGGCGGCTGGTCGTACTCCGGCAGCGGCGGAGGAGGATTGCTGGCCTGCCCATCGGTCAGATCGTTTGCGTAGTCGTCGACCGCCTGTTGATCGCTGAGCTGGCCGTTGTCTCCGCCGTTGTCATAACTCTGCTGGCCCGCACCCGTGTCCTGGCGCACGATGGGCGCGGGCTGCTGCTGCGAATAGTCCTCGCCCTGCTGCTGGTTCTGTGCCTGCGCGCTCTCGCCCAGTGCCTGCGCCGGCTGCCCCGTGCCGTTCCCTCCACCTGCCATATTCGCATCCGCCGGGTCACCGCTGTTCTGGTCGACCGCGCTCTGCGAACCGGCCTGCGCCGACTTGTGGCAGCCCGGAATGCTGAGCACCAGCGCCATCCCCAAACCGGCGCCAAGAAGACCCTGCGCAATCCGGGCCAATCCACCCCGCCGCCCCTCGCGCTCCGCCGGTCCTCGCCGAGCTCTATCTTCCTTCGCCTCTTCGATCACGCCGTTCGCTGTTCGCGCCCCGTTGCTTTGGTTCATCGTCTTCTCCGTTTCTGTCTTCGATCAGCTTCGCGGCATCCGGCAGATTGTCGAATGGCCGCCAGCAACTTGCCTGCGCGAGTTGCCTGCTTGGTATGATGCACTCCGTCGCGCAAGGTCATCCCGCCCCGCCATCAATTTATGGCGCGGGATACTCCACCGTCTCGCCCGTCCTCCCGTTGGTCACCGATAAACTGCCATCCAGCCGGCCCGTCAGCTTCAGGGTGTTCCCCGCATCCGGCCCAGCCAGGTTGGCAATCCGCGGCTCCGCAACGTTGTGTTTCGCATCGCTTCCCTCGGCAGTATGCAACTGCCACAGGCCTTTCAGTCTGGATGAACCCTCGATCGTCTCGAAGGTTGCGGGCGCGCCGCCCTTGCGCGGGCCGTTGTCCATGATCGCCACTCGCGGCGCGATCGCATCCACCAGCGCTGGGCTGCCGCTATTCACCAGCCCGTGGTGCGAGACGATGTACACATCCACCTTGCCCAGCTTGTCCACCGGACACATTAACGCCCGCTCCTTGGCCCACGTCAGGTCGCCCAGGTCCAGAATCCTCAGCTTGCCAAATGTAATCACCAGCCCCAGCGAGCGGTCGTTCTCGGTCCCCTCCGCGTCCTTCATGGCAGAGGCCGCGCACGCCGCATTCTGTTCGCCGCCAGCGGCCAGCGGACTGGCAATCACCTCGCCGTCCCCGCTCACCACCTTCACCCGCATCGCCTTCACCGGCAATACGTCGCCCGGCTTCACCACCAGATGCTCCGCGTGGCTCTCCGCCAGCACCTTCTGGTACGCGTTATATCCCGCAACCGTCGATGCGCCGCCCTGAACCTCCGCGCCCTCGCGGTTCTCCCCATGATCGATGAACCGTCCCACCGGGACCATCCCCACCAGTTGCGGCAGCCCGCCCACGTGGTCGGAGTGGTAGTGCGTCACCACCAGGTTGTCGATCTTGGTCACGCCAGCCAGCTTGCATACCGCCGCAATCCGCGAGGCGTCCCTGGGTGCCGTCGGATTTCTTGAATCCGGCGACCCCGTGTCCACCAGCAGGCTCTCGCCACCCGGCATCACGAACAGCGTCGACTGACCGCCCTCCACATCCACAAAGTAGACCTTCAGCTCGCCCCGCCCGCTCCGCGCCCCGCTGTTTGGGCCTCTGTGCTCGCCTATGCCCTGCGACCCGCTGGTCGGGCCCCGGTGCTCCCCCATGCTCTGCGCCCGCGCAACCGAACCCAGCGCAAGCAACACCGCCAACCCCAAACTCCACATCTTCGGCTTCCCTATGCGCATTTTTTCCCTCGACTCTGTGAAGATCGCCGCCCAGGATCGCGGTAATCCACCAACCTTGGCATCATCGCACAATCCACCCAGCACTTTCTTTCCCTCACCTTGCCATGCGGCAGAGCCCAGATGGATAATGGTTCCTCCTATGTCGGCCCCACATCCTGCACGCAAATCCGCCAAGTGTCTGACATTCGCTCTCGCGATCCTTCTCTCCTCCTCAGGCGCGCGCGCCCAACTGGCCCACAAGGGACCCGCCGAAGCCGTCGCACTTGCCGCCAGCCTGCCTCCCTTCGATGTCGTCTCCATCAAGCAGCACAACCCCGCCGACGAGTCCCCCAACGAGCAGTCCTTCGGCATGGGCATTCACAACGAACTATTTACCGCAACCAACGTCCCGTTGAAGAACATCCTTGAGTTTGCCTATGACGTCAAGGAAGACCAGATCTCCGGCCTCTCCGGCCCCGTCAGCTCCGCGCACTTCGACATCGAAGCCAAGGTCCTCGCGCCGGATGGCGGCTCACCGCCCAAACTCACCGACACGCAAATGCAGGCCATGCTCATCCCGCTGCTCGCCGGCCGCTTCCAGCTCAAGGCGCACCTTCAATCCAAAGACATGCCCATCTACACCCTCGTCGTCGCGCACGGCGGCCCCAGGTTCAAGCTCACCCAGACGGATACAACAAACAGCTCGATCAACACGGGCTGGTCAAACAACGACAATGTCCTCACCACCAAAGGCGCCTCCATGACCGACCTCGCCGCCGCGCTCTCCGACCAGGTCCATCGCCAGGTGAACGACAAGACCGGCCTCACCGGCGCCGCCGACATCACACTCAAATGGACCTCCGACGAAGCCGCCGACCAAGGCGGCACAGTCGTCTCCATCTTCACCGCCGTAGAGGAGCAGCTCGGTCTCAAGCTCCAACCCTCCAAAGGCCCGGTCCAGACCCTCGTCATCGACCACGCCGAGATGCCCTCCGCGAATTGATTCCGCTGCAACCTCGGCTACGCAAGCAGCACTTCGATGCCCTTGCCGCGCAGCAGTTCCACATATTCGGCGTCGAGTTCGCTGTCGCTGACGACGATGTTTGCCGCCTCCAGCGGTGCCACCGGGACCATTGCGCCGCGTCCGAACTTGCTGTGGTCGGCGACGATGATCACCCGGCTTGCGATCTCGATCATCTTCTGCTCCGAGCCGACCACCAGCGTGTTGTTGTTGCTGAACCCAGCCTCGGAGACGCTGCCGATGCCCATGATCAGCATGTCGGCGCGGATCAGACTGAGCATCTGCTCGCACAGCGGCCCCAGCATGACGCGGATGCGCGGGTCCAGATAGCCGCCGGTCAGCGTCAGCTCGATGTTGCGCCGCGCCTCCAGCGTTTCGGCGATGGGCAGCGAGTTGGTGACGATGTGCAGCGACTTCGAGGTCAGCTCTCCGGCGACAGCCGCGACCGTTGACCCGCCGTCGAGGATGACCGTCTGGCCATCTTCAATCAGGCCCGCGGTGAGCCGCGCGATGCGGCCCTTCTCGTCGCTGAAGCGACCGCTCTCGACCGTGAAGTCGAAGGCGCCGTTCCCATTCGCAGAGACGGGAACGGCGCCGCCATAGACACGCTTGAGAATGCTCTCCGCTTCCAGTTGGTCCAGGTCGCGGCGAATGCTGGACTCGGAGGCATCCAGTTCGCGGCAAAGCGTCTCCACGTCGAGGAAGTCCTTGGCCTCGAACATCTGACGGATTCTGAGTTGCCGTTCAGCAGCTTTCATCGTGCAGTGACCGGGTGACGCGAGTTGCAGCTAGCATCCACTTCACTCAGATTGCTCCCTTCAAGGTCGAACGGCGGTTCAGGACGCAATTACGATGCGCCCATCGCGCTCATCACTGCATCGGTGACGGTCTTCACCAGGCGTTCCATCTCCGGAGCGTCGGCAGTGATGTTCGTGGCGCCGTCTCTCTTGCAGGGAAGCAGCGCAATAGAGTTCGGCACCTCGAGATCGGAGAGCTGGCACTCCTTCAACATCGAAGGGTCGAAGCGGGAGTCCGGCAGGCCGAGCTTCTTCTTGATGTCCAGCAGGTCGGTGGTTTGCCTCTCGGAGATCTGCGAGATGGGAACGCCCAACTGCGACGCCAGCATCAGGGTCCAGCAATAGGTGTCGAGCACCTCCGCGTACCACTCGGCGTGGGTCACGGTGTCTGCCCAGCAGATGATGCCGTGGTTGGAGAGAAGCACCGTGTTGTGCTCGCGCACATACGGCAGCACGGTCTGCGCGAAGGCTGCCGTGCCCGGCGTCTCGTAGGGCGAGATTGCGACCTTGCCAATCATGACCTCGAACTCGGGGATGATCCCGTTGGGCGGAACGCGACCGGTGATGGCGTATGCGGTGGCATGGGGCGGATGGCAGTGGACCGCTGCCTTCGCCTCCGGCACGGCCTTGTAGATCTCCAGATGCAGGAAGATCTCGCTGGTGCGCGGCTTGGTTCCGGCAATCTGAACGCCGTCCAGATCGACCAGGCAGAGGTCGGCGGGCGTCAGGTCCAGCTTGCTGAACAGGGTCGGCGTGCAGAGCACCTCGTTGGGTCCGATGCGATAGGAGATATTGCCGCCGTTGCCATCGACATAGGCACGGTTCCACAGTTTGCGGCCGACCGCGCATATCTCCAGCTTGATGGCCTCGGCCTCGCGCGTGGAGAAGAGCCGCGGATTGGCGGGGCTGCGCGTCGCCTGCACAGGGCTGGCCGCGCTGCTAGAGGGCGCCGCAACCACGGCGCTTCCGCTCGCAGCCGCGCCGCCGATCACCAGCTCAATCCCGTTCTGCCGCAGGAAGTCGCGCGCCGAAGGAGTGATGACGCAACGCTTGCTGACCTGCACGTGGGTCGCCCCGGCGGCCTGCGCGGCCTGCGCATCGCGCATTGCAAGAACGTTCTGACCGGTAAGTTCTATCGTTTTCACTTCGCCCTTCCTCACTGCTGCACCTCAGATTCTTGCTTTTTCAATGACTGTGAATTCCCTGTTGTGATGGAGTCGACGATCAACGTGCAATACGCATCCACCGGAACTGTATTCGGCCAGAAGGGGTTCGCGGCTTCGGCCCCCTCCGTAAACGCAACCATCTGGCCCTTGGCCGCGCCCAGCGCATCGACGGCGACCAGAGACTTGCCTCCACCCAGGCCATTCTTGGCCCGCAGGTTGGCCATCGTCACCGGCTCCAGCACAACCAGCGTCAGACCGAGCAACTGTGGAACGGCCGGCGTCAGCGTGACATGTCCGCGAACGATGCCCAGTCTCATGCGGTCCTCCCTGCGCGCTGGCGCGGCGCATGCACCGGGTCCACGATTCCGACGACCACCATGCGGGCCGGCGTCGTGTTGCCGTACCGCTCGCGCGCGATGTCTCCGTCGGTGGAGACCAGCACGGTGGAACCGAATGCCGCGCCCAGCAGGTCGACCAGCACCAGCGGCTCCGCTCCCGTGCTGCCGTCGGCCTCCAGCCGCTGGGCCACCAGAAAGCGGCAGCCCTCCAGCGTGGCGTGCTTGGCCGCCGGAACAACCGTGCCGTCGATGCGGGCGAGAAACATGGCTAGATAATCCTCAATGCGCCACCGATGGTGAGCTGACGCTCACGGGTAAACGTTAGCGGCGTGGTGATGCCCTCGCCGGTGGGAGTCGCAATGCTATGGCTCAGGTATCCCGGCCCGCCGAAGCCCAGCGAGGCCAGCGACGAGGCGTTGCTGACGAAGATCGTGGTGTTCATCACGCGCGCCATGCGCGTCACCGCGTCCCCATCCTTCGAGTGAATGATGGCCGTATGCCGGTAGCCGTGCTCCGCCTTCAGCGACGCCTTTATTCCCGCGTCCACGCACGACACGCGAACCACCGGGATGAACGGCATCATCTGCTCTTCGACGACGAATGCGTGGTCCTCATCCGTCTCGCCGAAGAGTATCTGTGTGTTCGCAAGAACGCTGACGCCGGCAGCCGCTGCAAGCACGGCGACGTCCTTGCCGACCAGCTCCTTGCGCACATGCGCGCGCACGCAGCCCTTGCCATCGCCCTCGAAGGTGAAGGCAGCTTGCGAGAGCCGTTCGATCGCGGCCTTGTTCAACTCGAAGCCGCCGGCGCGACGCATCGCATCCATGAACGCCGAAGCGACCGACGCCACCACAAAGACCTCTTTCTCGCCAATGCAGAGCAGGTTGTTGTCGAAGGCGCCGCCCTCGACGATGGACCGCGCGGCCAGGTCGAGGTCGGCGGTCTCGTCCACCACCACCGGAGGATTGCCTGGGCCGGCCGCGATCACGCGCTTGCCGAACTTGCTCGCCGCAGCCACCACCATCGGTCCGCCGGTGACGCACAACAGCGCAACCTTGGGGTGCTGGAACATCTGCGTGGCGGATTCAATGGTGGGCTCAAGCACTGTGGTAATCACGTTGGCCACGCCGCACTCACGCTCAATCTCGCGGTTGAAAAGCTGCAGCGCATACTGCGAGACGCGCTTGCCCGACGGGTGCGGCGCGAAGATCGCCGTGTTGCCCGCAGCCAGAATATTGATGGCGTTGGCGACCATGGTCGGCACCGCGTGCGTGACCGGAAGGGACATGCCAATGACGCCCCAGGGCGCGTGTTCGATCAAAAGCAAGCCGGACGAATCGCTGCGCGCCTCGCTGTGCATCGCCTCCACGCCGAGTACATACTGCATGTTCTTCAGCTTCTGAATCTTGTGGTCCAGCCGGCCCACCTTGGTCTCTTCCAGCTCCATGCGGCCCAGCTCTTCGCAACGGTCGATGCTGATCCGCCGGATGATCGAGATCATGCGCCCTCGCTCTTCCAGGCTCATCTCACGGACCTTCTTCTGCGCCTCGTATGCCGCGTTGACCGCCTCGTCCACGGTGAGGAAGACGCCGTCGTGCGCTGCGGCGCTGCTGCCGGCGCTAATGTGTGCCGGCGCACTGGCCAGCGCGTTACCCGGCGCATAAGCTGGAGCGCTGCCCGACTGCGGCTGCTGCATCTGGACGCGAAGTCTTGCGACAACCTCCCTCGCAATCTCCGCAATCACCTGTTCCTGGTTTGTCATACTTTCTCCAAGCCCGTCATTTATGGCTTCTCCAATACTTTGCCGTCGACCTCGACCGTATCCACGATGCCAACAATGACTGCGTCCACCGGCGCTTCTTTCGTTGCCGGCGTCAGGCGGGCCGAGCTTCCCTGGGTAAACAACACGCACTCGCCGATTCCCGCGCCAACACTGTCAACGGCCACCACCGAGCTGCCGGAGATCTCCAGCTTGCCCTCTTTGTTGATGTACGGCTGCACCAGAAGCAGCTTCATCCCACGGAACTTCTCGTTCTTCTGCGTGGAGACAACATTGCCAATTACTTTTGCGATAAACATGCCCGTTCCCCTCTTTGCGCCACGGAGGACCGAGACCCTCCGCGGTGTCCGCAGCAACTACTTGGGCAACACGGACCCGAGACTGCTGTGCGGCCGCGCGATCACATGAACGCTCATCACCTCGCCAGCCTCCTTGGCGGCTGCCGCTCCCGCATCCACGGCGGCGCGAACGCTGCCTACATCGCCTTGAACGAAGACCGAGCACAAACCGCTGCCAACCTTATTCCATCCCACGAACTCGACGCTTGCCGCTTTCAGCATTGCGTCGGTGGCCTGCACCAGGGCTACCAGGCCCTTCGTCTCAATCATCCCAATCGCTTCATTGGCCATTTCAATTCTCCCAATTTCCAAATTCCGTCATGTCTCGCTAATTCGAATGGATTACTTCAGAAAGCTGTCGACCAGCGTATCGTGCGGACGCGCGATCACATGCGAGGCCACCAGTTCGCCGACTGCCTTGGCGGCTGCGGCTCCGGCATCCACGGCGGCGCGCACACTGCCCACGTCTCCGCGCACAATCGCGGTCACAAAGCCCCCGCCGATCTGCACGGTCTTGACCAGCTCCACGCTGGCCGCCTTCACCATCGCATCACATGCCTCGACCAGTCCGACGAGGCCCTTTGTTTCGATCAATCCAATTGCTTCACTCATCTTGTCTCCTATGCCCGCTGGGGCAATGTCTTCCGGTGGCTGGGTGCCCCATCCTTGCGGCGTATTTGTCGTTGTCGCAAGGGTGGGATGGCTCCGCTATTTCTTGACTGCGGCCTTCTTCTCCGCTTGCACGAAGGAGGGCAACTCGTCGTGGGGGCGCGAGATCACCTGAACGCTGACTACCTCGCCGATACGCGATGCGGCTTCCGCGCCGGCATCGGTTGAGGCCTTCACCGCGGCCACATCGCCTTCAACAAAGGCGGTGACCAGTCCCGACCCTACCGACTGCCAGCCGGTAAAGGTCACGTTTGCGGATTTCAGCATTGCGTCGGTCGCCTCGAACAGCGCGACCAAACCCTTCGTTC
>Ga0224554_1000674_pt1 | contig 26736 bp, 22 predicted proteins | sample 714S22024metaG_FD_180666 | JGI IMG/M metagenome (GOLD analysis project Ga0224554, IMG submission 180666) | Peat soil microbial communities from Stordalen Mire, Sweden - 717 S2 20-24 | ecosystem: Environmental > Terrestrial > Soil > Wetlands > Peat | place: Sweden: Norrbotten County, Stordalen...
GAACCAGTTTGCGATGCGACCACATAAGTTCCGGTCGGTTGCGCTGTTTGGTTGGCACTAATTGTCACCGGCTGACTTGCCGGAGTCGTCCAACCGCTGATGGTGCTGAATGAAACGGTATGACTGCTCACTGACAAACCGGAAACTGTCGCCCCGCTATTTTGCCATGCGCCACCATCCACCTGCCATTGTGCCCCAGCGCTCACCGCGCCTGATGGACTGATTGTTACCTCCAGAGAACCAGTTTGCGATGCGACCACATAAGTTCCGGTCGGCTGCGCTGTTTGGTTGGCACTAATTGTCACCGGCTGACTTGCCGGAGTCGTCCAACCGCTGATGGTGCTGAATGAAACGGTATGGCTGCCCACTGACAAACCGGAAATCGTCGCCCCGCTATTTTGCCATGCACCGGCATCCACCTGCCATTGTGCTCCAGCACTCACCGCACCTGATGGACTGATTGTTACCTCCAAAGAACCAGTTTGCGATGCGACCACATAAGTTCCGGTCGGTTGCGCTGTTTGGTTGGCACTAATTGTCACCGGCTGACTTGCCGGAGTCGTCCAACCGCTGATGGTGCTGAATGAAACGGTATGACTGCCAAGTTGCAAACCGGAAACTGTCGCTCCGCTATTCTGCCATGCGCCATTATCGACCTGCCATTGTGCTCCAGCACTAACTGCACCTGACGGACTAATTGTTACCTGTAATGAACCCGTCTGTTGAACATAAGTGCCGGTGGTGGTCGTAGTCGAACCATTATTGATCGTGACATTTTGATTGGCCGGGGAATTCCAACCGGAAATGGTATTGAATGAAATCGTGTGGCCACCTACTGACAAACCGGAAATTGTCGTCCCGGAATTATGCCACACGCCGTTATTATCCACCTGCCACTGTGCTCCGGCGTTGTTCGCACCTGCCGGACTAATTGTTACATACAATGAGCCTGTTTGAGGAGTCACTGTAATATTCGGGACGCTCGCATTGATCGGCAGCGTCGTTTTAGCCGTCGCAGGATACCCATATTGATAAGTTAGCTGAACGAGGGGAGCAACCGTGCCTGCTTGACTTCCGGCTATGTGAAAGTAATACGTTTGCGAACTCTGTGGGCTAATTACCCCAAAATTTGTAACCGAGGATTGTCCGGTTGCGTTCGTGAGGGTTGGACCATAAGAACTGATGGTTACTTGCCCTCCGGCAATGGGAACAACCTGACTCGGATTATTTACCGTCACTGACAAAGTTATCGCTTGTCCTGGGTTGATCTGATACGCGCTCGCTGTTGCTTGAACAGTCGGCGGTGGAATCTTGTCTCCTCTTACATAAGAAAGTGGAACCGTGATAGTTTGCCCTGTTGTTAAGCTGTCAAGCACCGGAGACAAAGTCGAGTAGTTATACCAAGTATGGCCCCCAGTGAGCGGAATCGTCAGCGTAATGTTACCAATCTCACCTCCATTTGCTCCTTCTAAAATCTGAAAGCTTTCAAGGGTAATGCCTTCACCAGAAGCGAAGACTCCAGAATAGCGCGTATGACCCGGTGGGGCCGTCGCGGCATCTGCCATAAGAATCTGGCCATTACCCGAAGGACCATTCAGCGTTATTGGAGAGTTGTTGTTGGGTGAAATCGAGAGACTAAATGGACCGCCTGTAATGCCGAAATTCAAAGTGAAAGGCGCTTGAGAATTGTAGTCGTTCACAATGGCTTGATAGGTTCCTGAATACCAATAGTCGGGCGAAGCGATTGTTATCGTGCTTCCTTGGAAAGGATTGCTCGTGCTCCCGACGGTTCCGTTTTGCCCGAACAGCACTACACCTACGCCCGCATCTTGGATTCCAGATACAGAATAAACCGAACTCGAAACATTGAGCGTTCCAGAAAGTGAAAAACTACCGCCGTGGCTGGAATCTATGTATGGCGAAACCGTGGGGGTAACGTCAACCTCACAAGAATAAGTCGTTGTTCCATAAATGGTGTGATCAGGAACTAAAAAAACGGCTGACACTTCCCTTGTGTTGACAATTTGTGCCAAAGCGGGGAATGCCACTAACAGCATGGAAACAATTGCCCAGATGAGCTGGCTTCGTAAGAGTGTGCGTTTCGGTTTCATAGATTTTGCCATTTCTTTGATTCAGATCGCCGTTTTTCCAACTGCAAAGCAAAGGGGCGCGAACCCAACGCGCCCTCACGAGAGGCACCGCGAAGCGCCCAACAGAGAGACACGCCAAGCCGCGCCCGATGGGGCGCGCACTCGGTCGGTTCTCTGTATGAAAATTCGCGGTTTTCTCGTGAGACCGTAGCCGAAGCCACGACAAATCTGTTTTGTTAAATTTGGTTACATAAGTTTTTTCCCGAACAATTCCAGTTTTACGACTTTGGCCAAAAATTGGCAATAGCCTTTTGTGAAATTTTATTCACATTTTTTGAGCAGTTTTGCTTCAAACACATATAATAAATTCTGGATGCCACGTTTTGAATTTGCTTCGGCCTGCGGTTCGGCGAACGGGAAAGTGGAGTGGAGGCGAAGAGACGCAGGAACGGAGCCGGAGCAGAACGACCGTTGCCGTGCCGCAGGTGGAAGCACGCCGATCATTCGGCACTAGGGATACCGCTCGTGACGAGCGCGCTTTTTACGAAACGGAACGGGCGTGGTCGTGAGGGAAACAGGGCCGACCGTCAGCCCGTGAAGTGAAGCAAGAAAGCGCGTTGGTCACGGCGAAAGGCTGGTGAAAAATTATTTTACAACGCTGCCATCAGTTCTTTCATCCGCGTCTTGTCCTTTTTCCAAGTTTTTACCGTCATTCTTGCGAGAATCTCCCGCATTTCATCCCTGGGAGATTTTTGTCCATTTGTCAGTAGTTTTGGCATGGCTGACTGCAACGCCTGCCGGAACGCTTCCTGCCCCGGCTGAAAATAATGCTTTAACACAATGTCCGTCGTTTTGTGACCTGTCACTTTTTGCACCAGTTCCAGCGGCACACCAGCGGTCAGCGCCAGCGTTACCCATGTCACGCGGAAGCTGTGAAAATCCCGAACACTCGCCCGCCGCAAGCCTTCTTTTCTTGTTACATGAATTTCTCCGCGAATGGCACACGTTTCACCGTTTGGGTGCGAACGCTGAATTGATGTATCCGACTTTTGCGGCACTACTCCTCCGCCGGATGTTTGTGGCACTTCGTCTTCGTCTCGAAAACCCGCAGCGGCCAAAACTTTGCGAACGCGCCAAGTAATGCCATCAGGATTCTCTTGATACATAAGCGCCTGCTCAGGAAATACGAAACCTTCATTGGATTTCTGTTTTTTTGCGGCTGATTCAAGCTCGTCATGGAGCATCGGAAAAATCGGAATGCTCACCGTTTGTCCCGTCTTCGCCGTTTTTACAGTGATGAATCGCCGCTGCAAATCCACATCTTTCCACTGGAGCAAACAGCAATCCCCACGTCGCATCGCGGTGCATATTCCTGTGACCAATAACGGCCTGATAAATTCATCCGTGCGAGCGGCGTCCACGATTGCAGCAAGTTCCTCTGGGGAATATGGCTTGCGGAAGACTGTTTCAGTTTCCCGTGTCGGCAAGTCCGAGAACGGATTGATGGCTCCGGCGGGAAGAAGATATTTGAATGTCGCCCGCAACAATTTGAGTGTGTCATTCCAGGTTTTCGCGGTGACGCCTCGATTTGACTCAGCATCCATGAACGACCGCGCCATCGAACGAGTGACTTGCGCAATCTCCGTGGCCTTCACATTCGCTTGTTGCACTAATCCAGCGAACCGCTTAAGTGTGGATTGACATTGTGATGCGTAGCGAGCATTTGGCTTACGCCTGCGCGCAATCTTCGCCCATTCTTCGGGAAGATTTGCGAGAAGCACTGACCGGATAATTTCGCCTGTCTTGATCTCGTAAAGTTTTTCCACCAATCGGGCGGAACCCTGCTTTGTGCGCGCTTCCTCGACGATGCCATCCAACTTTGCCTGCGCCGCCGCACGGGAACGCTCAAAAGCTCCGTTGCCTTCATCGCGTAGGGAACGCGAAGCCGGTGGCGTCCCGGCGATTTTTATGAACAGGTTGGGGCGGACAAGGCGGCCATTGATTTCATAACGACCATACCAAGTTGGTCGCAGGCTGCCGTCCCGTTGAGTTCGCAATTCGAGTGGCATAAGTGGTTGTTTATCGGTTTATGAAACGCGGTGAAACGAAGCAACGCGCCCCGAACACCTATGCTCTTAAAATACCACACATCATACCACACAACAACAATAAAATGATAAAAACGCCAATAATATAGCATATATTAGAAATGCGTTCCGACTCATAACCTGAAGGTCGTAGGTTCAAATCCTACCCCCGCAACCAATTTCAAACCTTTGACACTTCGCGGCCAATCCTTATTCTTGACCCGTGCGCACCGTTCACGTTCCACTAGGCAACCGCAGCTACAACATCAAAATCGCGCCGGGCTTGATTGACCGGGTCGGCAGCGAATGCGCACGCCTCAAGCTCGCCTCGCGCTGCGCCATCGTCACCGACACCAACGTCGGCAAACGGTATGCTAGGGCTGTTTTCAATTCCCTCGCCGCGGCGGGCTTTGCGCCGTCGCTGACAATTGTCCAGCCGGGCGAAACCGCAAAAAGTTTGAAAACGGTCCAGTCCTGTTACGACCAGCTCGCGGCGCAACGGATCGAGCGCAAATCGTTCATCGTGGCCCTCGGCGGCGGCGTGGTCGGCGACTTGGCGGGTTTTCTTGCGGCGACCTATCTGCGCGGCATCGCGTTTGTGCAGGTGCCGACGACGCTGCTCTCACAGGTGGACAGCTCCGTCGGCGGCAAGGTCGGCGTTAATTTGAAGGCGGGTAAAAATCTCGTCGGCGCATTTTATCAGCCGAAGCTCGTGCTGTGCGATCTGAACGCGCTGAAAACGCTGCCTGAACGAGAATTTCGCGCCGGTTTTGCCGAGGTCATCAAATATGGCATCCTCTACGATGCGAAATTGTTCGCGCAGCTCGAGCGCCATTTGCCGAAAATCCTCAGACGTGACCAAGCCGTCCTCTCGCCGGTGATTGCGCGCTGCTGCGAAATCAAGGCGGAGGTTGTCGGCAAGGACGAAACCGAGGGCGGACTGCGCGCCATTCTGAATTTCGGCCACACCATCGGCCACGCCATAGAAAACATTTCCGGCTACGGAACGTATTTGCACGGCGAGGCGATTTCCATCGGCCAGGTCGCCGCGGCAAAATTGTCCCGTAAAATCCTCGGTTTGCCGGAACGCGACGTTGAGCGGATAGAGAATCTTTTCCGCAACGCCGGCCTGCCGGTGCAAATCGGACTCGATTCCCGGAAGCGCCAGAAGCTGCTGGATGCCATGCGCCTTGATAAAAAAGTCAGCGGCGGCGAAATCAAATTTGTCCTTGCCGAAAAAATCGGTAAAGTGGGGTGGAATCAGCGCGTTCCTGAAAATTTGATTCGCGGCGTGCTTGATGAAATCGCAAATTAATCAATCAAGATGGTTCTGGTCATAGACAATTACGATTCGTTCACCTACAACCTCGTCCAGTATCTCGGCGAACTGGGCGCGGACTTGCAGGTGAAACGGAACGACGAAATCACACTGGATGAAATCCGCGCGCTCAAGCCGGAACGCATTCTGGTGTCGCCCGGTCCGTGCTCGCCGCGCGAATCCGGCCTGTCGAACGATGTCATCCGCACCTTCGCGAAGGAAGGCATCCCCATTTTTGGCGTCTGCCTTGGCCACCAGTGCATCGGCCACACGTTCGGCGCCGAAGTCGTCGTGAATTACCGGATGATGCACGGCAAAACCTCCCCAATCAGGCACGACGGAAAATATTTATTCGAGGGAATGCCAAACCCGTTCACCGCCACGCGCTACCATTCGCTCGTCATCAAACGCGACACGGTGCCGGAATGCCTCGAAATCACCGCCGAGAGCGATGAGGGTGAAATCATGGGTGTGCGGCACAAGACGCTGCCGATTTGGGGCGTGCAATTTCATCCCGAAAGCATCCTCACGGAGAGCGGCCGGCAGATCATGCGGAATTTTCTCAAGTTGAAGTAGCCGTGCCTCGCGCTATACTCAAGGCTCATGCAAATTATTTTGCTCAAATCGAAAATTCACCGCGCCACGGTGACCGGCGGCAACGTTGAATACGAGGGCAGCCTCACGATTGCCGCCGACCTGATGGAAAAATGCGGCCTGCAGGAATATGAAAAAATCCTCTGCGGCAACATGGCCAACGGTGAACGGTTTGAAACCTATGCCATCAAGGGCAAGCGCGGCTCCGGCGCAATCATCCTGAACGGCGCGGTTTCGCATCTCGGCAAGAAGGGCGATTTGCTGACCATCATGAATTTCGCCGTCTTCAGCGAAAAGGAGGCCCGGAATTGGAAGCCTCGCGTCGTTGTTCTGGGCAAAAAGAACCGTGTTGAAACCGTCAAACGCGGCGTGACCGCTTCTTGAAGTTCACGGCCCGGTGATCCGCGCGGACGGCACATCTGGAAAAGCGGTCCGGCCCTTGACGCTTTCGGCGGAACCGCGAACGGTGGCCTGCAAACCGGCGAGCATGGAAAATTGCCTCATATCTTTCACCAGCACAACTGCCGTGTCGTCCGAATAAACCGGTTGCCAGCCGCGGTCTTTCCACAGCATCACCGCCCCGGCCATTTTCGGCGGCAGCAGGGCGAAATCCGCCTGCTCCAGATTCAGCGCGGGTTGACGGGACGGTTCGGCGTTGTAGAAATTCCAGTTCGCGTCAAAAACTTCGCGCGGATAGCAGGTGTCCAGCCGGCCATCAATCGAAACGCGGCTGTCCGGCAATTCCCAGATGCACTCTTCGCCCCAGTCAAAGAACGAGATCAGGTTGCCGTGCAGCTCGTGCTGCTTGATGAAATCCAGCGCTGCGACGGGAAATTCCTTGCGCGGAACTTCCATCGTCCACGCCCGCTCCTTGTGCAGCGTGCCAGCGGCAAAAAGAATTCCCATTGAAGCGACGGCGAGCAATACCGCGGCAGACTTTTGCACGGAAATGTTGCGGAACAGTTCCGTCAATCGCGCGAAGGAATTTCGGAAACGTTCCAGCGTGTCTGCGAGATGCGGCGGGACAAATGCCAGCGCCGCGATGCAAAACAACGGCGTGTGTCGTGCGGAACGGAACGCCATGAAACCGAGCGCAAAAGTCACGGCCAGTTCCCACGGCGCGACAGGCCGGCGCGAAAACAGAAATCCGGCGGCGGCGATTGCGGCGCACAGAAAAAAGGCCGCGTGGTCGCCGTTGAATTGGACGGGGTTCCATTCCGCGATTTGCGGGCGCAGCCACGTCACGCTTTCGGCGAGCCAGCGGACGAGTTCAAAGCCATAGGGATTGATGAGCAGGGCCGCCGCCGAAGCCACGCTGGAAATTGCCAGCGCCGTGATGACACCGGCTGGCGCGGGAGCGGCGATGCGCCGACGGAAAAGCTCCGGCCCGACCCGGCCGCAAAATCCCTGTGACATTGTGGCGATGGCGGCAACAAGCAACAAAACAATGCCGGCGAGCGCGCCGCCGTGCGTGTTGATCCACACGGCAAAAAGCGGCGGCAGCGAAAACGCCCACCGCCGGCGTCCGCGATGAATTGTGGCGAGAATCCACAGCTCGGCGGCGAGCGCGAGCGCGGTGAAGATTTGCGGGCGCGCGGCGAAGCCGTAGGAAATCTCCACGACCGCGAGCGCGCCGAAAGCCCATGCGATGAGACGCGCGCCGGGCTTCATTGGTCTGCACGCGACTGATAATGCGATGCCGAAGGTGAGCAGGCCGACGGCCATTTTCAACAGCAGCAGCCCCGTGCCGCCGAGCGCGCGGTGCGCGAGCGCGAGCGCGACCTCGGCGATGATTTCATGGTTGACCCACGGCTGGCCGTTCGCGGTCCATGAATACGGTTCAATGCGCGCAAGATGGCCGGTGTGCAGAAATTGCTGCCCAAAGAGAACATGTCCCCAGAGATCAATGTCGGTGGTGTTTTCGGAAAACTGGAAAATGGCGAGGCAGATCACGCACACGACGAACATTCGCTGCAAAAGGGAATTATCCCTTGCTGGCGTGTTTTCGAGTTGCGGCACGACCGGAAAATACCCGTTGCCGCGCGCGACAAAAGATTTTTGTTTCGCGCCACCGGTCAAAAGCGAAAGGCCGCGCCGGTTTTCACCAGCGCGGCCTTTGAACTCGAAACTATTTCAGGCCTGGTAATTCCTTGCGACGGCGTTCCAATCAATCACGTTCCAGATCGCCTTGAGATAATCCGCGCGCTTGTTCTGGTATTTGAGGTAATAAGCGTGCTCCCAGACGTCCACGACCAGCAGCGGCTTGCCTTCGACGCCGGAAATGGCCTTGCCCATGAGCGGATTGTCCTGGTTCGGCGTCGAGACGATTTCCAGCTTGCCGCCACTGGAAATGAGCCACACCCAGCCGCTGCCAAAACGCCCGATGCCCGCCGCCTCGAACTTCGCCTGAAAATCGGCGAACGAGCCGAACGTGGCTTTGATGGCGTCGCCGAGCTTGCCGGTGGGAGCACCGCCGGCATGGGGCGCGAGCAGTTTCCAGAAGAACGAGTGGTTCCAAACGCCGCCGCCGTTGTTGCGCACCGGGCCGCGGAGATTGTCCGGCACGGACGCGAGGTCGCCGATGAGCGCCTCCAGCGATTTGGACTCCAGCGCGGCGTTGCCGGCGATAGCTTTGTTGAGATTGTCCACGTAAGCCTTGTGATGACGGTCGTGATGGATTTCCATCGTCAGCGCGTCAATGTGCGGTTCCAGAGCCTCCTTGGGATAGGGCAGGGGCGGTAATTCATGTGCCATAATTTTTAATTCCTTTCTCTTGTTGCGTTAACCTTGGGAGACAAAGTGCTTCAACACAGGATGAAAATCAAGTGCGGAGAAATGTTTCAACTGTGCGGTTGCTGAAGGTTCCGCGCCTGACGTCCAGCCTCGGTCACGCGGGAGCAACCTGCGTGAATCGCAAAGCGGAACTGGAGCCGCCATCTCGCGTTGCCTGTAGCGATTGTCAGACCGCTGGTAATGTTCAACTCAATTATCCCAAAATCCTGTCCAACTTCTTGAGTGTCCGAAGATCGGAACCAACTCTGGAGCACAAAATCCACATCATCGCTGCCGCAAAAGTTAGGGCTGCCGTTCCTTTTGGACTCTGCGGTGTCGGATAGAATGTGGCGAGCGCACAAACGGTCGCAACGAAAGCGCAGCAGATGAGAATGGTGCGCCGCCTGGAATAATCACCGATGGCCGCACGGCGGCGAACCGGGTCGGCTGCCGTCTCCTCGAACCACTTTGTGTATTTGGTGACCATAATGGAAAAGCGCACTGATGTTTTCCCTTTCAAGGCGGGGAAGACGGTTGGGCATTCGTTGGCGTCGTCGCCGGGCTTGTCACCTGCACGACCGGCGGTTTCCACGGCGTATAATCGGCGGGCATTTCAAACAGCGAGGCGTCCACGGATTCCGCACTGGCCGAGACGAGGCTGGTGGTGACTTTGCGACCGCCCGCGGCTTTTTCGGTTTTCACGACCATGCCCGGAAGGAGGCGTAATTCCGGCTGCGCGCCCTTGTGCGGGCCGGAAGCGTTGAACCGGTCCAGCCGGGCGAGTTCCGTCCGGATGGATTTGTAATCGGGAAAGTTCGTGGTCACCCACAGGGTCTCGGTGAGGCCGTTGGGGCCGGACCATGTGTAAATCTCCGTGTCATAACCGCCCACGTTCGCGGTCTTGCCGGTGTCTGCGGCCTTGGCGGGCGGGAGGTCTATGGCATTGGTGCCGTGCGAGGTGTTGGTTTCCGCCTCCATTTGTTGCCGGATCTGCGCGCCGGACTTTTTCAAGAATGTTTTCCCCTGGGGAAACAGGGTGATGGAATCGCGCGTGTTCAAATCAACGATCACACTGAACGCGTAACCGTCGCTGTCGCGCTGGTCCATGCGCATCTTGTCGCCATGCACCTTCAAGGTGCTGTGTTCAGTGACATTTGTGGTGCCGGATTGCTGTTCCATGACCAAATCAGCCCGCGCAGCTGTGAGTAAGGCAAAAACGGCGGCGGCGATGAAGGGTAATTTCTTCCTCTGCGTGCCCGGCGGACCGGGCACAATTTCCTGGAACGAGTCGTCAGGCATGGAATGAAAATATACACGTCAGGGCGGGGAAACAAGTTTGTCAGTTCGGTAACCGCTGGTCGGGCTTGCGTTGGAAGCTAGCTGCGGGTTCAATCAGGCTGATGAATTCATCCGCGCCCAAGGCGCCATGGGAAAACCTGCTCGACGGGCGCTTCAATTCGAAGCAGCCACGCCGCACATTATGGAATTTATTTTCCGATCAGCGCGGACGCGTCTGGGGCGCGGTGGCGCTTTACGTCGTCAAACAGGCGCCCGCTTCGCTCATGCCGCTGGCGGTGGGCATGATTGTGGATGCGCTCACCAACGGCGGCGCCGGCGCCTTTCGCAGAATTCTCTGGATTGCCGCCGTTTATTTTCTCCTGCTGCTGCAAAACCCGTTCGTCCACACCTGGTTCGTCCGGCTGATGAGCGGCGCGCTGCGCCACATGCAGTTCAATCTTCGCAGCGCGCTTGTTGACCGACTGCAGCAATTGTCCATCGCCTTTTACGAGGAGAAACAGGCCAGCGCGCTGCAAACCAAGCTGCTGCGCGACGTGGATGCGATTGACGGTCTCTGCCGCCACCTCATGCACACGGGCTTGAACGGCCTGCTGGTCATCACTTACGTCACCGTCATCGCGCTGGTCAAACAGCCGCTGCTCGCATTGTATTTTCTCGTGACGGTTCCGGCGGGCGTGGCGCTTCTCAAACTGTTCGACCGCCGGTTCAAGGCGCAATACCAGGCCATGCGGGTCGAAACCGAGCAGATGAACGCGCGCGTCGGCGAAATGCTGCAAATGCTGCCCGTCACCCGCGCGCATGGACTGGAATCCATCGAGGCCCGCAGCGTGCGCGGCGTGTTCGAGCGCATCCGCGAACGCGGCCTGCAGGTGGACACGCTCACGGAATTTTTCGCATCGAGTTCGTGGTTCACCTTCATGTGCCTCCAGCTCGTCTGCCTGGTCTTTTCCGCATGGCTCGTCGTGCATCACCGTGTCAGCGTGGGCGACGCCGTGATGTATCAAACCTACTTCGGCATGGTTGTCGGAGCGGTGCAACAATTTTTGAGCGTATTCCCCGCCTTGGCGCAGGGCGCCGACGCCATCCGCTCGCTCGGTGAAGTGCTGGAAGCCGAATCGTTCGAACGCAACGAGGGCAAGCCGTCCGCGCCAGCTCCGTTGCGCGGCGAAATCGTTTTTGACAACGCCGGCTTCAGCTACCCGCGCGGACGCGAGGTGGCGTTGCAGGACATTTCGTTGAACATCGCCGCCGGCGAGACCGTGGCGTTCGTCGGCGAATCCGGCGCGGGCAAATCCACGCTCGTCAATCTGGCCATCGGTTTCCGCCAGCCGACGGCCGGGTGCGTGAAGCTGGACGGACACGATTTGCGCGAAATGGATTTGCGGACGTATCGCCGGCAAATCGGCGTGGTGCCGCAGACGACCCTGCTGTTCAACGGCACGCTGCGCGAAAACGTGACTTACGGCCTCGAAAAAGTTTCGGACGACATTCTCTGGAAAATCATGGCCGACGCCAATCTTTCGGAATTCATCCACAGCCTGCCGAAGGGGCTGGACACGCCGCTGGGCGAGGGCGGTGCGATGCTTTCCGGCGGCCAGCGCCAGCGGCTTGCCATCGCCCGCGCGCTCGTGCGCAACCCGCGCCTCGTCATCCTCGACGAGGCCACGTCCGCGCTGGACACGGAATCCGAGCGGCTGGTGCAGGAGGCGCTGGTCCGCCTCACGCAGGGCCGCACCACGCTCATTGTCGCCCACCGGTTTTCCACCATCCGGCACGCGCACCGCATCATTGTTTTGCGGCGGGGCCGCATCGTGGAGCAGGGGACGCAGGCGGAATTGATGGCCCGGCAGGGCCAATTCTACCGGCTGGCGCAATTGCAATCGGTCGTCCAGGAGCCGGCCATGATGCAAACAGGGGAGAATATTTAACGCAAAGACACGCCAAGGCACAATGAGCCGCAAAGTGGCGATGGGGATTGGCCGGGGAAAGCACCCCCGGTTGGCGCGGAGAATGGGGCTGACGCGATTCCTCACTTAATGATTGTCGCCATGATCTCCGCCATGGTCCCCACCCGAATAATGTTCGTCATGGTCACCGCCTCCCCGATGGTCCCCGCGATCGCCCAAGTGTCCCGGAGGATGATGGTGCGGTTCAAAACGAGCGTTCCGGGCGCGCTGTCTTTACCCGACGCGAACGAGGCGAACATGGTTTTTTTCTCCCAAAATGAGCGGCAGGCCCAGTCTCGCGTTTTCAGCGCGGACTTGGCGGGAGACGCGACGAAACGCCCTGCGTGCCGGGGCGATAAAATCGTCTTTCTTTGTCCGTCCACTGCCATTTTTCATGATTGTTTCAATATAGCTTTGAGTTTCTCTGTTCCGCAAGTGTCAGATTCAAAAAACAATTTTGGCGGCATCTGCCGGCTGTCCCACACCGCCCAACGGTCGGCGAGTTGCGCATAAGCGTGAGTAAAGTGTTTCAAGCTGCGGACAAAGCGGCGGCGGATGTCAACCACCGGCACATTGTGGCCGCCTTTCTTCACGCGTTCATGCACGCGCGCAATGGCTACAGCCGGATTCGGCAGCCAAAGGTAATGCAGGTGAATTCGGAACCCATTTTCTTGTGCGTGCTTCAGCAATCCGACGTAGGTTTTGCCGCTCAACGTGCTTTCAAACGCGAAAGTTTTCCGTCCGGCAACGAACGCCCGGAATTCAGCAAGCAGAAGCCGCCCGGCTTTGATGGCCGCCGCGTTGGTGTTCAGCGGGGAAAGGCCTTGCGCAATCAAGTCGGCATTCAGGAAGTTGAGGCATTTGACTTCGTGCGGAAGAAATTCTCTGGCGAATGTGGTCTTCCCAGCGCCGTTACAACCGGCAATCAGATAAATCGTTGGCTGGGTCGTGGCCATTTAACTTTTCTGCGCTTCCTTCGCCCAGGTGTCCCGGAGTGTGATGGTGCGGTTGAAGATCAGTTTCTTTCCGCTGTCCTTGTCCAAGGTGAAATAGGCGAGGCGCTCGAATTGATAGCGCAGTTCCGGTTCGGCATCGTCCAAGCTCGGCTCGCATTTGGCCGTCACCACTTCCAGCGAGTGCGGGTTGAGGACGGATTTGAAGTCGCGTCCGTCCTTCTCCGGTTCAGCCTCGGTGAACAGCCGGTCGTAAAGGCGCACTTCGGCCTCAACCGCGTGAGCGGCGCTCACCCAATGAATCGTGCCCTTCACCTTGCGCCCAGCGGTGGCTCCGCCCATCTTGCTGTCGAGGTCGGCGGTGCAGCGGAGTTCGGTGATGTTGCCGGCGGCGTCCTTCACCACCTCATCGCATTTGATGATGTAGGCGTATTTGAGCCGGACTTCGCTGCCGGGTTTGAGCCGGAAGAATTTCGGCGGCGGCACTTCCTTGAAATCGTCCTGCTCGATGAACAGTTCGCGGCTGAAGGGAATCTTCCGCTTGCCGGCGCTCTCGTCCTCGGGATTGTTGACGGCGTCCAGTTCCTCGGTTTTGCCTTCGGGGAAATTGGTGATGACGACCTTGATGGGGCGCAGCACGGCGAGGCGGCGCAGGGAGCGTTTGTTCAGGTCCTCGCGGATGGAGTGTTCGAGCACGGCCACGTCGGTGATGCCGTTGTATTTGGTGATGCCAATGTTGTAGGCGAAATTGCGCAGGGCTTCGGGCATGACGCCGCGCCGGCGGATGCCGGAAATCGTGGGCATGCGCGGGTCGTCCCAGCCGGAGACGAGGTTTTCGTTCACGAGCTGCATGAGTTTGCGTTTGCTCATGATGGTGTAGCCGAGCGAGAGGCGGGCGAATTCGTATTGATGCGGCAGCGGGCGCGGCAAATCCAGGCTTTCGAGAACCCAGTCGTAAAGCGGGCGATGGACCTCGAATTCCAAAGTGCAAATCGAATGCGTGATGCCTTCGATGTAATCGCTCAGGCAATGGGCGAAGTCATACATCGGGTAGATGCACCATTTGGCGCCGGTGTGATGATGCTCGGCGTGGCGGATGCGATAGAGCAGGGGGTCGCGCATCCAGATGTTCGGGGCCGCGACATCAATCTTGGCGCGGAGCGAGCGTTTGCCATCGGGAAACTCGCCGGCCTTCATGCGCTGGAACAGATCGAGATTCTCCTCCACGCTGCGGTCGCGAAAGGGTGAGGCTTTGGCCTGGCGGCGAAACTCGTCGGTCTCGTCCGGCGTCAAATCGCAGACGAAGGCCTTGCCTTTTTTGACGAGGGCGACGGCGTATTCGTAAATCTGGTCAAAATAGTCGGAGGCGTAGAACGGCTCGACGGCAGGAGATTGAGAGCCGGGAGTTGAGTGCGGAGCATGGCCGAGGTAAAAGTCCGGCCTGCCGTTGCTGGTGACGGCTTCGGGCGTCTTGCCTTTCGGTTTCAAGCCGAGCCTGTCGTCGGCCCAGGCGGAAATGAGCCAGTTCACATCCTCCTGAATTGAGTCCACGTATTCGACATCTTCCTTGGTCGGGTTGGTGTCGTCCATGCGGAGGTTGCAGATGCCGCCAAATTCGCGGGCGATGCCGAAGTTCAGGCAGATGCTTTTGGCGTGGCCGATGTGCAGGTAGCCGTTCGGCTCCGGCGGGAAGCGCGTGTGGATGCGCGGATATTTATTTTCCGCGACGTGCTTCGCGACGATGTCACGGATGAAATCGGACGGTGCCGGTGCCGGAGTGGCCGGGACAACGTTGTTTTGCATGCTCATACTGGCTCGAAAAATATCAAAGCAGGGCGCCGTTGAATAGCAAATTGGCCGGTGCAGACAAAAAAGCCGCGCCGGATTCTAGCCGGCCGGTTTTTGGTCCGCGACATTGGGGTGCAAAACCTCGTGGATGGCGTTGAGCATTTTATCGGCGGAATACGGCTTGGGGAGAAAGGCGCGGATTGTCGGGCTGTTGATCTGGCTTTCGCTGGTCAAGCCGCTGGCGGCGATGATTTTGATTTCCGGATTGATCTGGACCAGCGCCCGAATGGTTGCCGGGCCGTCCATGACAGGCATCATCATGTCTACCACCACGAGTGCGATTTCATCTTTCTGCCGGGAATAGCAGGCGACGGCTTCCGCGCCGTTGCCGGCGGTGATGGCGCGATAGCCGAAAATGTTCAGGGTTTGCCGGGTGATGTTGCGGATGGGGGCTTCGTCATCCACGATCAGAATGAGTTCGTTGTTGCCGCGAACAAGTCCGGCGGTCTTGCCCTGAACGGCGTCATGTTGGACGGCGTGATGGGCCGGCAGATAGACATTGAAGCAGGAGCCGTGATTGGGGCTGCTCTCAACATTGATGCAGCCGCCGTGGCTTTTGATGATGCCGATGGCGATGGAAAGTCCCAGCCCGGTTCCCTTGCCGACGCTCTTGGTGGTGAAAAACGGGTCGAAAATCCGGTCGCGAATTTCCGGGCTGATGCCGGTGCCGTTGTCGGTAACGCTGAAGACAACATACGGGCCGGGCCGGATGTTTCCGTTTGTCGCGGCGTCGTGCTCATCCAGTTCGACGTCGGCAACGGAGACCGTCAATTCGCCGCCATTGGGCATGGCGTCGCGGGCGTTGATGCAGAGGTTCATCAAAACCTGGTGAATCTGTGTCGCATTGACGGCAATCGTCCGCACCTCCGGGGTGTTGTGGATTTGCAGGTGAATGGATTTGGGCAGGGTCTCATTCAGGAGCTTCCGGAGTTCCTCCAGCAACCGGCACGGCTGCACGGTGGTGTGGCGTCCATCCGTGCCGCGGGCGAAGGTTAGGATTTGCCTGACCAGGTCGGCGGCGCGCTGGGTGCTGTTGAGAATATTTGCAATCATTTCCCCGCGGTCGGGCGCATCGGGATCCATTTCCAGCAGGCAACCGGACATCAGGATGGGGGCGAGCACATTGTTGAGATCGTGTGCGATGCCGCCGGCAAGAACGCCGATGCTGTCCAGCCGTTGAGAGCGCAGGAATTGCGCCTCCAGCTTTTTGGAATGGGTGATGTCGGTGTTGATGGCCAAAATCGATCCGGGTTTTCCCTGCGCATCGTGAACCAGCGTCCAGCGGGTCTCCACGACGATTTCCCCGCCGTGCGGGTCGGCATGGGTGAATTCGCCGTGCCACTGATGGTTTTGCAACAACGCCTGTCTGGCCTTTTGGAATTCAGCCGGATTGACGCGCATTTTTTCAAAGGCAATGCCGCCGACGGCTTCCTGGGCCGTCCAGCCGTAAATCCGATGGGCGCTTTGATTCCAATAGAGAATCCGGTCTTCCAAATCGCTTACGATGATGGCGTCGCTGGCCAGGTCCAGCATCCGCGCCTGCTCCGCGATTTTATCCTGGGCCAGCTTGCTTTCGGTGATGTCCAGCAGCGTTCCCAGCACCGCAGGCTTTCCGCCAAATTCGGTGCGGTTGCCGAGCACTTCGACATGGATGATGGAGCCGTCCTTGCGTCGGCCGCGAAAAGAGTAATGGGCGGTTGCGGTTTCAGTGCCAATTCGGCGGCGAATTTGTTTCTGGACCAGAGGCAAATCTTCTGGATGGACCACCTCTGTCATTATTTTATCGGAGGTCATCATTTCCTCCGGGGTGTAACCAAAAATGGCGGCCAGGCGCGGATTGACATAAACGAACCGCTCATCCTGGATGATGTAGACGCCCACAAGCGACTGCTCGACCAGTGTGCGGAATTGGCGTTCGCTCTGCTTGAGGCTGGCCGTCTGCTGCCGCACTTTCCGGCGCAGCATCAGCACCCAGAGAATGGCCGCTCCGATGCCGGCAGCCATGAGGCCGATGACCGTCAGGGTGTGTTCGACCGTCCACCACGATGGTTCTTCGAGAATTTGAATTTCGCTTTCCGTCGGCACGGCAATCTGGAACGACTTGGGGACGTGCGCCTCGTCTGACAGCACCCGGTAGTTTCCGGTGACTTGAAGCAGGCTGTCGGGTTCAAGCTGTTTGATCCGGGCCGAAGTGGGCGAGGTGATGCGGGCGTCAAAAATCCGGCTGCCAGTCTGGAGCGTCAGCACGTCCTCGTCGCCGATTTTGCTGAAATGCAAAAACCGCGCGTCTGCCTGAACCCAACGGTCATGCAAAAACGGGTCCAGCGTTTCTTTCTGCACGAGCTTGTCCGGCGGGGGCATTTGACGGTGGCCGATCACCTTGAAGACGGCATTTTGCAGCACGTCGCCGAAACCTCCCAAACCAGGATAGCCGGACGCAAACACATAGTCGCCTGCCTTCAAATCGCCGGTTGAAGGCACCTCCACCTTGACTCCGGCATCAACGTCCTGGAGAAAAAAGAATGCCGCACCGCCCGGATGAACATACGTCACGATGCCGGCGACGGTAACCCGATGCTGCAATGTCTCGCTGGGATGAAACTGGTCAAGGCTGGCGATGGGCTGGGCCGGCAGGCTCAAGGGATCAGGCGTGCCGGGTTCTTCAACTTTCACTTCACCAAGCGAGGACGCCCACATTGTAAAACCCGTGAACTGGCGCTTGTCATTCGATCCCGAACCGCAGGCTCCCCGGATGCGCACGATGGCATCCAGCAATTGAACCGGCTCGCGTTCCGCCGGAATATTCACGGGAATTGTGCCATCGAGATCCCGCAAGTTGAGCTGCGCCATGCCGTTGGACCAGGACATCGAACGCACCACGCCGCGCACTTCGATCCACTGGCTGCCATACTGGCCCGTCGCCAGTTGGAACAGCGTTTCCTGCTTTGCCTCCGGCAGGGGAGCCGAGCCAAGCACCGTCACATTGGAAGCCAGCACGATGGGCGAAAAGTTGCCCGGATCGCTTGCCCCTTCAATTTCCACCAAATCACCCGGATTCAGATTGGTGGAAATTCCCTCCATCAAAACCGAAATGCCCGCCGAGTTGTCCTGGACGAAAACATAATCCCAGAAATGAGCGTTGACGGTGACGATCGCCCGCAGCCGGACGGGATAATGCCAGGCCGCCTTTTCGGCCGGCAAATCACGAATCTGCCACACGTTGGTCAGCAGGGGCAGTTCGGCCGGCTTGACAAGCAAAGCGGACGCTTCGCTGTTCGTGGAACCGCCGGTTGCCAGCGGAGTGGCCACGGCATTCTTCAGGCTGACGGAGTCACCATCGGAAACCGGCTGGCCCTCCAGATCAACCTGCTCCTTGATTTTGGGTAGAATGGCCTGATGCGTTTCAGCGAGAATCGTGTCCGTTTTGTCGTGAACCACAATGTATTCGCCGGGCTGTTCATCCAGCACCGCTCCTCTTATCCGCACCATCGCCCCGCCGGCACCAGCCAGCCCCTCTTTTTTTAGGGAAAGGATCGTTCGCAGCGGAATGGAATTTGGAACGGTGGCCGAAGCCGCGGTTATACCGGCGGAGGTTCTTATCGCAACAGAAGATGACGGGGTATTGGTGCTTGGAATTTCCAGATTGCCGGCCGGCTTCTGTCCGCAGCCAGCTGCAACGATGGCTGTCAGCAGGCAGGAACAAAACAGGCGGAGGCTCTTGAAATGTTTCATTTTAACCTGTCCATGTTGAATTCCACGCCGACGAGCGGACGCACTCACTGGAGCGGGAACAGCGTTCCCACTTCTTCAGCCTCCATTGTCCGGCTCCAGATTAAACGGACAGTGGCTCATCGGTGGTGATCCCGGACAATCTGGCTCTCAAATTAGAGCCGGTCAACGACAATCCAAGTGGCGGCACACGCCGGTTCACAAAAGGTTCTTGTTCTTGGCGCGCGATTCGGCCGTGAGCTTCTTTTTGAATTCAACCAGCGCCGCCTGAAGCTTTGAATCCGCACCCGCGAGGATTTGCGCCGCGAGCAATCCGGCGTTGCGCGCCGCGCCGATGCCGACGGTCGCCACGGGAACGCCCGGCGGCATTTGCACGATGGACAGCAGCGAGTCGAGACCTTTGAGCGATTTGCTTTCGATGGGCACGCCGATGACCGGCAGCGTGGTGAACGCCGCCGTAACGCCCGGCAGATGCGCCGCGCCGCCCGCGCCGGCGATGATGACTTTCAGTCCGCGCCGAATCGCGGTGGAGGCGTATTCTTCGAGGCCGTGCGGATCGCGGTGGGCGGAGATGACTTTGGCCTCGCTGGCGATGCCGAATTCCGCCAGCGCATCGGCGGCGGTTTTCATCGCCGGCCAGTCGGAATCACTGCCCATCAAAATGCCGACGAGCGGCTGGATTGATTTTTCAGCTTTCATTTGTGCGAAAGCTAGCGAAGTTCGGGGCAAAAGTCACCCGAATTGAAGTCGTGCAAATGTGCGCGATCCGTGCCAGATTTTCCGCAGATGACGACCGCGAACAAAATCACGATCCTGCGAATCCTGCTGATTCCGTTTTTCGTCGTTGAAACGCTTTATTACCTGGAAACCGGCAACGAAATCCACCGGCTTGTGGCGCTTCTGTCGTTCGCGGTCACGGCGATTCTGGACGGCGTGGACGGCTATATCGCGCGGCACTACAACCAGGTGAGCGAACTGGGGAAAATTCTCGACCCGCTTGCGGACAAATTGCTGCTCGTCTCCGCCATTGTGCTGTTGAGCTTCAACCACACTCCGCGCCTGGGGCAAATCCCGCTCTGGCTCACCGGCACCATCATCGGACGCGATTTCATTATATTGATGGGGATGGTGGTCATCCATCTCACCGTCGGCAAGGTTGCCGTGCGTCCGCGCCTCATCGGCAAGATCGCAACCGTGCTGCAAATGTCCGTGGTCATCTGGATTCTGCTCCTCTGGGACAGGGATTCCGACGCGCGCTGGATCAGGCTCTTGACGGTGGGCGCGGCGGTCTGCACCGGCGTTTCGGGACTGCTTTACATTTGGGACGGGGTGAAGCAGCTTGGTTCGCATCCGGCGAGTTCGCCGACGAAAACCTGATTATGGCAAAGGAAATTCAACTGAAATTAAAGGAGGGCGATGTCGCGCCCGATTTCTCGGCGGCGACGGGCGGCGGCGGGAAGGTTTCATCCGCCGATTTCAAGGGGAAGAACATCATCCTCTATTTTTATCCGAAGGACGACACGCCGGGCTGCACGAAGGAAGCCTGCGCGTTTCGCGACCATTTTGCCGGATTCAAGAAACGCGGCGCGGTCGTGCTGGGCGTCAGCACCGACCCGGTGAAGTCGCACGACAAGTTCGCGGAGAAATTCAAGCTGCCGTTCATGCTGCTCGCCGACGAGGACAAAAGCATCGTCCAAGCCTACGGCGTCTGGGGCGAGAAATCGTTCATGGGCCGCAAATACCTGGGCACGCACCGCGTGACGTTCCTTATCGGTCCGGACGGGCGCATCAAGAAAATCTGGCCGCAGGTGAAGCCGGAGGAACACGCCCAGGAAGTGCTGGCGGCGTTGTAACCGGACTTCAACTCCGTGTTTGACACGCGCGTCGAAATGGAGAAAATTTGTCCGCAGTAGAACAAGTTAACCAATAAACAAGGAAACGATTATGGCAATACCCGTTGGCTCCAAAGCTCCCGACTTCACGCTGAAATCCAAACAGGCGTCCGGCCTCGTGGATGTGAAATTGAGCGACAACTTCGGCAAAAAGAACACCGTGCTGCTCTTTTTCCCGCTCGCCTTCACGAGCGTCTGCACGAAGGAGATGTGCGAAATCAGCGCCGGTTTTGGCGCCTACACCAGCCTGAACGCCGATGTCATCGGCGTGAGCGTGGACAGCCCGTTTGCGCTGGAGGCGTGGGCGAAGCAGGAACGAATCAGCATCACCCTCGCCAGCGATTTGAACAAGACCACCATCAAGGCTTACAACGTGGTGTTTCCGATGCTCGCGGGCGTCGGCGACACGTCGGCGCGCGCGGCGTTCGTGATTGATAAGCATGGCGTGGTGCAATACAGCGAGCAGACGCCGACGCCGAAGGATTTGCCGAACTTCGAGGAGGTCAAGGCGGCGCTGTCGAAATTGATGTAGGTTTTGCGGGAACGCACTGGTTCAGGCCGCTCGTTTGGGCGGCCTGAATTGTTCACAGCTTCGGCGGAGCGCCTGCGGAAGTCATCCACTCGCTGATGGGCCGGAGGTTGCCGCATTCCGGGCAGGACGTCGCGGCGTATTGGGTTCCGCAATGCGGGCAGACGCCCTGCGATTCAAAAGTGTCGAAGGCTTTCCGGCATTTGCCGCAGCGCCAGATTTCGCCCTGCGGCGGCGCGGTTTTGCAGACCGGACAGGCAAACCCATCGCGGCGCGGGGCGTTGGCCATCTTCGCCAGCGCGCGCGCCTGCATCAGCCCGCCCCAGCAATTCGTCAGGATGAACGCGCACATGATTCCCATCCAGATGGATTTAACCCAAAAAGCGTATGCAACCAGCCCGGCCACGCCGACAAAACCGATGTAACTGGCAATCATCAAACTGTGGGCCCGGCCAAAAACGAACCAAAGCAGCGACCGCAGAATTTGCCCGCCGTCCAGCGGATAAATCGGAAGCATGTTGAAAATGAGCAGAACCAGGTTGATGGAAAAAAGCGTAAAGATGAAACTGCTGGCGTCTGGATGTGCATCCTCCCAGCCGGCGGATCTTCCGAGGATCATCAAAACCAATAACAGCGGAAACAAAACGACGTTCACCAGAGGCCCGGCGGCGATGCTCCACAGCGTCGCGCCCGGACGCTGTGGCGGCGACACATAGGCCACGCCGCCAAGAACCCACAGCACAATGTCGTGAGTTTCCCCTCCAACGGAACGGCAGGCCAGTTGATGTCCAAACTCATGGATCAACACGATCAAAAACATCAACAGGCATTCCAATATGCTCCACAGCAGGGACGACTGATTCCGCGTTTGGCTGACAAAATAGGCGACGGCAAGGAACCACGCCCAGTGCAAATAGACGGTGATACCGAAAAGTTTGAACAAACGAATGGAGCCGCTTCGCGTTGGCATTTTGGGAAGCTGCCAGAGTTGCCGCGCCGCAACAAGTTTTTTGGCCGGATTTCCGTTGCCGTTTCGTCACCGGGCTTTAACCGGCCCGCCATTTGGTTTCGCATGGCGCCATCTTAAGCTGTCAGCGTGATACATCGGATTCTGATCGTGGATGACGAGCGCGACTTCATCGAGCTGCTGCAATACCGCCTCGCCGGGCTGGGCTGCGAATTCATCGTGGCGAACGACGGCGTGCAGGCGTTGACCCAGGCGCGGCAGTTCAAACCCAGCCTCATCCTGCTGGACATCCTGCTGCCCGACCTTGACGGTCTTTCGGTCTGCGAAATCCTGCGCCGTCAGCCGGCCACCAAAAAAATCCCGATCATCTTCATGAGCGCGCTAACGAGCGATGTGACCCGGCGCACCGTGGCGGTGCAGGCTGACGATTTCTTCACCAAGCCGCTGGACATGGAACGGCTCCAGCTCCGCATCGCCGATTTAATGGGGCGTGGCTGACGGGCCGGATTTTTGAATCCTGTTCACCCCGCCAGATCCGGCGTAATCTGTGTTCATGGCAGACGACTCATTCAAGGAATTCGTGCTCGACCAGTTGGGCGCGCTGACGGACGTGCGCACGCGGACGATGTTTGGCTCGCACGGGCTTTATTCCGGGGAACATTTCTTCGGGATTCTGGATGAGGGGCGGCTGTTCTTCAAAACGGACGAGCGGTCAAAGGCGGATTACACGGCGCGCGGCATGGGTCCCATCGCCTATGAATCGAAAGGCCGTCTGGTGACGATGAATTTTTACGAGGTGCCGCCCGATATTTTGGACCAGCCGCAGGAACTGGTTGATTGGGCGCGCAAGGCCATCAGCGTCGCCGCCAGCTCCAAGAAACCGGCCAAGCGAGCCAAGGCCCGGACGGCAGTTTGATGCAGAATTCGCGGAATTCCCGGAATTAAAAACTTGTTGTAACTCCGCAATCCCACTTCCGTCTAACAAGCCAGTCATGCGAATATTTTTTAGGCTGGTTTTGCCGCCGCTCCTTTTGGTTCTCACAACGACGATGGCTGGAGCAAATGTTCCCGGCGGCGGCGTGACGGGGCCTGATGTGACGTTGACCGAATCCAACAACACGGTGGTGCTCGCCAACGGAATCATTTCGGCCAGAATCCTCAAATCCAGCGCCGCCATTACTTCGCTCACTTTCAGGGGCAATGAAATGTTGCGGGCGGGTTATTACAGCATGGACGGCGGGAACCACTACCGGATTCCCGCGCGCTGCATTTATTCGGTCAAGACGCGGTCGCCGGAACTGGTTGACATCGGCATGAATAGCGTCTGGCGCAACGAGGCGCAGGCGTTTGACATTGAGATTCATTATGTGCTCAAGCGCGGTGCTTCGGGGCTTTATTCGTATGCCATCCTGACGCACCCGGCGGATTATCCGGCGACGAGCTATGGCGAATGGCGGATGGTCTGGAAGTTGTCGCCCGATTTGATGGAGAAAATCTACGTGGACGACCTGCGCCGTTGGACGATGCCGGACTCGGAGGATTTCCGGCACGCCACGCCGACGCCCATCAAGGAGATCATCAAAATCAACTCCGGCCCGCGCGCGGGAACCTACGATTGCAAATATGACTTCAACGCGAACTACTGGGACCTCGGCTGCTGGGGCCACGCGAGCGACGAAAGCAGGGTCGGCGCGTGGATCGTGCTGGGCGGACATGAATTTTTCAACGACGGCCCGACGAAGCAGGATTTGACGGCGGCTTCGAGCATCAATCACATTCATTTCGGCTTGGATCATTACAACGGGCCGGGCGTCAAAGTGGCGGCGGGCGAAAGCTGGCAGAAGATTTACGGGCCGTTCCTGCTTTATTGCAATTTCGAGGCCGCCGGCGCCGACGCGTGCTGGGCAGACGCGAAGGCGCAGGCGAGCGTGGAACAACTGGTCTGGCCTTATGCGTGGTTGACGGGCAATCCGGCTTATCTGCTGGCAGCCGAACGCGGCAGCGTCTCGGGTCATCTCGCCATCCATGACACGTTGAAAACAAATCTCACGGGCGCGAACGCCTGGGTGGGCCTGGAGCAACCGGAAACAAACGGGTGGCAGTTTGAATCCAAGCATTACGAGTATTGGGCGAAGGCGGGCATCCACGGGGATTTCAAGCTGTATAACGTCCGGCCGGGAACTTACACGCTCTATGCCTTTACCGATGGCGCAGTCGGAGAATTCTCCAGGCAGGATGTCACGGTCACAGCGGGAAAGACGAAGCTTGGAAATTTGATCTGGGATGTTCCGCACCACGGTTCGCGAATCGCGTGGGAGATTGGCGTGCCGGATCGCACGGCGAAAGAGTTTGTTCATGGCGACAATTATTTTCACGGCTACGTCTGGACGAACTTCGCGAACGAGTTTTCCAACCCGCTCGATTATTACGTCGGCAAAAGCGACTGGCGGACCGACTGGAATTATGCGCAGACCCGTTACGCCGGCCCCGACGGCGCCAATCCCGCGCCGTGGAAGTGGCGGATCCATTTCAATCTGGACAGCGCCCCCACCAACGCGGCGACCTTGACGCTCGCCATCGCCAGCGCGCAGCGGGCGCGGATTGATGTCTGCGTGAATGACGACAGCAAGGCGCTGGCCACGGTCACGCCTTCCGTCCAGGGCGGCAACGCGCTCCTGCGCGAGGGGATTCACGCCAAGTATTGCGTCGAGTATGTCAGCATCCCGGCGGAAAATTTGAAAGCCGGGGAAAACATCATCATGTTGATCTTCCCGGCAACCCGGGCCGCCGATGCACATGTGATGTATGACTACTTGAGCCTGGAATTGCCGTGACGAAGTCCGGTCAGGAGGAACGCGCCCGCAACTTCTTTGGAAATTTTTCACTCGACCCGCCAGGCATGTTGCCGGAACACTCTGCAATATGTCCGTGAATGACACAACACCCGGTCCGGTTTCGCCATCCCGTCGGCGGGCGCGCCGGCTGCGGATGATCGGCGTCATCGTGCTGGTGTTGGGCCTCGGCGGCGCGGGCCTGGTTTACTGGCTTGGAACGCGCTCCGCGAATTTGAACGACGACCCTTCCATGCTGGGGTTCAACCGCGCCGAGCAGCGGCAAATGGGACAGCTCTACGGCAACCAGGGTCTTTTGATTGAGCAATGGTCTGAAGACCTGAAACAGCCCGGCACGCAGGCCGTCATCATCGCCCTGATTTCAACCGTCGTCGCCGCCGGCTGTCTTTATTTCGCGCGATTGCTGGACTACGACGACGAAGCCGGTTGACGCAATCCCGGTAGCGGCCGTTTTCGGCTTTTCTTCAATCAACGGCCGGGGCAACATCGCATTATGTTGAAACGGCTCCTTGTTTTGATCGCCCTAACTTCAATCGTAACTTCCGCGCGGGCGGATCTGTTCTTGCAGCAACAAGCCAACTTTGGGAATCCCAGCAACCTCATCACCATCACGATCAGAATTCACGGGGACAAAATCCGCCAGGATGTCGCCGGCATGGAATCGGGGGATGTGAGCCTGATCAAGGATGCGGACACGGGCGAATCCATCGCCCTGATGCACCGTCAGAAAATGTTCACCAAGCCCCGCGCAAAGGCAAAGGACGCCCAAAGCCCGGAGGCCGCACTGTCAAAACCCCTGGACACGGGCAAGGCCGACTTCGTGGCCGGTTATGACGCGGAGATCTATGCCTGGGCCGCCGACCGGAAGCTTTGGAACGAGACCAACGGCATGATTGAGACGCTGTGGGTGGTCAAGGCTTATCCAGATTATTTTAAAATCAGATCCGACCTCGCCATTCTCGACCGGGCCAACGTCTCCTTTCCGGGCAAGGGAATGCAGCCCGAAATCAGCGCGCTGCCCGGCATGGTGGTGAAATCAAGATTGATCGTAAAAATGGGCGGGATTTTGCAGACGATAGACATCAAGCTGATCTCGGCAAGGCAGGAACCGGTGGATCCATCAGTCTTTGAAGTGCCGGGCGACTACAAGGAATGGACACCGCCACAGTCGTCCGGCCAGCCGGCTCCGAAACCGGACAAATAATGCCGGATAAATTGTTCAAGGCAACTGTCCAATAAATCGAGGCAAGGATAACGTGCCGATGAATGGAATCATTATTGCGCGCTTTCGAGCATTGGGAATAGCAGTGAATAGCTAGCATCATCATCATCATTCCGCCGGGCAATGACGAATTAACCAATGTCTGAAAACAATCCGTCCCGAAAAGCCTGCCGGCAATGATGCTGCTGGTTTTCGGGAACAGACATGATGGATTGTATGGCGGATAAGGCCCCGGATTAACGACTTCCGGATTGAACAACATGGAATCTCGAACCTCTGCAATTGAATCAGTGCTCATAAAGGACGGATTTGAAAATTGCGCAGCACTAAACGTCGAGGTGTCTGGAAAACCCGGACAATAAAGCACCTTGCCATTGCCTATCATCCTGGTTTCATACAAAAGTCCCAAGCAATCGAAGGCAATCTTTTGCATGCCCGGATTAACCGGAGTATTAGCTGGCGCGGCGACTCCGGGAGGCGCAATGAGTTCCGCAGGAGGGACTACATAAGACGGAACCTCTGCGAAACGGGGCATTGACTGTCTGATTTGATATCTGTGCATTTTACAAATGTAAAATTGTGTTGGCCGTGTCGGCTGGGAGTGATTCAGCACGCCGATGTTGGTCGGTTTCAGCCAA
>Ga0224554_1000681_pt1 | contig 26559 bp, 25 predicted proteins | sample 714S22024metaG_FD_180666 | JGI IMG/M metagenome (GOLD analysis project Ga0224554, IMG submission 180666) | Peat soil microbial communities from Stordalen Mire, Sweden - 717 S2 20-24 | ecosystem: Environmental > Terrestrial > Soil > Wetlands > Peat | place: Sweden: Norrbotten County, Stordalen...
GGCGGCGTTGTCCGTGCGCCGGACGCGCGGAAGATTGGTGGCGCGGCGGATGCGGATGACGGCGTTCCGGTTCGGCTTCAAATTGCGGCGCGGCGGCGTTGTAATCAAATCCCTCCGCGCGTTTCCGCACGATGCCGCGACCGATGAAGCGCTCCAGCGCGCGCAGTTCGCCCAAATCCTCGCGCGTGACAAAACTGATGGCGTCGCCCACGGCGTGCGCGCGGCCCGTGCGCCCGATGCGATGGACGTAATCCTCCGAGTGCATCGGAAAATCATAATTCACGACGTGCGAAATGCCGTCCACGTCAATCCCGCGCGCCGCGATGTCCGTCGCCACCAGCACGCGCACGACGCCGTCCTTGAAATCCTTCAACGCCCGCAACCGCTGGCTTTGCGAACGGTTGGAATGCAGCGTCGCCGTGCGGACGCCCTTTTGTTCGAGCTGCCGCGCCAGCCGGTCGGCGGCGTGCTTCATGCGCGAGAAAATCAGCACCATGTCCATGCCCGGATCGCGCAGCAAGTGCAGCAGCAGCGACGTCTTCAAATGTTTCGGCACTTCATAGACGAACTGCGCGACCGTCTCGGCGGGATTCGCGCGGCGGCCGATCTGCACGATTTTCGGCGCGCGTTGAAATTCGTGCGTGAGCAGTTCAATCTCCTTCGAGAGCGTCGCGGAAAACATTAGCGTCTGCCGCTGCTTGGGCAATTGCTGCACGATGCGCCGGATGTCCGGCAGAAATCCCATGTCCAGCATCCGGTCGGCCTCATCCAGCACGAGAAATTTTAACTGCGAAAAATCCGCGCAACGCTGCCCCATCAAATCCAGCAGCCGGCCCGGACACGCGACGACCATGTCCGTGCCCGAACGCAGCGCGCGGATTTGCGGCTGCTCGCCCACGCCGCCGAAAACCGTGGCGACCGTCAGCGGCAGATGTTTCGCGTAAGCCCGCACGTTCTCCTCGATCTGCACCACGAGTTCGCGCGTCGGGGCGATGACCAGAACTTTTGTGCCGCGCCGCTGGCCCGGCGGTTGCGCCGCGAGCTTGGTGAGGATGGGCAGCGTGAACGCCGCCGTCTTGCCCGTGCCCGTCTGCGCGATGCCGATGAGGTCGTGTCCCGCGATGATGGGCGGGATGGCAGCAGTCTGGATGGGCGTCGGCTCAGTGTAACCGGCTTCCGTCACCGCCTGCAAAATTTTCGGGTCAAGACCCAGCGCGCGAAATGGCATCGTCTGATAATGCCGGAAAATTCCCCGAATGCACGCCATTAACTTGAAAGAAAAATCAATATGGACAAGGCTCGGGCACAGGTTTAAGGTCAAAACATGAAAACGAGATTAACCGCACAATTGCGGTCGAATACATAGTTAGGCATTGTTTGCACGTTTGAGGATTTTATGCACACCGATAATGTAAAGATGGATTTGGAAGAGGCATTGATACACCTTCAAGATTTGGTTACCGAGTTGCGAAATGGTAAAATCCAGTCGCGTGATGAGCCAGCATTGGCAGTCCAGCTAAAAGAAATTATGGAACACATCCACCATTCGTGGAATTGCAAAGATATGACATCCGACCAGATAATGGCACACTCACAGGAGGAGTATGAGCGCCTGTGTTACACCGTCCCAAACTTTTTTGGGAATTATGTCATTGGAGAGTTTGCTGTATGTTGACCACGATTCCTAACAAGAAGTCGCAGGAGCGAATCTACGTTGGCCCTTGATTTTTGATTTCTCAAATCCATTTCCGCATCGCGCCTCGACAAATCGCCGCGATTTTCTAAATTGATTGCGATGTCATTCCGGTTTCCAAATCGCAAATCGCAAATCGCAAATCATAAATGAATTCGCCGCTCGTCATCGCCGGACGGATTTTCCGCTCACGGCTCATCCTGGGCACGGGAAAATTTTCGTCGCCGGAAGCCATGCGCGACGCGCTCGCCGCCAGCGGCGCGGAAATGGTCACCGTCGCCCTGCGCCGCGCGGACTTGTCCGGCAAAAAGGACCCGTTTGCGAACATCCTCGAATTCATTGACCCGAAAAAATATCTGCTCCTGCCCAACACCAGCGGCGCGATGAACGCCGAGGAAGCCGTCCGCCTCGCGCGCCTCGCCGTCGCCGCCGGTTTGCCGCGCTGGGTGAAACTGGAAATCCATCCCGACCCGCGCTACCTGCTGCCCGACCCGATTGAAACATTTCGCGCGGCGGAAATTCTGGTGAAGGAAGGTTTCACCGTTTTGCCTTACATCAACGCCGATCCGGTTTTGGCGAAACGATTGCAGGACATCGGCGTCGCGACCGTGATGCCGCTCGGCTCGCCCATCGGCTCGAATCGCGGCGTGCAGACGCGCGACCAGATCCGCATCATCATTGAACAGGCCACGGTGCCGGTTGTCGTAGATGCGGGACTCGGCGCGCCGAGCCACGCCGCCGAAGCGATGGAATTGGGCGCGGACGCCGCGCTCGTGAACACCGCCATCGCCGTGGCGAGCGATCCAAACAAAATGGCCGTCGCCTTCAAGCTGGCCGTTGAAGCCGGACGCGCCGCGTTTGAAGCCGGACTCGGCACGCAAAATAAAACTGCCAGCGCGACGAGTCCGTTGACGAGTTTTTTGAATTGAAGGAACGGTTGACTTGAAGGCGGACTGGTGACAATTATTATTTATGACGGCGACCATGATTTTGAAAGAGATTCACGCGCTTCCAGTGCGCGAAAAAAACAAATTATTGAAACGACTCGTCCGCGAGCGCGAGCAGGCCGAAGAACTCGATGATGTCCGCTTGTTTGACGAGGCGAAGCACGAAACGGCAGGCGAAAAACCGTCCAGTCTCCGGCAGTTTCTCAAACAGGCCAAAATCAAGGTGTGAGTTACGCGGTTGACATCCATGCTCCCGCGAAAAAAAGCCTTTGCCGGCTGCCGGAAAACATTCAAACCCGCATCGCCCGGGCCATGCTCGCCCTCGAAGAAAACCCGCGTCCGTCCGGCGTCGTAAAATTGAGCGGACGCGAGGCCTGGCGAATCCGGGTTGGCGACCATCGGGTGATTTACACGATTGATGATGCGAAAAAGGAAGTAGAGGTTTATACCATCGGCCATCGCCGGGAAGTTTATCGCTGAAAATGAACTCGCAAAAATTATCCGCTTCGCGCGCCCGGCAGATTCTGTCCGCCGCGACCAAAACCCGCGTGCTCGTCGTCGGCGACGTGATGCTCGACCAGTTCATCTGGGGCGGCGTCTCGCGCATCTCGCCGGAAGCGCCCGTGCCGGTCGTGGATTTCGAGCGCGAAAGTTTCATGCCCGGCGGCGCGGCGAACGTCGCGCGCAATTTGGTTTCGCTGCAAACACCAACGGAATTGTTCGGCGCAATCGGCAATGACGATGCCGCAAACAAACTTCTAAAACTTTTGGGCGAACAGAAAATCGGCTGCGCGGGATTGGTCGCAAATTCTTCGCGGCACACAAGCGTCAAGACCCGCGTCGTCGCGCACAAGCAGCAGGTCGTGCGCATTGACCGGGAGACGCGCGACGGTCTGGACGCGAAATTGACGGGCCAATTACTGGGTGCGTTGAAGTCGGAACTGAAAAAGACCGACGCGGTAATCGTCGGTGATTACGGCAAAGGCGTCGTCACGCAGCCGTTGCTGAATGAAATCAAATCGCTTTGCCGCGAGCGCGGCGTCTGGTTGAGCCTCGATCCGAAGCCGGTGCATCATTTGAATTTGAGCAATCTTTCGCTCATCACGCCGAACCGCAAGGAGGCGTTTGAACTGGCTAATCTGCCGGACGAAACCAAAGATGCCAATCCGTTCGCGGACAAAAACCTGATGCTTGTCGCGGAACGACTGCTGAACGAACTGCGCCCGGCGGTTTTGCTGATCACGCTCGGCGAACTGGGAATGTTGCTCTGCCAGCGCGGGCAGAAGCCGTTTCACATTCCCACGGTGGCGCAGGAAGTATTCGACGTTTCCGGCGCGGGCGACACGGTCATCGCCACGTTCACGCTGGCCATCGCCGCCGGAGCTTCGCCGGTTGAAGCGGCAATCCTTTCCAATCACGCGGCGGGCATCGTCGTCGGCAAAGTCGGCACTGCCATCACCACGCCGGAGGAACTGGTGAAAAGTTTTAACTTCTAATCAGCTTATGAAACAGGCTAAAAAAATTGTTTATGTCTTCGTAACTTGTGCTTTTGGGCTTTTTATTTACAGCCGAACACTAGGCGATGATATCAAGCCGCAAACTTCAGACGCTGCGCGGAAAATTCAAAACGATATTTCAAAAGCAAATGGCGAGGCCATTACCAATATCCAGACTGATTTACAAAGTTTGACACAGAAGTTCCCTGTCTTAAGTAGTATCAACTCTACAAACATAACGAGTGACTCGCGATATTCAGCTTACTCTTTGTCTTATTGGAAAGATGCTTACTTTCAACACAATCCAGTCCCGAATGTGCCGATTAACCAACTGCGACAAACGTATGATAAGCTGATTGTAAATAAAGATGGAGCTGTGTTGACAGTTTATGTCGGTAATGTTTATGGCGCACCTTTCAAGACCCGAATAGATGGAATGTATGATTTAATCGAGGCTCGTGGAGCGGGAAAAATCATACTTGAGTATGGCTTAGAGTTGAACACACCTGATCCAGAATTACAGAAGGAACTCGCAGAGATTGTTGAAAAACAAGCTGGGCTATTGAAAAAAGAATTGGAGCAAATTGTCACCACCGAAGTTCAAAGCCGCCAGTGAAAATCACCGTCGAGACAATCCGCGCAAAGAAAATTCGCGGCGAAAAAATCACCGCGCTCACGGCGTATGATTATCCGATGGCGAAGCTGCTCGACGAGGCGGGCGTGCCGCTGCTGCTCGTCGGCGATTCGCTCGGCATGGTGGTGCTGGGTTATCCCGACACTACGCACGTCACGATGGCGGAAATGGAACACCACGTCCGCGCCGCCGCGCGCGCGAAACCAAACGCGCTGCTCGGCGCAGACTTGCCTTTCAAAAGTTATGAGACAATTCAAAGCGCGGTTGAAAATTCAAAACGGCTTGTCGCGGCGGGCGCGGAATTTGTGAAGGCCGAGGGCGGCGGGGAAATTCTGCCGCAGGTGCGCGCGATGGTCGCGGCGGGAATTCCGTTCATGGGTCATTTAGGAATGTTGCCGCAGCACGTTTTGGAAGAAGGCGGCTATCACATCAAAGGCAAAAAGGAAGCCGAGCATCAGAAATTGATCGAAGACGCAAAACTTTTGGCGGACGCGGGCGCGTTCGCGGTTGTTCTGGAATTGGTGACACCGCCGGTCGCAAAAGAAATTTCCGAAACAATTTCGATTCCCGCGATCGGCATCGGCAGCGGGCCGGATTGCGACGGACAAGTTCTGGTGACGCACGATTTGATCGGCGCATTTCCGTGGTTCACGCCGCGCTTCGTGAAACCGCGCGCGAATTGCGCGGCGGAAATCAAATCAGCCGTGGCCGCGTGGAAAAATTCCCTGGGCTGATCCGCGCCCGAAAGCCGCGCAGCAGCAGCACGGTGGAAAATTTGAACGAAACATTTGCCGGCAAGCTGGTGTTAAATTTAACCATGAAAATTTGGTTCGTAATTTTGCTTCTGTCGCTGGCCGCGACCGGTTGCACGACAAAATCGAAGGCGCGGCTGGAAACGCAGAACGCGTTTCTGGCTGGGCAGAACGCGGTGTTGCAGCAGCAAGCGCAAGCAGCAGCACCAGTGCCGGGCGTGACAATCATCGGCGCGGTGCAGAATCCTCAAGTGCCGTGGGTCAGCGGCTTGACGCTCGCACAGGCCATCGCCACGGCGAATTACCTTGATTCGCGTGCGCCAAAACAAATCATCATCACGCGCGGCGGCGAAAGCGCAGCGCTGGATGCGAAGGTTCTGCTGAACGGCGCGGATATTCCGCTGGAAATCGGCGACGTGATCGAGTTGCGCTGATTTCTGCCGGAATTTTCCGCCAAATCCGCCTCCAAAAGTTTTTTTGGAAATCTTTAGGCTTAGACAGCCTTTGTCCCACCCCCTCTGCGAAAGTGGTGTCGTAATTAAAACAAAATTATGACAAGCAACGAACAACTCGAACTCGGATTCAACGGCAGCAAACCCCGCGCACACGCGTCGCGGCACGAAGGCCGCATCGCCCGCGCAAACTGGTGGTTCGCCAAGATGCGCCACGCCGTGAACAGCGCGATGGACTGGCAAACCGCCGGCCAGCCGCGCCCGGAACAAATCTGGATGCCCGGCGCAAACCGCGAAGTAAAGGTCTGATCTTCCCAAAATTATTGTAGTGTCGGCGCTGCGCGCCGATGTCGAGCCGCAGGCTCGACGCTACAACAAACCATCTTACCAAATCCGCGCGATTGCGCGGTTTCACCAGCGCGCCGGTCATCCGCCCACAACCGGATAACCGGCGCGCACAAATTCACGGATGACGGCGATTTCTTCCTTGCCATAAATCGTGTGCGCCTTGGGAAATTCGCGCCACTCGGCCTTGAGTCCGGCGGCTTTCAACTTTTGAACCTGTCCGCGAACCGGCTCCAGCGGAATAATCGGATCAAACGGGCCGTGCGTGGCGAGCAACCGCTGCTGCGTCGCGACGGGCGAAAGTTCCTTGAGCAATGTTTCGACCTCAAAAACCCAGCCGCTGATGCTGACAAGCCCCGCGAGCCGGTGCGGGTAACGCAGACCAACGTCAACCGTCATCAGACCGCCTTGCGAAAAACCGGCCAGTGTGATTTCTTCCGCCGGAAAATTTTTTGCGCGCAAATCGTCGAGCAGATCAAACAACAATTTCCGGCTGCGCAAAATTCCCGGAGTCATATCGTTTGGATAATCGAACCAAGAGTAACCGCCGTAGTATTCGTCCGGCGCGTTCACGAGCAGATAATTCAGCCACGGCAGGTTCATCGCGTCCGGCAGCCAGCGGTAGCCGTCCATGCTGTCACCCAAACCGTGAAGCATCACCATCAGCCGCCGTGAGTTTTTTCCGGCGGCGGGAATCAATTCAACATCTAGCATAGTAACATTTTGAACCTCGCAAGCCTTGGTTCAGCATATTTTATTCAAGTATCATCTTATCCTTTTTCTGTCCGTGCGGCGAGAAATCAAATTTCCGTGTTTAATCCGCGTTCAATCTGTGGCTAATTGAAGCCGATGCCAAAATGTGTTGCACTGAATTTATTGCCCGCTCCGCGCTCGCTGAAATTGCACGCCGGAAATTTTATTCTGCCGAAGCACAAGCCGCTGGCCGCCATCAAAATCGTCCGCACCCATACCGCGCCGGATCATCCCGAAGGTTATGCGCTGGCGGTTTCCAAAACTGGAATTGAAATTTCCTTCCGCGAAACCGGCGGCTTGCGCGCGGCGTCGGCGACGCTGCGGCAATTGCTGCGCGAATACGGTCGCCGCCTGCCCTGCCTGCGCATCCGCGACTGGCCGGATTTTCCGCGTCGCGGCGTGATGCTCGACATTTCGCGCGGCCGCGTGCCGAAGCTGGAAACGCTGCTCGACCTCGCTGAAAAAATTTCCGATTTCAAAATCAACGAGCTGCAACTTTACACCGAGCACACGTTTGCCTACAGAAAATACAAACCCGTCTGGCAAAGCTGGGGCGCGCTTACGGCCCAGGAAATTCAAATCCTCGACGCGCGCTGCTGCGAACTCGGCATTGACCTTGTGCCAAACCAGAATTCCTTCGGCCACTTGCGCTATTTTCTCGCCGACCCGCGACTTAAAAAGCTCGGCGAACTTTCTGAATCTTACGAGGCTGAAACAAAAGACTTTCTGCGCCGCCCGACCACGCTTGCACCAAATCATCCCGGCACGATTCCGTTTTTGCGCGGACTTTACGATGAATTGCTACCGAATTTTTCCAGCGAGTTTTTCAACGTCGGCTGCGATGAGACATGGGACTTGGGCCGTGGCCAGAGCAAAAAACTTTCCGAGACCAAAGGCAAACGCCGCGTCTATCTGGATTTTCTGAAAGAAATCCACCGCGAAGTTTCCGCCCGCGACAAAAAAATGATGTTCTGGGGCGACATCATTTTGAAATATCCGAAGCTGATATCTGAATTTGCAAAACTTGGTAGGGCTGACCTGCGGGCCAGCCAACGTATGCTGAAAAAGGCTGACCGGCAGGTCAGCCCTACCATCATCGCGCTGAATTGGGGCTACGAGGCTAATCATCCATTTGATAAGGAAGCCGCGCAATTTGCGAAGGCAAAAATTCCATTCTACGTCTGTCCCGGCACTTCGACCTGGCAGACGCTCATCGGTAAACACGACAACTCACTGGCTAATTTGCGCGCCGCTGCCAAGGCTGGCAAAAGCTTTGGCGCGATTGGTTTTCTCAACACCGATTGGGGCGACGGCGGCCATCCGCAACCGTTGGCCGTAAGCTGGCCGATGTTTGCCGCCGGCGCGGCGCTGGCTTGGAATTCAAAAACATTGGACGAGTCAAAGCTCGTTCCGGTTTTGAGCCGCGATGTGTTTGAGGATTCAACCGGAAAAATTGCGGAAGCCGGATTCAAACTCGGCTTCGCGCATCTAAAGCTCGGCATGAACGCGCCGAACGAAACACCGCTCGGCACGGTCATCGCCGCGCCGAAGTCAACCGACCGCGAACTGTTTTGCCGGAACGGATTGAAATGGTTCACCAAAATTCCGGCGAAGAATATTCTCGCGTCATTGAAGGAAATTGAGAAACAGCGGAAAATTCTGGCGCGCACAAAACCAAAATCAAAATCAGGAAAGATTCTGGCGCGCGAACTGGATTTGGCCGCGCGGATGGCGGAGCAATCGTGCAAATTCATGTTGTGGCAGCAGGCGGTCGCCAGCAGAAAAAGGTCGGAAGCAAAGTTTTTGGCGCGAAACCAAATCCGGGAATTATGTGCGTTGGAAAAAGATTTTAACGCCTATTGGCCGCTGCGAAACAAGGCGACGACGGAACATTGCTCGCCGTTCTTGCAGTGGCGGATGAAAGAATTGGTTGAATGGTTTAATAGTTGAATCGTTAAATCGGCGAACTCCGAATCACCTTTCAACAATTTAACTATTTTGCCTTCACATCCCACGCGTCGCGCAGGCCGTCGCCGAGAAAGTTCAGCGCGAGCAAGGTTGAAACCAGAACGCCGCCGGGAAAAGCAATCAGCCACCAGTAAATGCGGATCGGATTGATGTTTGAAACGCCGTCGCTAATCAAGGTTCCCCAGCTTGCCATCGGCGCTTGAACGCCGAGGCCAAGGTAGCTTAAAAATGATTCGTAAAGGATGATCGCCGGCATGGTCAGCGCGAGGTAGGTGATGACGACGCCGAAAATGTTCGGGATGATGTGGCGCGCGAGAATCCAATGCGGTTTTGCGCCGAGCGTGCGGCTGGCTTCGACGAACGCGCGCGTCCGCAGCGACAAAACCTGCCCGCGCACAATTCGCGCCATCGTCAGCCACGAAACTGCGCCGAGGCCGACGAACAAAAGAATCAGGCGCAGGTCGCCTTCGAGCGCGGGTGAATTTTCAACGAAATGCGATTTTTTGATTATTTCGCCAAGCGTTGTCAGCAGCACGATCACAAAAATAATTGTCGGCAGCGAATAAAGGATGTCCACCACGCGCATCAAAAAACCATCCACGCGCCCGCCGACGTAACCGGCGATCGCGCCCCACAAGACGCCGATGACGAGGCTGACCATTGCGCCAACGACGCCGACGAGCATGGAAATTTGCGCGCCGAACAGGACCCGCGAAAAAATATCGCGGCCGTGAACGTCCGTGCCGAACCAGTGTTGCGCGGTTGGCGGGGAAAATTGCGCGTCGGAAAGCTGGTTTGGGTGGTGAAGCTGCGCGAAATTTGCACCCGCAATTTTCAAAACGACCGGCCACGCGACAATCGCAACCAGCAGGAAAACCAGAAACCACGCGCTCAAAACGGCGGGGCGGTTTTTTTTGAACCTTTGCCACGCGCGCCGGCCCGGCGAAATATGTTGTCGGATTTCGTCACTCATATTTCACGCGCGGGTCGAGCAAGGTGTAGGCGAAGTCCACGATCAAATTCAGCGCGATCAACAGGATTGCGTAGAGCAAGGAAAGTCCGACGACGACGGTGTAATCGCGGTTGAGCGAGCTGTTGACGAGGAAAACGCCGATGCCGGGAATCTGAAAAATACTTTCGATGATGAACGAGCCGGTGAGCAAATCAGCAAGCATCGGGCCGGCATAGGAAACAACCGGCAGCACGGCGATGCGGCTCGCGTGCTTGAGCAGCAGCAGATTTTCCGTCAATCCCTTGGCGCGGGCGGCGGTGATGAATTCGGACTGCATCGCAGTCAACATCCCTTCGCGGAACAGGCGCGCGATTTTTCCGGCAAAAAAAAGTCCGAGCGCGACGGACGGCAGAATCATGTGCAATGGCGTTTCCCAAAGTCCGACGGGCAGCAGCTTGAATTTGATCGAGAAAATCAAAATCAACAATGGCGCGAGGACAAAACCGGGGACGCAGACGGCCAGCACCGCCAGAAAACTGCCGACATAATCCGGCCAGCGTCCGCGCTTTGCGGCGGTGAAAAATCCGACGGGCAATCCGACAATCATCGCAAAACAAAAGGCGAGGCCGCCGAGCGTGATTGAAACCGGCAGTCCCTGCGCAATGATGTCGTTGACGGTCTGGTTGCGGTATTTGAGCGAGACGCCGAAATCGCCGTGCGCCAGGTCGTTTAGATATTCGAGATACTGTTTCCAGACCGGTTCGTTGAGATGATATTTCGCCTCGATGTGGCGTTTGATTTCCGGCGAGGCGGGCGCGCGTTCGCGGTCGAACGGGCCGCCGGGCGCGAGGCGCACGAGGAAAAACGCCAGCGCGCTGATGACGAGCAGCAGCGGAATCGCGAAGATGAGGCGCTTGATGAAATACATTTTACGGTTTTATTTTGCGAAGATATTGCAGCGGATGGTCGTCGAGGATGTTTTCGTAAATGCCCTGGATTTTGTTCGTGTCAAAATAATTGATGCCATTGTAAAAATACAGCGGGATGATGGGGACTTCGTCGCGGACCAAAATCGTTTCCGCCTGTTGAAATAATTTTTCGCGCGCCTTCAAATCGGTTTGTTCATTGGCCTGCCCGATGAGCGAATCATATTCGGAATTTGTCCAGCCGGTGCGGTTGTTGCCGTCGCCGCTCAAGAACATCCCCAAAAATGTGTTCGCGTCGTTGTAATCGCCGATCCAACTGGAACGGGAAATCTGATATTCGAGCCGCGATTGCATTCCCCAAAAAGTCTTCGCCTCGACCTGCCGCAAGTCCAGTTGGACGCCGAGTTCGTCGCGCCACATCTGCTGCAATTCGATGGCGACTTTTTCGTGGATTTTATCGCCGCCGGCGGGGGCGTTGAACAAATACTCAACGCGCGGAAATCCTTTGCCGCCGGGATAACCGGCCTCCGCCAGTAATTTTCGCGCCAAATCTAAATTGTAGCCGAGACCGTCGGGCGAATGATAATTGGCTGTCCCATTCGGCACGAGATGCGACGCGGTCTGCTCGCCGCCTTTCGTGATTTTTTGGACGATGCGCTCCTTGTCCACCGCCAGCGCGAAGGCTTGGCGGACTCGCAGGTCGTCGAACGGTTTGCGCGTCACGTTGAAGCGGACAAAATAGGTGCCAAGATAATTGAAGGTGTGAAAATCCGGGCGCTTGAGCAGGACATCCAGCAATTCGGAAGGAATGAGCGAGGCGTCCCAAACGATGTCCGCCTGTCCGTTTTCATAAAAATTGATCGCCGCGTTTGCCGAGCCGACCGGCAGGATGTCAATGATCTCCGACTGCGTGTTCGTCGCGTCCCAGTAAAGCGGATTTTTTTTAATGCGGACTTTGTCGTTGAGCCGCCAATAAACCAGTTCGTATGGCCCGCTGACCGGCAGCGGTTTTTGCATCAGCCAGCGGTCGCCGTATTTTTCAATCGTCTGGCGCGGCACGACGTAAGTCAACGGCATCGCGCAGATGTCGAGAAAAAACAAGGTGGGATGGTTTAACTCTACGCGCACGGTGAATTTGTCCGGCGCGCGGACGCCCACGAGCGAAGCGTCCTTGATTTTGCCCGTGTTGAAATCCTCCGCGTTCTTCAAGTAATAAAGTTGCCCGGCATAATCCGACGCCGTCATCGGACTCAACGTGCGGAGCCAGGAATAAACCACGTCGTCCGCCGTGATCGGCCCGCCGGTGGACCAGACGAGATTGGTGCGCAGATGAAACGTGTAAATTTTTCCGTCCGGCGAAATTTCCCAGCTTTGCGCCAGCCCCGGAATCGCCCGCGCGGTTTTCGGGTCAACCCGCGTCAAGCCCTCGAACAATCCCTGGATGACGCGCATGTCGGCCTGGGCGACGATGATGGCGGGATCGAGCGATTCGGGTTCCGCGCCGTTCAGAATGGTGATGTCGGCAGGCGGCTCGCGGCGGGAGCAACTGGAAATAAGGACGCAAACCGCAACGCACAAAACAAAACGCGCCCGCGAAAAAAATCGCCGGGCGCGCTTGAAAATTTCCATCGCGTTACTTTGCCGGCACAGGCGCGTTGGTGTTTGCCGTCGCTGGCAGCGAGATCAGATTGTTTCCCGGCACCGACGGTGCCGAAGTCGCGGCGGGCGGCGCGGTCGCCGCCGGCGTTTGCGTTTGGATTTGCTGCAACTGTTTTTCAAACCCCGATGTGTTTGCCTGATGCGAATTGCTTTGCAGGACTCCGATGATCACGGCGAGCGCGAAGAAAATTCCCGCCGCCCATTTGGTGATCTTGGTCAGCGCATTGCCCGAACCCGCGCCGAACAGCGCGTCCGCCGCGCCGCCACCAAACGCCAGTCCCGCACCCGCGTCTTTTTTCGGCAGTTGAACCAGCACCAGCAGGATCAACACCAAACAGTTGACGACCAGAAAAAATGTCAGAACGCCAATGAAAAAACTCATATTAGACAAAATCCTACACTGAATTCTTGATGATGTCAGCAAAACTTCTTGCCTCCAGCGACGCCCCGCCGACCAATGCGCCGTCCACGTCCGGCTGGCTCATCAGTTCCTTGGCGTTCGCGGGTTTCACGCTGCCGCCATATTGGATGCGGACTTTTCTGGCGACGGCCTCGTCGAAAATTTTCACAAGCAGCGCGCGGATGAAGGCGTGCGCGTCCTGCGCCTGCTGCGTCGTCGCGGTCTTGCCGGTGCCGATCGCCCAGACCGGCTCATAGGCGATGACCGTTTCGAGCATTTGTTCACCGGTCAACCCGGCGAGGCTGCCGCGCACCTGTGTTTCCAAAACTTTTTCGGTCAGGCTGCCTTCGCGTTCGGCCAGCGTTTCGCCGACGCAGACAATCGGCTTGAGCGAAGCCGCGTGCGCCGACGCCGCTTTTTTGGCGATGAGCGCGTCGGATTCCTTCTGAAACTGGCGGCGTTCGCTATGGCCGAGAATGACGTAGCGCACGGAAAATTCCTTCAACATCCCCGCGCAGATTTCGCCGGTGAACGCGCCGAAATTATTTTCGCTCATGTTCTGCGCGCCGAGCCGGAGGTTGGAATCCATGATCGCCTTGGACACTTCGCTCAACGCCGTGAACGGCGGGGCGACGACGATGTCCACTTCCTTCACGTTGGCGAGGTCGCGCTTGAGGTCTTCGACGAGCTTCAGCGCCTCGGCGACGGTCTTGTTCATCTTCCAGTTGCCCGCAATGATTAATTTACGTTCTTTGTTCATTTGTTAAATCGTAATCGTCCTCGTTCTCGTCCCTCCTCCTCGAAATTCCGATTACGAGGACGAGGACGAGGAGGAAATTTATTTCTCCGACAACGCTGCGACGCCTGGCAACACCGCGCCCTCCAAAAATTCCAGGCTCGCACCGCCGCCGGTGCTCATAAAAGTCACCTTGTTGCCGAGGCCGGCCTTGTTCAACGCCTTCACGCTGTCGCCGCCACCGATGATGCTTTTTGCGCCGTTCTTTTGGGTGGCGTCCACGACAGCCTGCGCGACGGCATTGGTGCCGTCGGCAAAACTCGCGTCCTCAAACATTCCCATCGGGCCGTTCCACAAAACGGTTTTTGCGCTGGAAATAATCTTGGCGTAATTCGCCGCCGTTTCCGGCCCGATGCTGAAACCTTCCGCGTCGTCAGGAATATCGCCTTTGACGATTCGGATGTTGGTGAGGTCATACACCGGCTTGCCCTTTTTGTTCAGCTTGCCCGTGTCCACCGGCGTCGCAATGATCGTGTCCGTCGGCAGTTGGAAATTCACTTTCAACTTCTTGGCCTTTTCTTCCGCCGCGAGCGCGGTGCCTTTGTGGTCGGGTTCAACGAGCGATTTGCCGGTCTTCACGCCATGCGCGAGTTTGAACGTGTAAGCCATCGCGCCGCCGATCAAAATCGTGTCCGCCTTTTCAAGCAACCGGTCAATGACCTTGATCTTGTCGGAAACCTTCGCGCCGCCGAGGATGACGACGAATGGCCGCGCCGGATGTTCCAGTTCGTCGCCGAGAAATTTCAATTCACGTTCCATCAGCAAACCCGCCGCCGCCTTGCCGCCGCGCTTGGTGACGAAACGGGCCACGCCCTCCGTGCTCGCGTGCGCGCGATGGGCCGCGCCGAACGCGTCGTTGACATAAACATCCGCGACCTTCGCCAGTTTTTCCGCGAAAGCGGGGTCGTTGGCTTCTTCTTCGTTATAGTAACGGACGTTTTCGAGCAGCGTCACGTCGCCGTCTTTCATGGCAGCCACTGCGCTTTCAACTTTTTGGCCGATGCAGTCGTCCACGAATTTCACCGGCCTGCCGAGCAGTTCGGAAAGTTTCACGGCGACGGGCGCAAGGGACATCGTCGCCTCGCGTTTGCCTTTCGGACGACCGAGATGCGCGGTCAAAATCAGTTTGCCGCCTTTTTCGATGAGCAGTTTCAAAGTCGGCAGTGTTTCGACGATACGCGTCGAATCGGTGATGACCATCTTGCCGTCTTTTTCCTCCAGCGGCACGTTGTAATCCACGCGCAGGAAAACGCGCTTGCCTTTGACATCGAGATCGCGAACCGTGAGTTTAGCCATAAATTAAAATCGTTTGTGTTTGTTTTGCAAACAAGGTGAGGAGCTTATCAGAGGCAGCCCGCCAGTAAAGTGAATTTAACCAGCGCGCCAGTCTTGCCGTCGGCGCAGCGCCCGAAATAAAAAAAGGTGGCGATGCCAGAGCATCGCCACCTTGTTAAACCAGCCGGTTCACCAGAACTTGATGTAGAACAGGACGACGCAGCCGATGACAATCAAGCTGAGGACGACATCCAGCGCATTCCAACTGGCGCGGGTGGCGGCTTTTTCCTCCGGCGTCGCGCCATAATATGTGTATTTGATGGTCTTGGGATCCGGTGCCTTGGTCAAGAGGCTGATAATGACCATCAGCACGGCAGTGAGCACAAACAGACCTTCGCAGTAATAGAGCCAGTGAATGTTCCAGAAGTCGAACATGATGGCATTGTGCGCGGCCTTGATGGGGGCAATGCCCGCATTGTATTGATCCAGGGTAATGACCTTGTGATAGAGATCGCCTTTAAGCTTGGACACGGCATCGGCATCGTTGCGCATCACGAGGTCGGCGGCGAGGCGTCCGAAACCGCCCAGCATGCCGATGACGAAGGCCCACAGGGCAGCGGGTGCGGTGGCGCGTTTCCAGAACACGCCCAGCCCGAACAGCACCGCGATGGCCGGCGAGAGATAGCCCTGCACGTTCTGAAGATACAGGTAAAGCGGCATATGGAGGTTCTTGATCACCAGCACCCAGCAGATGCCGACGAAGACAATCGCCGCCGTGGCGATGCGGCCCACAATCACCTCGGTTTTGCCGGAGGCGTTCGGATACCATTCCCGGTAGAAGTCCATCGTGAAGAGTGTTGCCGAAGCATTGAACTTGGAACCGAGCGATGCCATGAGGGCGACGATCATGCCGCACGCAACCATGCCGCGCAGGCCGTGCGGCAGAATCTGGGCGACGAGCGAAGTGTAGGCGGCATCACCATTCGTGCTGAAACCGACGCCGGGTGTCTTGGTCAGAGCAAAAGCGATCATGCCCGGCACCAGAAAGATGAACACCGGCGTCAGCTTGAAGAAGCCGGCGAGGATGGTGCCGCGACGGGATTCCTGCTGGTTCTTGCCGGCGAGCACGCGCTGGACAATATATTGGTCGGTGCACCAATACCAGAAACCGATGATGGCAGAGCCGGGCAGGATCGCCAGCCACGGCCAGTCGGGATCGTTGATGGAACGGACGAGGTGGACATTGTCACCAACGGTCGTCAGTGTCGCGTGCCAGCCGTCAATCAAACTGCCGTGGCCGAGGACGCGCAAGCCCATGTAAAGGATGCAGACGGAACCGAAGATCAGCACTGGTGCCTGCAACACGGCGGTATACATGATTACGCGCATACCACCGAACACCGTGTAAAGACCGGTGGTGAAGGCCAAGCCCAAAGCGATAGCCCAGAAGACGTCAATCTGGTGTCCAAAAACATTGATGTGATCCACGTTCAACAAAGTGCGGATGACAACGTCGCCAGCATAAATCGTGGCGGCAATTTTCGTGAGCACCAGACTCGCCATGGTCAGCAGGCTCAAAACATTTCGCGAGCCGCGGCTGAAACGCAGCTCGAGAAATTCCGGCATGGTAAAAATCTTCATCCGGTCGTAGAGCGGCACGAACGCCCAGCCGAGAATGAGAATCCAGTAGGCGTGCATTTCCCAGTGTGCCATCGCCATGCCGGTGGCGAAACCGGCACCCGCCAGTCCGACGAGATGCTCGGAGCCGATGTTCGAGGAGAAAATCGAGGAGCCGATCTGCAGCCAGTTCGCGTCACGGCCGGACAGGAAGTAATCCTTGCCCGACTCGTTCTTCTTCCGCATGGAATACCAGACGGTCAGGATCATGCCGAGGGCAAAAGCGATGATGACGGCGAGATCCAAGCCGTTGAACACCGTGCCGTTCATTCCCCCCGCCACGGACGCGGCGGCGAGGTTGTTGGTGGCCACGTCCACGCTGTTGGTTGCCGTCAGCACACTGTTGGTTATTTCATTCATAGGATTTGATTTTCAAGGTTCGATTATTCGGCGCTGAATTTATAAACGATGGTGTTGTGGTAGGTCTCGCCGGGCTTGAGTTCCACCGACGGGAAATTCGGCTTGTTCGGCGAGTCAGGATAATGCTGCGGTTCCATGCAGAAAGCGGAGCGGCGCTGATAGACTTTTCCGCCCTTGCCGGTGAGCGTGCCGTCCAGGAAATTGCCGGCGTAAAATTGCAGACCGGGTTGATCGCTCCAGACTTCAAGCACGCGACCGCTGGTGGGTTCCACGACCCGCGCCTGGAGGCCGAAGGTGCCGGGCGCCTTGTTGATGACCCAATTGTGATCGTAGCCGGGGCCATATTGCAAAATCGTGTTCGGATCATTAATGCGCGCGCCAATGGCCGTCGGCTTGCGGAAATCAAACGGCGTTCCGGTCACGTCGGCATATTCGCCGGTCGTAATCAGGCCGGCATCCACCGGCGTAGTTTTGTCGGAATTGATCTGCACCAGGTGGCCGAGAATGTCACCATTCCCCTGCCCGGCCAGATTGAAGTAGGAATGGTGCGTGAGGTTCACCACCGTCGGCTTGTCCGTCTTGGCGGTGAATTCCAGTTTCAAGGCATTGTCCTCGGTCAGCGTGTAAATTGCCGTGACCTCAAGATTGCCCGGAAAACCTTCTTCGCCATCCCGGCTCACATACGCGAGCACCAGTTGCGGTCCGTGGACGCCCACCGATGGACTCGCCGTCCAGACCACTTTGTCGAAGCCCTTCAAGCCGCCGTGCAACGTATTTCCGTTGTTGTTGCCCGCGAGCGTGTAGGTCTGGCCTTCGAGCGTGAACTTCGCGCCGCCGATGCGATTGCCGTAACGGCCAATGAGCGCGCCAAAATACGGACAGCCTTTGATGTAGCTGGCGCTGGTGTAACCGTCAATCGAGTCGAAGCCGAGCACGACGTCGGCCAGCTTGCCGTTTTTGTCCGGCACGGAAAGCGATTGCACGATGCCGCCGTAAGTAATGATGCGCGACTCGGCGCCTTGGGCATTGTGCAGCGTGTAGATTTCAACTGCGTGGCCTTCGGGCGTCCTGCCGAAGTCGGCCTTGGTAATGGTGGATTTTGGATTGGAGGACATGGACGCGCAGCCTACCAGGGAAACGGCCAGCAGTCCAGCCGCCATTGTTTGTTTGATGTGATGGTTCATATCAGTGTTATGTTTAGCTGTCAGGGATTTTGGATTTGTTGCACCGCGCTTTCCGAGACCGTCAAAACTGTCCCGATCCGGATGCCTTGCGGAAAGGACGCTTGCGGCGAAATGTCATGCCATGCTTTCATGTCGGTGGATTTAATCGCGCAATAATATCCGGGGTTTGTGCAATGGTCAAATTAGATAATCGTCACCGCCGATTTTCATCATCAGCGGCCGTTCGATTCATTCACTTTTGTCCGTAATACGCATTCGCCCCGTGTTTGCGGAGAAAATGTTTATCAAGCAAAACGGATTGCATCGGCGGCGTTTTGGGATTGATGCGCAACGTCTCGCTCGCCAGCCGCGCGATGAATTCCAGCACCACCGCGTTGTGAACGGCGTCGTGCGCGTCCTTGCCCCAGGTGAACGGCCCGTGGCTCGCCACCAGCACCGCCGGATGCTGCGCCGGATCGAACTTCAATTTCTTGAACGTCTCCACAATGACATCGCCGGTGTTGGCCTCGTAATCTTTTTTGATTTCCGCCGGCTTCAACTTGCGCGTGCAAGGCACGTCGCCATACCAGTAATCCGCCTGCGTCGTGCCGTAGCTCGGCAAAGTTTTGCACGCCTGCGACCACGCCGTCGCGTAAAGGCTGTGCGTGTGAACCACGCCGCCGATGCTCGGAAAAGCGCGATACAAAACCAGGTGCGTCGGCGTGTCGGAACTTGGTTTCAAATTACCTTCCACGACTTTGCCGTCCGCCAGCGAAACGACGACCATGTGTTCCGGCTTCATGCCGGCGTAAGGCACGCCGCTGGGCTTGATGACCATGAGGCCGCGTTCGCGGTCAACGCCGCTGACATTGCCCCACGTCTGGATTACCAGACCTTCGGCGACCAAATCTAAGTTGGCCTTGCAAACTTCCGCTTTTAATTTTTCGAGCATAAAAAATCACCTGCGAACCTTGCTGCGGATTTCAATGAGTTTCTTCATCACGTCATAAAGATTGCCGTTCCATTCGGTCGTGCCGAAGGCGTCGTGCAATTCTTTATAGAGCGCGTAAAGTTCCTTGTAAACCGCGTGCGCCTTGGCATTCGGTTTATAAACTTTCGGCTTCAAGCCCGTCATCTTCTTCTGTGCCGTGGCGTAGTTTTTGTGCGCGCCGGCAACAACCGCCGCCGCGATGGCCGAACCGAGCGCGCAGGTCTGCGCCGAACGCGACAGCTTCATCGGCCGACCGGTCACGTCCGCGTAAATCTGCATTGTCAGCGGGCTTTTCTCCGCGATGCCGCCACAGTTCACGACCTGCGAAATTTTCACGCCGTATTCTTCAAACCGGTTGATGATGGTCAGCGCGCCGAACGCCGTCGCCTCGACCAGCGCGCGATAAACTTCCGCCGGCGTCGAGTAAAGCGTCTGGCCGACCATCAGACCGGTGAGCCGCTGATCCACAAGAATCGTGCGATTGCCGTTGTTCCAGTCCAGCGCGAGCAAACCACTTTCGCCGGGCGCGAGCTTGAGCGCTTCCTCGTCCAGCTTGCGGTGCGACAATTTTTCGCCGTGCGGCTGGATGTAATTGACCCACCAGTTGAACAAATCGCCAACAGCGGACTGGCCGGCTTCGAGACCGAAATAACCCGGCAGCACGCTGCCGTCCACAATGCCACAAAGTCCAGGCACATCGGCCAACTGGCTGGTATTTGCCGCAATGGAAATATCGCAAGTGCTGGTGCCGATGATTTTCACCAGTGTTCCCGGCGTAACGCCGCTGCCGACCGCGCCGAGATGACAATCGAACGCGCCGACGGCCACGGGAATGCCCGCCGCCAAACCAGTTTTCTTCGCCCACGCTGCCGTGAGGCCGCCGACCGCGCGGTCAATCGTATGCACGCGTGGCGTCAGGCGGGAACGCAAGGCCGCGAGCTTCGGATCGAGCTTGCCCAGAAATTCCGTGTCGGGATAACCTTCCCATTTCGCATTCCACATCGCCTTGTGACCGGCGGCACAGACGCCCGCGATGAATTTATCAGGATGTTCCGTGCCGGTCAGCGACGCGGGAACAAAATCGGAAAGCTCCACCCATGAATACGCAGCGTTGAAAACTTCCGGCGCGGTGCGGAGGCAATGCAACAGCTTGCTCCAAAACCATTCGCTCGAATAGGTGCCGCCGCATTTGGCGAGATATTGCGGGCGCAACTGTTTCGCCAGCGCGGTGATTTCGACGGCTTCGTTGACGCCGGTGTGATCTTTCCAAAGCCAAGCGAGCGCGGCGGGATTGTTTGCGAATTTTTTCTGGAACACCAGCGGCTGGCCTTCCTTGTCCACCGGCAGTGGCGTGCTGCCCGTGGTATCCACGCCAATACCGATGACCTGGTCGGCGCTGAATCCTTTCACCGATTTTTTCGCCGCGGCGAGCGCCTGCTTGATGGTGGTTTCCGCGCCGGTGAGGTAATCGGCAGGATGCTGCCGCGCGAGGTTCGGGTCGCGCGACAAAACCACCCCCTGCGTGCCGTGCGCGTAAGTCCAGACGACGGCGGCAATTTCCGCGCCGTTGGCGACGTTGACGATGAGGGCGCGAACCGAGTTCGTGCCGTAGTCCAGACCGATGGTGTAACGAGGATTCATGATTTTATAAATTTAATTTGGCGCCGGTTATTTCACGCGCAGGATGGTGAAGGAATTCGCCGGAAATTCGTGCTGAAATTCCGCGCCGGAAACTTTCACGACGCTTTGCTTCGGCGAAATATTTTGCGGCGTGGCAAAGGAGTTTTCATCGTTCGGCTCGCCGGCCAGCACCGTGAGTTTGGCGTCGCCGGAAACATTGGCCAAACCTGCCAGATTTAATTGCACGCTGGCCGGTGCATTGTCAGCATTCACGACTTTGAGAATGACTTCTCCGCTGGAATTATCACGCGTGGCGGAAGCGAACAGTTTCGCGCCGGCGGCCGCGTCCAATTTTACTGGCAGCACCACGTCGCCGTGGTTGAGGCTGTAAAGCTGCTGCACATAATAATTGGGCGTGCGATAAACGCCCAGCGTGTTGACCCAGATCAAATCCGGCGTCCACTGCCATGCGTCACTGTTTGCAAAGAGCGGCGCGTAGCTCGCCATGCGCACCACGTCGCCATTGCGTTCGAGGCCGGTCATGCAGGCGGCTTCGGACAGCGCGCACTCGAGGGTGTTGCGGTTTTTCACGCTCACGGTGTAATCGCTTTGCGCGGCGTATTCGCCGAAAAATACTTTCGGCCCGTTGCGGTCGTAATTGTCGTAGCGATGCGTGTTCTCAAAAAACCAGCTTGGATTCGCGTAGCAATGTTCGTCAATGATGTCGGCGTGCAGTTCGCGCAGCTTCGTCCAGGCAAATTTGAAACGGTCGTCGCCGGGGTCAGGGCCGGCGGCGGACACGAGCTGGATTTCCGGATACTTCGCCTTGATCGCATTGGCGAACAGAATGTAACGGTCAATGTATTGCTGGCCCCACTGTTCATTGCCGACGCCGAGCATTTTCAGGTGAAACGGTTCGGGATGACCCATCGCCGCGCGTTTCGCGCCCCAGGTGCTGTTGGTCGGGCCATTGGCAAATTCAATCAGGTCGAGCGCATCCTGAATATATGGCTCAAGCTGATCGAGCGGGCAAAGTTCATTGGAGTTGAATTCGCAGGCCATGCCGCAATTCACCAGCGGCAGCGGCGACGCGCCGATGTCCTCGCACAATTGGAAATATTCAAAAAAGCCGAGGCCGAACGACTGGAAATAATCCGGCGTCGGACGATGCGCAAATTCGGTGTTCCAGCGGTTGATGAGCAACTGGCGGTCTTCCACCGGGCCGATGGTTTTTTTCCACTGATAACGCAGGCTCAACACCGGGCCTTCGACAATGCAGCCGCCGGGGAAGCGCAGAAATCCAGGGTGCATGTCAGCCAGCGCCTGCACCATGTCCGCGCGCAAACCGCCGGGACGATTCATCCAAGTGTGCCGGGGAAACAGCGAAATATTATCAAAATCAACCACAGCCTTGCCATCCACAACCACCGCCAGCCGAGCTTTGGGATCGGTCGCTTTGGGATGCAGCGTGGCGGTGTATTTTTTCCAGCCGGAAGTAAAATCTTTCAGTTCCACCGTATCCAGCAGCGCGCCGTCGCCGCCGTAAAGTTGCACGCGCACCACCGGCGAACCGATGACGCCGCGAATGGCCGCCGAGAAATCATACGTCTCGTCCTGGCTCACGCCTATGCCGCGAAAGCCTTCGTTGGAAACGCCAAACGGCTCTCCGCCCGCCGACAAAATCCGCAGATAATGCGGGTTCGCCGCATTGTAAGGCTGGTCGGTCAGGACGGACAATTCGCCGCCGCTGCCTTTGTTGCCGACAATTTTTGTCCAGCCCGTCAGCGGTTCGGGAAATTCAAAGCCGCGATTTTTCACCAGCTCGGCGTAAAGGCCACCATCCGCGCCGAAGTTGATATCCTCGAAAAAAATCCCCCACATTTCGGGATTGAGCTGCGCGCCCGGCTGATCCGTCTGCACGGTAAGGGTGGCCGCGTGGGCATTGGCGGAAATAACCGCCGTCAACATGACGGCGGCAAACCAGTTTTTTAATTTCATGGTTTTCATGCGAAACAAATTTTCTTCGAGGATTTGTATTTTCGTTCTGAATCAGGAAACCCAGCCGCTCTTGATGCCGTAAGCGCAGTCGTTCCAAACGAGTTCCTGTTTGAACCGGCGCAGCTTCGTGTCGGCGTCAATCACGACGGTTTCGAGTCCGGCAATGGCCGCGAAGTCTTCCAGCATTTCCGTGGTGACGGCCTGGCTGAAGCCAGTGTGATGCGCGCCGCCCGCATAAATCCACGCGCCGCACGCGTCCTCGAAATTCGGACGGCATTTCCACACCGCCTGCGCCACGGGCAGTTTCGGCATCGGCTGTTCCGGTTTGACGACATCCACTTCATTGATGAGCAGACGGAAGCGGTTGCCGAAATCCATCAGCGCCGCGTTCAGCGCCGGGCCGGCCGGCGTGTTGAAAACGAGCCGCGCCGGATCGGCCTTGCCGCCGATGCCGAGCGGATGCACCTGCAGCGACGCCTTGCCGTCGGCGATGCTCGGACAAATCTCCAGCATGTGCGCACCGAGGACGACCTTGTTGCCGGGCGCCAGATGGTAGGTGTAATCCTCCATGAAGGACGTGCCGCCTTTGAGACCGCTCGCCATGACTTTCATCGCACGGACGAGCGCGGCGGTTTTCCAGTCGCCTTCGCCGGCGAAACCGTAGCCGTCGGCCATCAAACGTTGCGGCGCGAGGCCGGGCAATTGCACCAGGCCGTGCAAATCTTCGAATGTCGTGGTAAAACCTTTGAATCCGCCGGCCATGAGAAACGCGCGCAAACCGAGTTCGATGCGTGCGGCTTCGCGGACGGATTTGGCGCGCTTGCCGCCTTTTTTCAAATCGGCGGCCACTTCATAAACGGCCTCGTATTCCTTGACGATGGCGTCAATTTCCTTTTCCGAAACTTCGTTGACCACTTTCACCAAGTCGCCGACGCCGTAGCCGTTGACGGCGAAACCAAATTTGATTTGCGCGGAAACCTTGTCGCCTTCCGTCACGGCCACTTCGCGCATGTTGTCGCCGAAGCGGACGAACTTCGCGGTCTGCCAGTCAGCCCACGCGGCGGCGGCGCGCGCCCAGGCACCGAGTTTTTCCTGCGTGGATTTTTCCTGCCAGAAACCGACGACCACCTTGCGCGCCAGACGCAGCCGGCTCCAAATAAAGCCGTGTTCGCGGTCGCCGTGCGCGGCCTGGTTCATGTTCATGAAATCCATGTCAATCGTCGCCCATGGGATGTCACGATTGTATTGCGTGTGCAGATGCGCCACCGGTTTGCGGAGCTGCTTAAGTCCGTTAATCCACATTTTCGAAGGCGAGAACGTGTGGCACCAGGTGATGAGACCGATGCACTTCGGCGTGTTGTTTGCGGCCTGGCAAAGTTCCGTCACCGCGTCCGGCGTGACCAGCACGGGTTTGAACACTACTTTCACCGGGATCGCCGGCGCGACGTTCAGCGCCTTGGTGATTTCCTGCGAATGTTCGGCGACCTTCTTCAATGTTTCCGGGCCGTAAAGATGCTGGCTGCCGGTGACGAACCAGACTTCAAACTGTTTTAGATTTATGCTCATAGATTTAATTTGTTCGGTTTTGTTATTGAAATTTGTTCAGATGAATTCGTTGATGAGGTTTTCCAAGAATTCCTGGCGGCCGCTGACGTTTGGCGTCACTTCGCCCTGCTTGAGCATGTAGGTTTCCAGTTCTTTGAAACCGGCCTTGCCCGCTTCGATCTTTGCGCCGATGCTGCTGTCCCATGAGGCGTAACGATTCTTCACAAATTCCGCCAGCCGTCCGTCCTTGCGAATCGCGGCGGCGATTTTCAGGCCGCGCGCGAAGGCGTCCATGCCGCCGATGTGCGCGTAGAACAAATCAATCGGTTCAAAACTTTCGCGGCGAACCTTGGCGTCGAAATTCGTGCCGCCGGTCTTGAAGCCGCCATATTTGAGGATGGTCAGCATGATCTGCGTGGTCAGATAAATGCTCGTCGGGAATTGATCCGTGTCCCAGCCGAGCAGTTCGTCGCCGGTGTTCGCGTCAATCGAGCCGAGCGCGCCCGCGCCGCCCGCCACTTCGAGATCGTGCTGCATCGAGTGACCAGCGAGCGTCGCGTGGTTGGTTTCGATGTTTAATTTGAAGTGCGGCAGCAAATCAAATTCGCGCAGGAAGTTCAGGCACGCCGCCGCGTCGGAATCGTATTGATGCTTGGTCGGTTCTTTCGGCTTCGGCTCGATGTAAAACTGGCCTTTGAAACCAATCGCCTTTTTGTGCGCGACGGCGAGATGAAGAAATTTCGCCAGATGTTCCTGCTCGCGTTTCATGTCGGTGTTGAGCAGCGTCATGTAGCCTTCGCGGCCACCCCAGAACGTGTAACCTTCGCCGCCGAGTTCGTGCGTCACTTCCAACGCCTTCTTCACCTGCGCGGCGGCAAACGCGAACACATCGGCATTGCAGCTCGTGCTCGCGCCGTGGACAAAGCGCGGATTGGAAAACAGATTGGCAGTTCCCCAAAGCAGCTTGACGCCGGAGCGCTTCTGCTCTTCCTTCAAAACTTTCGCCACCGCGTCAAAATTCTTGTTCGTTTCGGAAAGCGTATTTCCTTCCGGCGCCACATCGCGGTCATGCCAGCAATAATACGGCGCGCCGAGTTTGGAGATGAACTCAAACGCCACGCGCGCACGCTTCTGCGCATTGCTGACGGAATTGGAGCCGTCATCCCACGGCCGCTGCATCGTGCCCGCGCCGAACGGATCGCTGCCGGTGCCGCGGAACGTGTGCCAATAGACCACCGCGAAACGCAGGTGGTCGCGCAAGGTTTTGCCTTCGACAATTTCGTCGGCGTTGTAGTGTTTGAATGCCAGCGGATTTTTGGATTGCGGGCCTTCGTAGGCGATGTTGGTGATATGAGGAAATACAGTTTTCATAGTTGCGGGTGCAACCGTATTTTTGCGGCAAGTTGACTTTTGCCGCAAGTTTTTCTTTCGAAATAAAAAGAGTGGTGCCCCGGCAAGGACTCGAACCTTGGACCAATTGATTAAGAGTCAACTGCTCTACCAACTGAGCTACCGAGGCAACCCCGTTCCGCCATTCAGAATTGTCGAAACGGACGGCCAATTTACGCGAGAGCAAAAGCCAACGGCAAGTTTTATCGCGCGCGGCTTTGGAGAATTTCAACCTGCGGTAGGAGACGACGTAAGGAGGTTCATTCTAAAATCGGAAATTCAATTGAGCCTCGTCACCTCGGCTCCTACGAATTTTGATTCCCGCGCGGCCCGGCCTTCTTCAATCCCACCTCCTGCGCGATGTCGTCGAACTCCTCGTGCGTGACGGTTTCGAGTTGTTTGCCGCGCGCCTTGAGTTTTTCGTTGATCTTGACGGCCTGCTCGGTCATCTGCTCGTGGGTTTCCTGCGAGCCGCCGACGAGCGCGAAATTCGAACCGGTCGTCAGCCGCTTGTGGCCGTCGGAATCAAGGCCGACGCCGAGCATCACGGCTTTTTTCTTTTTGGACGCGTTCGACATCAATCCAGCCTAAAGCCGGCGTCCAACCCGGTCAAGCCGCTGGCGTGAATGAGATCACATTGAGCGGCACGGCGGCCATCGCTTCACCGGAAAAGCCCGGCGGCGTTTTCCGAACGCGACAGGCATTTTCCATTTTTCAAAACCTCCGCCAGCCGCCCGCGCAACCATTGCCGCAGCCGGTAAATCGAAA
>Ga0224554_1000684_pt1 | contig 26450 bp, 16 predicted proteins | sample 714S22024metaG_FD_180666 | JGI IMG/M metagenome (GOLD analysis project Ga0224554, IMG submission 180666) | Peat soil microbial communities from Stordalen Mire, Sweden - 717 S2 20-24 | ecosystem: Environmental > Terrestrial > Soil > Wetlands > Peat | place: Sweden: Norrbotten County, Stordalen...
GTCTGCTCAGCCTCATTGTCATGGCCGTCTTCGGACGAGGCTGGTTCTTCCACTTCACCATGTGGTCCGTCTTCCTTGCACTCTGCCTCAGCGCCAACACAGCCTTCGCCGACTTTCCCCGCCTTACCCGCGCCATCGCCCTCAACGATTTCCTGCCCCACGTCTTCGTCCTGCGCGGACGGCGACTGCTCTTCTCATACGGTATCTACGCCCTCACCACAATGACCGCAATCCTCCTGATTGCCTTCAGAGGCCGCGTCGACCTCCTTATCTCGCTCTACGCCATCGGCGCCTTCCTCGCCTTCACCCTCTCCCAGGCCGGGATGGTCATCCACTGGAAGAAGCAGGGAGACAAGCACAAGGGCCGAAACTGGCACATGTTCGTCAACGGCACCGGCGCCATCGCCACCGGAATCACCACCATCATCGTGCTGGTCGCCAAGTTCTATTCCGGCGCATGGATCACCGCGCTTCTGGTGCCCACGCTGATCGTTCTGATGGTGGTCATCAAGAAGCACTACAGGCGGGTCAACGGCGAGGTCGTCGAGATGTCCCCGCTCAACCTCACCAACATGCAGCAGCCGCTGGTCATCATTCCCATGGCGCGATGGGACCGCATGACCGAGAAGGCCCTGCGCTACGCCCTGCTGCTCTCCAATGAGATCAAGGTCGTCAACGTCATCGGCGCCGACGGCGAGGAGACGCTCGACACCGTCTGGGAGGCGAACGTCCTCAAGCCCATCCGCGATCAAGGCTTGCACGAGCCGGAACTCGTCACCCTGCACTCCAATATCCGTCTGATCATTAACCCGCTGATGGACTACATCCTGGAACTCGAGCAGCAGAACCCGGACCGCAAGATCACCGTGCTTCTGCCCGAGCTCGTCGTCCGCCACTGGTGGGAGTACCTGCTGCACAACCAGCGCGTGCAGATGCTCAAGCTGCTTCTTCTGCTCAAGGGAAAACAGCGCATCATCGTCGTCAACATCCCCTGGTACCTATGAGGCAAAGGTTGTCACGCGTGGAGAGCGGCGGCCTTGCGCCAGGCCGGACTTAACTTGCGCAGCCGCGCCACGGCGGCAGGCAGCAGCGCCAGAGCGCACTCCACCTCATCCTCGGTCGTCAACCGGCTCAGTGAGATCCGCACGCTGGCCCGCGCGCGCGCCACGCTCAGCCCCATTGCCCGCAATACATGCGACGGCTCGGTCGAGCCCGACTGGCACGCCGAACCGCCCGATACCGCCAGCCCCTTCAGGTCCAGCGCAATCACCAGAGCCTCGGCCTCCACATGGTCGAAGTAGAGATTGCTTGTGTTCGCCACGCGCTCCGCACCCGCGCCGTTGACGCCCGCCTCCTCCACCTGCGCCAGGATTCCCTGCTCCAGGCGGTCGCGCAACGCCGCAAGCGCCTGCGGGCTGACTGCCCCCTGCGGGATGCCGTTTGCAGCTTCGTTCGCAAGCCACTCGCGCGCCAGCTCCGCGGCCTTGCCCAGCCCCACGATCCCGGCCACATTTTCCGTCCCGGCACGCCGCCCGCGCTCGTGGTTGCCGCCGAAGAAGATCGGCCGCAGCCGCACGTTGCGCCGGACAAAAAGCGCGCCCACACCCTGCGGCGCATACATCTTGTGCCCGGAGATGCTCAGCAGATCGCAGCCCAGGGCCTTCCCGTCGATCGCCAGCTTGCCCGCCGCCTGCACCGCGTCGGCATGAAAGAGCGCGCCCGCCGCGTGGGTCATCTCCGCAAGCTCCCGCACCGGCTGAATCACGCCCGTCTCGTTGTTGGCCAGCATCACGCTCACCAGCCGCGTGTTGGGCCGCAGCGCGGACACGAGCGCACTCGGCTCGACCACTCCTTGCCGTGTAGCGGGCAGGAAGCTGACCTCGATGCCGCGCCCGGCCAGCGCCTCGGCTGCCTGCATCACAGCCGAGTGCTCCATGCTACTGGTGATCAGATGGTCGCCCGGCGCAAGAGTTCCAAACAGCGCCAGATTGTCGCTCTCCGTGCCGCCCGACGTAAAGACCACCTCCGCCGCGCGGCAGCCCAGCAGTCCGGCCACCGACTCGCGCGCCCGCTCCACCGCGGCGCGCGCCTGCTGTCCCTGCTGGTGGATGGAGCTGGCGTTGCCGAAATGCTCCGTCCAGAATGGCCGCATCGCCTCCACCACCTCTGGCAGCAGAGGCGTGGTGGCGTTGGCGTCCATGTAAATGCGGCGCACACCTGAAGTTTACTTGGTGGCCCCGTGTTCTGACCAACCTGGCATGACCCTGCAAGCGAAGGCAGGCCCAGAACGGTGCCGCATTCCCTCGCAAGCGCTCTAGCGCTTCTCCATCGGAGTGTAGGGCTGCGGATAGGGCGGCCCGATGTAGTCCGCGCGCGGACGGATCAGACGGTTGTCGTCGAGTTGCTCGATCACATGCGCGGTCCAGCCGGCGATGCGGCTGATGGCGAAGATCGGCGTGAATAGATCGATCTCCACTCCCAGAGTTGTGTAGGTTGAGGCCGAATAGAAGTCCACGTTGGCGTTCAGCTTCTTCTCCGCGTTCACAAACAGCTCGATCTTGCGCGACATGTCGAACCACTTGGTATTGCCGGCCGAGCGGCCCAGGTCCTCCGACATTCGCCGCAGGTGGGTCGCGCGCGGGTCTTCCGTGCGGTACACGCGATGGCCGAAGCCGGAGATCTTCTTCTTCTCCTCGAACATCTGTTTCACGTACTCCACTGGGTCGGCGCCCGTCTCGTCGATGGCAACCAGGATCTTCATCGTCTCCGCATTTGCGCCGCCATGCAGCGGGCCCTTCAGCGCGCCGATCGCTCCCACGATCGCCGAGTGGATGTCGGAGAGCGTCGACGCAATCACGCGCGCCGCAAACGTGCTCGCATTCAGCTCGTGGTCGGCCTGCAGGATCAGCGCAACGTCCAGCGCGCGAGTCGCCGTCTCCGTCGGGTTCACCCCGTTCAACATGCGCAGGAAGTTGGCCGAGTGCGACAGCGAGCGGTCCGGGTCGATGATCGTCTTGCCCTTGCGGATGCGGTCGAAGATGGCCACGATCATCGCGATCTGCGAGGTCAGCCGGTAGCTCTTGCGCACATTGCTCTCATGCGACGAATCTTTCTCGTCCGGGTCGTAGAGCGACAGCAGGCTCACCGCCGTGCGCAGCACTTCCATCGGCGTTGCATCGGTGGGCACGTTGCGCAGGAACTCATAGATACGCCAGTTCAGCGCGCGTGAAAAAGCCAGCTCCTTGCGGAACTCGGTAAGCTGCGAGGCGGTCGGAAGCACGCCAAACCACAGAAGATAGGTCGTCTCCTCGAAGTTCGAGTGCTCGGCCAACTGGTGGATGTCGATACCGCGATAGGACAGCACGCCCTCGTCTCCATCGATCCAGCAGATCGACGACTTCGTGGCAATGATGCCTTCAAGACCTTTCAACGGGAGAACTGCGGACATAGGCGCACCTTCGCGAATCGGAATGGAGGTTCAGTACGGTTATATCGCAGCGGCGAAACGCTTGTCACGAAATCGGGAAGGCCATCCGCCACCGCCCGCCAGGCCCGCCGCAGGACGCGCACCCGGCTCCGGTTTGCGAAGATAGAGACCCTCCTGCCTCTTTTCTCTCTGTGCCTCGGGCGGCGGTGTTGGGTGAGCTATAGTTTCTTTAGGGACTTGCGCATCCGCGGTGCGATTTTGCTGTACAACCAACGGCCGCGCCCCAGCGTCCCACAGGAAGCAAAAGCGAGAGGAAAACAGTCATGAGCGATTCAGAACCAATCGTTGTAGCCGAGCGGTCCGCCTCGGGAGCATTCATCGCAGCGATCATCGTTGCGTCCCTGTTGGGCATTGGAGCGCTGGGCTGGTGCTATAGCCTGCAAAACCGCATCGCCGCGGCCGAGCAGAACCTTACCGCCGCCGACAAGAAGAACGTCGACCTCGCAGACCGCCTGGACGCCACCAACGCGCGGCTGCGCGCCACCGCCGATACCCTCGGCCAGAACGTCGGCGCCACGCAGAAGCAGATTGATGCGCGCACCGAGGTGCTCCTCACCGCGCAGAAGTCGCAGAACGCCGCGACCGCAAAGCTCGCGCAGCAGCAGCAGGCCGCCGAGCAGCAGATCGGCGCCGTCTCCAGCGCCGTCGCCAGCGTGAAGACCGATGTCGGCGGAGTCAAGACCGACGTCGCCACCACGCGCAGCGACCTCGCCGCCACCAAGGCCCAGATGCAGAGCATGAAGGGAGACGAAGGCGTGATGAGCGGCCTGATCGCCACCAACCACGATCAGCTCGAAGTGCTGAAGCACAAGGGCGACCGCACCTACGTCGAGTTCACGTTGCAGAAGGGCGCGCAGCCGACACTGCTCTCCCCCATCAAGCTGAAACTCGAAAAGGTGGACAACAAGCACGCACGCTTCAATCTCGTCGTCAGCTCCGACGACCGCAACATTGAGAAGAAGGACAAGACCATCGACGAGCCCATCCAGTTCTACTCCGGTAAGGACCCCGCCCTCTTCGAGATCGTCGTCAACAGCATCGACAAGAACAAGGTCTCCGGCTATCTCTCCATGCCCAAGAACGCGCAATAAGCAACGCCGGCGCGGCCTTCACCGCACAGGCAACGCACAAATGCAGAACGGGGGACGCTCATCGCGTCCCCCGTTCTGCATTTGCCTTTGGGTTGGATTACTTCTTCTTGGCGGCTTTCTTGGCTGCCTTCTTGACGACTTTCTTGGCTGCTTTCTTGGTTGCCATGTGTCTATTCTCCCTATCGATAAGACAACGATGCTGCAAGACCTTAACATGCAGCTAACGAATGTATAGTTTTGATGAAATTCAGTGTCAAGAAAAATCGTTACTTCCGCGAAATTATTTTTGCAACAGGAAACCATCTGGATGCGCTCACTCAGGCGCGACGTTCGCGCCATGAATCGCTACGGCACTCGAAAGCATCGCCATCGCGCGCGCGCAAATTGCATCCCTTCGCGTACCACCGCGCTCGCTCGCCAGTGTCGGGCCCTCCCGCACATGAAATACTCGCAGCCTGTATGATTGTTGTGCGAAGCCGCTGCCGGCGCGGATAAACTCGACTCTCGAACGTAGAACTGCTCCATTGCAAGGTCGAAACAAATGCATATGATGGACTCTCGATCGCACGCTCTTCTCGCTTGCTTGCTTCTCGCATCGCCGTTTTTTGCCGCACAGGAATCGGCTTGTGCCGCGCAAGACGCGCTCGCCCCGTCACCCATCCGCTGGATCTCCAGCACGGAGTCCGCGCCGTGGAAGCAGATGACGGTCGAAGCAGCTTCGTCGTCTGCGCAGATTTCCACAGCGCAGACCTCCGCCGCATTAGCCATTCAGTTGGACGACCACACCGCGTACCAGACCATCGACGGCTTCGGCAGTTGCTTCAACGACCTCGGATGGGATGCGCTACAGGCCCTGGATCCACCCGCGCGCGAACAAGCGCTACAGTCGCTCTTCGCTCCCGGCGGGGCCAACTTCACCCTGGGCCGCGCGCCGATGGGCGCTAACGACTTCGCCCTCGGCTGGTACTCCTACGACGAGACGCCCGGCGACTACGCGCTGAAGAACTTCAGCATCGACCACGACCGCCAGACGCTGCTCCCCTTTATCCACGCGGCCATGCGCTATCAGCCCGAGCTTGCCATCTGGGCTGTCCCGTGGTCGCCGCCCACCTGGATGAAGACCAACGGGGCCTACAAGGGAGGCGAGATGAAGGACGATCCCCAGGTCCTCGCCAGCTACGCCCTCTATTTTTCCAAATACATCCAGGCCTACCGCAGCGAGGGGATCCATCTCTTCGCGGTGATGCCGCAGAACGAGCCGCGATACAACAACAACGTCTATCCGCAGGCCGTCTGGTCCGGAGCGCTGATGAACGTCTTCCTGCGCGACTACCTCGTTCCTCGCCTGCGCCAGGACAAGCTCTCCATCGAGGTCTGGCAGGGCACCATCGTCAACGAGAACCTCGCCGACTACATCCTGCCCGTCCTCGACGACCCCAAAACCAACCCTTCCATCGCCGGCGTCGCCTACCAGTACGACGGCCAGAAGGCCTTCCTCGCCACGCACCAACGCTACCCCGACAAAAAGCTCATGCAGTCCGAGACCGAGTGCTACAACGCCGAAAACCTCTGGCAGCAGGGCCTCGTTACCTTCAGCAAGATCATCGAAGACACCAGCCACTTTGCGGGCAGCTATTTCTACTGGAACACCGTGCTCAAAGACGATGAGCCCAGCACCTGGGGTTGGCGCCAGAACAGCCTGCTCACCGTCGATCGCAAGACGAAGCAGGTCCGCTACAACCCGGCGTTCTACTCCATGAAACACTTCTCCGCCAACGTTCTTCCCGGCGCAAAACGCATCGCCGTCAGCGGCGGCCCCTTCAATGAGATCGTCGCGTTCGCCAACCCCGACGACAGCCAGGTCCTCGAATTCGAGAACGACTCTGACCAGCCAGTGGACGCAACCCTCCAGTCGGGCGGAAGGCTCTACCGCCTTCCCGTCCCTGCAAAGTCCATGAACACCGTCACCCTGAGCGCGCAGGGCATTCAGCGTCGTTGAATTCGACGGAGTGCGGCACTCTTGCCCGGCGAGAAAATCCTCTCATCCGGCTTGTGGCGATCGACCGGCCGTGGTATCGAATTCCATCCGCTGAGCAGCGTTTTGGCGGCGGAACTACCGCTCGCTGGACGACGGGGCGACCTGGCAGCGCATCGACGGCCCATTGCACCGGTACAAAAAAGGCCGGACACTCCAGATCCGTCTGCTTGAAAAAGATGTTCCGGTGAATGCCTTCATGACGAATGAAGTTCTTCTCGACAATTGGTCCGTATTTGGCAGCAACCTCCCGGCGGCGCCAATTCCCCAAGTATTCGCTCAACCGCGTCGTTTGCAGCCTTTTTGATGCCTGAAGAAAGCTCCAGCGAGATCTGCTGAATTGGATCGATCGAGATGGCGTAAAGGATTACCTCGCGGCCACCGTCGAGCATGTAAAAGAGGTCGAGCAGGTCTTTGATGCCGACGTCGTGGGCGGTGAGCGTGGGTGGGTAGTCGCGCGAGAAGCGAGGCACTGTGCGGGTGACGGTCCCGATGGGATTTCCGTCGGCTGCGGCGTCGATCATGAGAATACGGTCCGCGTTCTGCATCGGCTCAAGCAGCACAAATCCTCCGGTGCCGCCGTCGAGACACTCGATGTTGGGCGGAAGCGCGTGCGATTCGATGGCGCGGACGACGTGGACGCCTACGCCCTCATCGGCCATGAGGATGTTGCCAAGGCCAAGCACGAGGATTTTCGGAGTTCTATTCGGATTCCTATCGGTCACGCTTCTCTCGCTTCGTCAGGCTTTTCTGATTTGCCGCGCTTCTCGCGCTCGAACTTCCATCCGCCGATGATCGAGGATACCGTGCCGCGGCCCTCGATGTAGTCATGATAGAAGGCGAGGTAGACGTGGACGATGACAAAGATGACGAAGAACCAGAGGAAGAGGTGGTGCCAGAAGCGCACGCTCGCATCGCCGCCCATGAGGGGGACGATCCAGGTGAACATGCGCGGCAGCCAGGAGTTGCTCATGCTGGAGTAGAGCGCGAAGCCTGTGATGGTCTGCGCCACAAAGGCGAGGAAGATGAAGAAGTAGGTGAGTCCAGCGAGCGCGTTGTGGCCGGTGGAGATGGGGCCGTGCAGCTTGGTTTCGAGTACGTCGGCCTTGATGACATCGACGATCTCCTGCCGCTGCGAGGGCTTGAGCGGGAAGAAGGAGGTCCAGCGCGCGTACTTGTTGCCGGCGAACCCCCAGTAGATGCGCGCGGCGAAGTTGAAGATCCAGACGAAGGCGCAGGCAAAGTGGATAAAGCGCACCCATCCGAACCAGTACTGCTGGTAGGCTTCGGTGGAGTGAATGGCGTTGAATGGAGCGCCGATCAGGTAGCCGGTGACGCAGAGGCCGACCAGGCAGACTGCGTTGATGCCGTGATAGAGACGCACCGGGAGTTCCCACACATAGATGCGCCGATACTCGACTGGCTGCTGGAGTGCGACCGTTGACCCGCTGCTTGCGCCGATTCCGATGTCTGGAGCGCTCATGGCAATCTCACTCGAAGGAGACCTGGTGGAGGTGCCGTCCCTGCGGATCGTACAGATGCACGGCGCAGGCCAGGCACGGGTCAAAGGAATGGATGGTGCGCAGAATCTCGACCGGCTCGTCGATCTTCGCCACCGGCGTGCCGATCAGCGCCTGCTCGAAGGACGAACGCTGCTGTTTGGCGTCGCGCGGCGAGCCGTTCCAGGTTGTCGGCACTACCATCTGATAGTTCGCGATTGCCCCTTTGTGAATCTTGATGTAGTGTGCGAGCGCGCCGCGCGGGGCTTCGGTGAGGCCAACGCCTTCGGCATCGGCGGGCCATGTCTTCGGCTCCCAGAGCTGGCCATTGAAGGTGGAGACTTCGTTGATCTTCACGCGGGCCATGAGCTCCGCGTAGAACTCCTTCAGCCATCCCATTGCCAACGCTGCATCGAGCGCACGCGCCGCTACGCGTCCCAGCGTGGAGTAGAGCGCGCCGACGGGCACGTTGAGCTTGCCCAGCGTCGCGCCCACCAGGTCCTTCACATCCGTGCGTCCGGACGCATAGGCGACAATCAGACGCGCCAACGGACCGACCTCCATCGCCTGCTCCTTCCAGCGTGGAGTCTTCAGGAAGGAGTATTTTTCGTAGCCCTCCAGCGTCTCGAAGGGCGGCTTGGGACCGGTATAGTTCAGGTTCGTTTCGCCAGCCCACGGGTGAAGGCCTTCGTTGTCTCCGCCATCGTAGCTATACCAGGAGTGCGCGATGTACTCCTTGATCTCCTGCGTGTCGGTGGCATTAACCGGATATACGGTGCTGAGGTCACGACCGAGCACCACGCCACGCGGGTACTTGAACGAATCGATCTGGCTGTAGCCCTTGGTGGGGAACTCGCCGTAGCTGAGGTAGTTGCTGAGGCCGCCGCCGTACTTTGCCCAGTCCTTGTAGAACGAGGCGACCGCAAGCACGTCGGGGATGTAGACCTGGTTGATGAACTCGTCGGCCTGGTCGATGAGGCGAGAGACCAAGTTGAGCCGGTCGGAGTTGATGGCGGCCACTTCGTTCATGTCGATGGAGCAGGGGACGCCGCCGACCAGATAGTTCGGATGTGGATTTTTGCCGCCGAAGACCGTGTGAATCTTGATGATCTCCTTCTGCCACAGCAAGGCGTCGATGTAGTGGGCGACGGCGATCAGGTTCACCTCCGGCGGCAGCACATAGGCAGGATGGCCCCAGTATCCATTGGCGAAGATGCCCAGCCCGTTGGCGGCGAAGGACTTGATCTTGTCCTGCACTTCGGAGAAATAGGCGGGCGTGTTCTTGTCCCACTTGGAGAAGGACTGCGCCAGCTCGGCGGCCTTCTTCGGATCGGCCTTCAGTGCGTTGACGATGTCCACCCAGTCCAGCGCGTGCAGGTGATAGAAGTGAATCACGTGGTCCTGCACATACTGCGTGGTCATCATGATATTGCGGATCAGCTCGGCGGTGGGCGGCACACTGACGCCCAGCGCGCTCTCCACGGCACGCACGCTGGTGAGAGCGTGCACCGTGGTGCAGACGCCGCAGACGCGCTCTGTGATGGCCCAGGCGTCGCGCGGATCGCGGCCGATGAGGATTTTTTCCAGGCCGCGGACCATGGTGCCCGAGCTGTAGGCATCGGTGATGTAGCCGTTCTCCACCACTGCCTCGATGCGCAGATGGCCTTCAATGCGAGTTACCGGATCGACGATGACGCGTGCCATGGCTCAGGACTCCTTCTGGTCTTCAGCGTGTACTTCCGCAATCACGCGCCGCTTGCGAATGTTAGTGACCACGGCATGAGCCGCGACCCCGGCCAGCGTGGCGAGGCCGACCACCGTGCCTACCGTGTCCGCGGTGCTCTCCACACCGAAGCCGGGGAACGAGGGCAGATGATTGTAGAATGGCCCGTTGTCCCAGAAGCCCGCCTCGCTGCAACCGATGCATCCGTGGCCGGACTGGATGGGATAGCTGGTGCCCTCGTTCCACTTGATGACCGAGCAGGCGTTATAGGTGACCGGACCGCGGCAGCCCATCTTATATAGGCAGTAACCCTTGCGCGCGTTCTCGTCGTCGAAGGCCTCGACGAAGAGGCCGGCGTCGTAGTTGGCGCGGCGGTAGCAGGTGTCGTGGACGCGGCGACCGTAGAACTCCTTGGGGCGGCCCAGATCGTCGAGCGCGGGGATCTGGCCCAGCACGAGGAGGTGGGTGATCACGCCCATCATCACGTCAGCGATCGGCGGACATCCGGGCACGTTGATCACCGGCTTGTCCACCAACTTGTAGATCGGCGTCGCGCCGGTCGGATTCGGCTTGGCGGCCTGCACGCATCCGTTGGAGGCGCAACTGCCCCACGCCACAATGGCGGCCGCATCCTTCGCAACGGTTTGCAGGATTGATTCCGCGGTCTTGCCGCCGATCATGCAGTAGACGCCGTCCTCACGGGTGGGCACCGCGCCCTCGACCAGGACGATGTACTTGCCCTTGTGATCGCGGATGGTGTCGGTGAGGCACTTCTCCGCCTGGAATCCGGCGGCTGCCTGCAATGTCTCGGTGTAGTTGAGCGAGAGAACGTCGAGCAGCACGTCGAGGACAATGGGGTGCGAGGCCCTGAGGAACGACTCGCTGCAGCAAGTACACTCCTGAAAGTGCAGCCACACGACGGCAGGCTTCTCCGCCTTCTCGAAGACTGCTGCGACCTGGCCTACGCCGGTGCGCCCCAAGCCAGCCATGGTTGCGGCCACAGTGCAGAACTGGAGAAAGTCTCTGCGGCTGTAGCCCTTTTGCTGCATCGATTGCCAAATAGATAGACCCATGCCGACCTCGCTCGCTCGTGCATGCACCGGTGAGATGCGTAGGATCCGCAGCGCGATGTCAGCCATGCGGCCCATGCAAAATCTCCGACGAATTGCTGCGAAGCTACGCCGTGGCCACAACCGGTGAATGTGACCACCATCACACTCGATTGGCGTGGCGTGGTGTGACGAGGGGTATAGTTGTGATGTACATCACATTGACATCGGCTGGTATCCACTACTCTCGTTGGAGATCGAGCACCCGCGAGGATCCGCGCAAAGTACGTGAGCCGTGGCGCCATGAGACGATTGCTGACACGGCATCGCAGTAAGAGCGGCACGGAGTCTGGTTATGCATGAGCTCTCCATCGCGGAATCCATTCTGGAGGCCGTACGCAAGGAGTTGGTGAGTTATCCCGGAGCCCGGCCAACGCGTGTTGGCCTGCGCATTGGAGAACTGGCGGCGGTCGATGTGGATTCACTCAGCTTCTGTTTCGAGTCGGTGGTGCGAGGTACGGAATGGGAGAGTCTGCAACTGGATGCGCAGCTCTGTCCGCAGCGCCGCACCTGCAACGACTGCGGCAAGGAGTTTGCAGTCGTGGAATACAATTCGCACTGCCCCATGTGTGCCGGGTGCAACACCACGCCGAGCAGCGGGGATGAACTGGATTTCGATTACCTGGAGGTAGAGACCAGTGGAACGCCTGCCATTGAAGTCAAAGGTGCTGAGTGAGAACCAGATCGTCGCCGAATCTCTTCGGGAACGATTCCGCTCGCACGGCGTGCTTTGCCTGAACCTGATCAGCGGACCAGGGTCGGGCAAGACGGCACTGCTGGAGCGCACGCTTGCCAGCTTCGATCCAGCAATGCGGGTCTGCGTGCTTACGGGAGACATCCAGACAGATAACGATGCGCGCCGGCTGGCGCAGTACGGCTTCCCTGTGCAGCAAATCACGACCGGCGGCACATGCCATCTTGACGGCCGCATGATTGAAAAGCATCTGGCAGCCTGGGACCTGGATGAGATCGATCTGCTATTCATCGAAAATGTCGGCAATCTTGTCTGCCCGTCGAGCTACGATCTGGGCGAGGCGTCGAAGATTGTGCTGCTGAGCGTGACCGAGGGCGACGACAAGCCGCTCAAGTATCCATCCATATTTTTCAAGTCGGACCTTTTCATCCTCACCAAGATTGACCTGCTGCCCTACGTTCCCTTCAGTGCGGAGGTTGTTGAGGCGAATGCGCGGCTGGTGCATCCCGGCATCGAGATCGTGCGCACGTCCTCGACGGCCGAGGGAGGGCTGGATGCATGGCTCGCCTGGATGAAACATCGTATGACTCAGGCGCGGCAAGATGCGCTGGTTCCGCTTCAGTTGCCCTGATCCCCACCATGGCCACCATCCCCATCGCGCCGGTAGTACGCAGACTCATTCATGTGAAGGGGATCGTGCAGGGCGTAGGATTTCGACCGTTCGTGTACGCCCTGGCGCAGTCGCTGTCGCTTACCGGTGCCGTGTTCAACACATCGGCTGGGGTCACCATCGAAATCGAAGGCGAACTTTCCTCAGTGGATCTTTTTCTAAGCGAATTGAGCGCAAATCCCCCGCATCTATCCGAACTCGCCGGAGTTTCCGTCTGCGAGATCGAGTCTCGTGGAGATACCGTCTTCTCCATCCTGCCCAGCAAGGGACAGCTTGGCGAATTTGCCCTGGTCTCGCCCGATGCGGGTACCTGCGATGCATGTTGGAACGACGTGGGCGATCCACTCAACCGCCGCTACGGCTACCCATTCACCAACTGCACTCACTGTGGCCCGCGCTACACCATCATCCGCGACGTTCCCTATGACCGCGCCTCCACCACCATGGCCAGCTTCACGATGTGCCCGGCGTGCGCGGCGGAGTACGCCGATCCTGCGGACCGTCGCTTTCACGCACAACCCAATGCGTGTCCTGTGTGCGGGCCCTCGCTTGCACTGCTGGGTCGAGGCGAAGCACTCGGACCAGATCTATTTACTGGCCGCAACTCACTTGAGACTTTGCACAAGGCACGGGCGCTTCTGCATGAAGGTGGAATCCTGGCAATCAAAGGTCTGGGCGGCTTTCTGCTCGCCTGCGATGCGGCCAACGAGGCAGCCGTCGCCGAGTTGCGCAGGCGCAAGCAGCGGCCCGCCAAGCCATTCGCCCTCATGGTCCGGGACTTCGCCGCGGTTAAATTGCTCTGCGAAGTCTCTTCCGGCGATGAGGCTGCTCTATTGCATCTGCGGCGGCCCATTGTGATTATGCCGCGCAACCCAACAGCGCCGATCGCCGCTGGAATCGCTCCCGGCAACCATACGGTCGGCATCATGCTGCCGTACACTCCGCTGCACTACCTATTGTTCAGCGACTCGCCAGACCAGGCTTCGGAGTTCCCCGCTCTTGTCATGACCAGCGGCAACCGGAGCGAAGAGCCTATTGTGGTCTCGAACAGCGAAGCGATGCGGCGGCTTGACGGCGTCGTCGATTGGTTTCTTCTTCACAATCGCGACATTGCCATGCGTGTCGACGATTCGGTGGTCCGCACCTTCGAGGGTCGCGAACGCGTCCTGCGGCGTTCGCGCGGATACGTCCCCCACGCGATCGACCTCGGTCGCACCGTGTCGGAACTGGTCGCATTTGGGGGTGAGCTGAAGAACACGTTTTGCCTCACGAAAGGACGTCATGCCATTCTGAGCCAGCACATCGGCGACCTTCAGAACTTCGAGACCGAGGAGTTCTTCCAGGAGACGCTCGCGCGGATGCAGAGCCTTTTCCGGGTAGAGCCCTGCGCAGTGGCCCATGATCTTCATCCGGGATACAGGAGCACGCGCATGGCGCTCGCGTCGGGGATTGAACGCAGGTTCGCCATTCAGCATCATCACGCCCACATCGCCAGTTGCATGGCCGAGAATCACCTGGGCGGCGAGGTGATTGGCGTTGCCTTCGACGGCACCGGCTACGGCAGCGACGGCTGCATCTGGGGCGGCGAATTCCTTGTCGCAAGCCTCTCGCAATTCACCCGGGGCGCCCATTTGCGCTACGTCGCGCTGCCGGGCGGGGACGCGGCGGTTCGCCAGCCCTGGCGCATGGCCCTGAGTTATCTGCGCGACGCATTCGGCCCAAGCAGCCTTCCCCACCTGACGTGTTTCGATTCGATCCCGTCAAGGCAGTTCGAGCTTGTCGATGCGATGCTCACCAAGCGCATCCAGACTGTCGAGACATCCTCCGCGGGCCGGCTCTTCGACGCGGTGGCCGCGCTGCTCAGTCTAGCTTCGGAGGTTACATTTGAAGGTCAGGCAGCCATCGCGCTGGAAACGGCCGCCGCACCGGACATTGCCGGCAGCTATCCCTTCGACCTGCAAGCAGGCGGGTCCTCCGGCGAGGCTTCAAGCGACATCCTAATCGTTGACCTGCGTGCCACGATCGTCGCTATCGTCAAAGCAATGAGCGCAGGGCACCCCACTTCAGAGATTGCCGCGCGCTTCCACAATACGTTGAGCGCAGCCATCGCAGAGGGTTGCTCCCGAATCAGATTATCCAGTGGTCTGCGTCGCGTTTGTCTCAGCGGCGGGACCTTCCAGAACATGTACCTGTTGCGTCGAACGGTGGTAGAGTTACGGCTCCGCGACTTTGAAGTATTTCTTCATGCCGCGGTGCCCGCAAACGACGGCGGAATCTCGCTTGGACAAGCCGTCATCGCCGATGAACTCCTCCATACCGGAGGCTGATCTGGTGGGTGATCGTTCGCAGTTAAGAGGAGTTCAGCATGTGTCTCGCCATTCCCGGCAAGGTTCTCAGCACGTTCGACCAGCACGGCCTTCGCATGGCGAAGGTCCAGTTCGGCGGTGTCGTCCGCGAAGCTTGTCTCGAATACGTTCCCGAGGTCCAGGCCGGTGAGTATGTACTTGTTCATGTCGGCTTCGCACTGAGCCGGATCGACGAAGCTGAGGCGGAACGCACGTACCAGGCTTTGCGGGAGCTCGGCCAACTGACAGAACTGGAAACTCCCGTGGACGATGAGCTTGATGAGCGGGCCCAGTTCGTACCAGTCAAAATTGACCCTGGGGGCGACGGACGATGAAATACCTCGACGAATATCGCGACGGAAAAATTGCGGCCCAGATCGTCGACCAGATACGGCGAACGCTCACGCGTCCCTGGGTCGTGATGGAGGTCTGCGGCGGCCAGACCCACTCCATCGTCAAGAATGGCATCGACTACCTGCTGCCTGCCGGCGTGGAACTGGTTCACGGCCCGGGCTGCCCCGTCTGCGTTACGCCGCTCGAGATGATCGACAAAGCGCACGCCATCGCCCGCCTGCCGAACGTCATCTTCTGCTCGTTCGGAGATATGTTGCGTGTGCCTGGCTCCGATGGCGATCTATTCACCATCAAGTCGCTTGGCGGCGATGTTCGCGTCGTGTATTCGCCGCTTGAGTGTCTCAAAATTGCTCGCGCCAATCCGCAGAAGCAGGTCGTCTTTTTTGCGATTGGCTTTGAGACGACCGCTCCGGCCAACGCCATGCTCGTCTGGCGGGCCCGCGAAGAATCCCTGAACAATCTCTCGCTGCTCGTCTCCCATGTGCTGGTCCCGCCTGCACTGGAAGCGATCCTCGACGCGCCCGGCAACCGTGTCCAGGGTTTTCTTGGTCCTGGCCACGTCTGCGCCGTCATGGGATACCGGGAGTACGATCCCATCAGCGCCCGCTACCACGTTCCCATTGTCATCACCGGCTTTGAACCGCTCGACATCCTGCAAGGCACACTGATGACGATCCAGCAACTGGAGTCGGGCAGAGCTACGGTCGAGAATCAATACTCCCGCATTCTCGATCGCGAGGGGAACCGGGCCGCGCAGAAGCTGATCGCCTCGGTCTTCAAAGTCGGCGACCGCAAGTGGCGCGGTATCGGCACCATTCCCATGAGCGGATACCATCTGCGCGACGAGTTCTCGCGCCATGACGCGGAGAAGCTCTTCGACGTGGCCGGGATTGCACCGCTCGAGCCGGAGATCTGCATCAGTGGCCAGATTCTTCGCGGCCTCAAGAAGCCACATGATTGCCCGGCCTTCGCAACCCTTTGCACACCGCAACGCCCGCTCGGCGCCACCATGGTCTCAGCCGAAGGAGCATGCGCCGCCTACTACACTTATGGTCGTCACCTAAGTCCTCACGGGTTCGATCCGTTACACCAAGCGATCCGTGAAACGGAAAATGTCCATGCCAACCGCTGATGAAATCTCCAAAATCCTGGGAGCTAGTGGTCCGGACATCGTTCCAGCGTCCGCGCCGTTCGGCTCCTGCCCGCTGCCCATCTTCGACCACAAGCGCATCGTGCTGGGCCACGGCAGCGGGGGCAAGCTGACCGCCGACCTCATCGAGAAGGTATTTCTGCCCGCCTTCCGCAATCCCACGCTCGACAAAATGGACGACCAGGCCGTACTCAAAATCGGGAACCTGCGCCTCGCCTTCACCACGGACTCGTTTGTGGTTACGCCGATCTTTTTCCCCGGCGGGGACATTGGCAGGCTTGCAATCCACGGAACCGTGAACGATCTGGCGATGAGTGGCGCAAGGCCACTCTATCTCTCCGCCGCTTTTATCCTCGAAGAAGGTCTCGCGGTGGACGATCTTCGCCGTGTGGTCGAGTCGATGCGCGCCGCCGCTGCTGAAGCCGGCGTCCAACTCGTCACGGGCGACACCAAGGTTGTCAACCGGGGCAAGGGCGATCAGATCTTCATTACCACGACGGGGATCGGCATCATCGAGAACGATGTCAATATCTCCGCCGACCAGGCCCGTCCGGGTGACAAGATCATTCTTAGCGGCACCATCGGCGACCACGGCATGACGATCATGTCGCAGCGGGAAGGTCTCGAGTTTGAGGGCGCAATCGAGAGCGACTGTGCCTCGCTCAACGAGCTTGTCATCACGATGCTCTCCACCTCAGCCTCAACTCAGCGTCGCGATTTCATCCACACCATGCGCGACCCCACCCGCGGCGGCGTCGCAACCACCCTCAATGAGCTCGCCAAGCGCGCCAATGTCGGCATCGTCATTGACCAGCGTTCCATCCCCGTACGAGAGTCTGTCAAAGGTGCCTGCGAAGTTCTCGGTCTCGATCCGCTGTATGTCGCCAATGAAGGGAAACTGCTCGCGTTCGTCGTGCCGGAGATGGCGGATGACGTACTCGACCGAATGCGGCAGCATCCGCTAGGCAGCAACGCTGCCATCATCGGCGAGGTCGTCGACACTCACCCCGGCATGGTCCTGATGAAGACTGAGATCGGCGGCACGCGTGTGCTCGACGTAATGTTCGGCGAGCAGCTTCCCCGCATCTGCTGATCGCTCGGAGCGAAGGCCGCATAAAGGCGATTGGACCTTTATGGACCCACGCTTTTCTTGTGGGGCTGTCCTAGATAATTCCCAATGAAGGGGAAAGAACTAGGATGGTGGTTGTATGCGGAAGAGTCGATTGAGCTGGGCGCAGCAGAGGCGATTGATCGAGCATTTCGTGGCTGGGCGACGGCTCGGACGGCGGCCTCGCTGTGGGCGTCAATAAGAATACGGCGACGTTTTACTTTCATCGTCTGCGCCAGATCATTGCTCTTCACAGTGAAGAGTCGACCCAGTTCTTCGGCGAGATCGAGGTCGACGAGAGTTACTTCGGCGGATGGATTCGCCGAGCGCGACGCCGCTCTGTTGATGCTGCATGAGTGGCAGAAAGACCGCTCGCGACGCATCACCGTGGGCGCGGACAAGGCTTACGACACCAAGGATTTCGTCGCTGCAGCGCGCGAGTTGAATGGTGCGCCTCACGTTACAAAAAACGACAAGGGCCGCCGCCGCAATCTGGATCGCCGCACCACGAGACAGCCCGGCTACGCCATCAGTCTGAGTCGGCGCTGGCTGGTCGAAAAGGGCTTCGCATGGCTGAAGCAGACCGGCCCGCTGCGCCAGGTCAAGCTGCGCGGACTGGAGAAAGTCGACTGGCTGTTCGTCTTCAGTTGCGCCGCGCACAACCTGCTGCGACTGCCCAGGCTGATCGCGCAAAGATACGCGAAAGGACTCAGGGAGCAATGCGCCTGAAGACAGCCGGAGAGCCTGAAACGGCCTTCAACGAGGACGCAAAAGCCGCATAAACACTCGCAAAACGCGAGATCCGAACCAATTCAGCCTCCGCAACTACACGGATCACCCATGAAACCGACTGCTGATCCGATTTTCAACAAGTTCCTAAAAACGCCTGCTGCGTCGCACACAGATACGCACGATGGAAGGCCGCGCCGCTGACCATCGAACGCATCGAGAAGACCTGTAGTTTGATCCGTTCGCCATCCAGATCGGCATACGCCTCGTACCAATCAACCTGCGCCTCGACGCCCCAGTCGTAGCTCTGCGGGACGAACGTCTCATACTGGGCCAAATCAGAATGCCAGAATCAATTCCTTGCCTCAATTCAGGACAGTAGTTTGTATAGTCAGATAAAAGCCGATGTAGCCTCCTGAACGGAAGGTCTCAATTTCGGCTGACCAGACTCAACCGTGATTAATGCAGCTTCCGGCACGGAGGCTGTATGCATTTGCCGCTTAGAAACATTTGGATACTCATTGCTAGCATGGCGGTCGCCGCCTCAGCCGGATGCGGAATGCAAGTTGAGAAGTTCTCGGAGAGTGTACAGCCCGCTATTACTGCATTATCAATCACACCTCAGTCACCAAGCATCCTTATAAATCAGAACGCGCAACTCAAAGCAGTAGCGAGCTATGGGAACGGAAGCACAACGGATATTACCTCGACGGCAGAATGGACGAGCAGCGCACCTGCCGTCGCCACCGTAGATGGCCAGGGTCTTCTGACCTGCCAGGGTGCGGGAAGTTCCCTGGTCTCGGCGCTCTCAGGAGGAGTTACCGCAGGGACCTCCTTGACGTGCTCCGCCCCACAGATTACTGACATTCATCTGAGTTCGATGACTACAGTTATTCGCTCTGAATCTCCCTATCAGTATCAGATGCTGGCTGACTACCCCAATGGAGTGACGACGGATGTGTCGGCAAACACTTCCTGGCTAACAGACCCTTCTATTGCGAGCATCTCCGCTAATGGCCTGGTGCTTTGTAATCATCCGGGAGAGACAACAGTGTCTGGTACTTATTCTGGAATGACTGCCCAATCTTCCTTTACCTGCGTCCTACATTCCATCACTCCGAATCCAGGATTTGTCGAATCAGCGAAGACCTTCGATGGCCCGTTCGCATCATGGACTAATATCAAAACAGCTTTTGGAGCGAAAGGGGATGGCGTTACGGACGATACAGCTGCGCTCCAGGCAGCGTTTAACTCACTTAGCAATTCCACGCCCGTATTATGGATTCCACATGGAACCTATTTAATCACTGGGACTCTTACTGTTATAGGTAATACAAACATTACAATCCTCGGCGAAGATCCACTCACTACTACTATAGTGTGGGGCGGGCCCCAGGGGGGTACCATGTTTGTACTGAACGGCGTTGAAGGCCTCAACCTCGGACGGATCACTTGGGATGGTCGTGGTGCCACTAGCGTCGCTGTTGAAATCATGTGGGACAAAGTTCACTACAGTTATCCGACAAGAAGCCTGATTCATGACAGCCGCTTTTACAATAGCGCCATTGGTTTCCTGACAGGATGGGGCGGCGGTGATAGTGGCGAACTGACATTGGATCGGGTCCATTTCGATCACAACTCCACTGCAGGAATCAGCAATGTAGGCACGCTAAATTTCAACGTGATCGATTCCTTGTTTACCGATAACGCTATAGGCGTATTTGGATACCAGGTGCTAGGAGGAACATTCAATGTTGCGAATAGTGTATTTGTGAGATCAACAACAAGCGATATCCTGCCCACCAGTGCAGGTCCCTTCTCGTTTAGAAACAACCTATCCGTCGATTCACAGGCGTTTTTCGTAGGAGGATTCGGCCCACCTTCTAACATTATCATACAAGGGAATACAATCTCTAACCCAGGTTCCGATCCAACGATTCTTACTGACCAAGGCCCTACGATACTTGCCGATAATCAGTTCGTGAACCTCGATCCAAGTTTTCATATCATGGGTATCAACGGATCCCCGCGTTACTTCCTCTCGGTTGGCAATTCCTATTCGGTTTCACAACCGTTTGGCCCCGCTTGCGGGCAATGCCCCGGCGTTGGAGTATACACAAGCGTCGATGAAGCCACCAGAGCCACTGACCCGGTATTATCCTTGACCGTTCCAACCGAGATATATATTCCCCCTTACAGCCACAGACCAGTCTTTGAGGTGCCCGCTGGATCAAGTAACGATGTGATTCAAAAGGCCATTAATGCTGCAGTAGCAGTGGGTGGAATCGTTCATATTCCTGCGGGAATCTACAATATTTATCAAACACTGACAGTTCCACCGAACGCGAGTGCCGGCATCCTTGGGGATGGTCTACTCAGTCAACTCCAGGCCTCCAATAGTTTGCAAGGCCCAATTCTAAGCATTTATGGCAAATCGGTTCAGCTGGAGGATCTGGGCTTTTACTCATACTCATCATCGTCCTCGGCCGATCAGATTGAATTGCACGAGCCCGATACACCAAATACACGCATCATCTGTGATGAGTGTGTGATTGCTGGCGCAGACCTTGAAGTGGATGGAATAGATGACGCTGCCATCGAGTTTAAAGTTGCCGAAATCGGCGAAATGGATTGGCCCCAGATTATTCATGGCGGAATCGCACGGCAAAATGGGATTCAGACCCTGGGAAGTCTTGGAGAGTATATGACGTCTACTTCGGGATACCAGGTAGATCTCGGCGGTCATTTGCTGATTGGGGATGGCTGGCACGATGCTGGCCAAGGCAGCACACAATTCGTACTCACGGGCGACGGAAGCGTGACTCAGCAGGGGGGGGTAATTTATAGTCCGCTATCGACAAGCAGTCCTGCTATGAGCCTTAACAATTACAAAGGTCGGCTTAGTCTGCTTGGACTCATAACAAACAGTTATCTCTCCGTCGATGCGGCGTCCACTGCAAATGTGTTCGCCGGCGCAGTTATGCAAGAGTTTGGAATAGGAACAAACCCTCTTTTGAGTTCAGGAACAAGCGCAAGCATTACTGATATCTCCGTCTCTACGACAGACGCGCTAGGCCAAAACGTGTCTTACTTTCCTGACACACCTACCATGCTCAGCTATATCGAACAAATGATGGCAATGTCCCGCACTCAATTCCTATCTCCACGGAAGCCTATCAGTTTCGATTCAACAAGCGTAAAGATGACGCGCATTATTAACCAAGTCAACTATGGCGGTGTTGGCATCCGGATTATGGACAGTGTTGCTTCCAGAGTTGTCGGCAGTTATTTGATTGGGGCAGCGAACGGTGGGGCTACACCTCTTCAGCTGGCCTGTGGATCTGGAGAGATCTCAATGGCTGGCACCTGGACATTGCAGGACGGAGGGGATGGTTTCTACGGATTATTGAGCATGGGAGCCATTTTGTCTGAAGGAGTTACTGCACATGGCAATGGCGATGGCTTAGCAATGGTCAGTGCCATGAGCAGCGCACGCGATCGGTGGATTATTACACAAATCGGGGACGGTTCTGCGAAGATTATAAATCGTGCAACTGGCAATGTATTGACGCAATCAAACACAGGATGTGCGTATTCCGCAAGCGACACTGGAACGTTAAATCAACAGTGGCTGGTCGGTGGAACGAGTGCGGCGTCGTCTCCTATGTCTCAAACTGTTCCCACCGTTACCTCTATTTCTCCCGCCGCCAGCGACACCTCGGGTGGGACGAGTGTCACCATCACCGGCTGGGGCTTTACCGGGTCTACCGCCGTCGCCTTCGGCTCGACGCCCGCGGGATCATTCACGGTGGTGAGCGATACTTCGATCACCGCGGTCTCTCCCGCGGGAACAACAGGGGCGACAGTCGACGTGACGGTTACGAACTCCCTCGGCACGAGCGCCACCGGTACGTCTGACACATTTATCTATAACAATAATAGTTGGAACAACACGAGTTGGCCGCTGCGCCAACAGATAACCATCAACCCTGCCCACGTCGGAGGGGGTACAGAAGACGAGACCAACTTCCCCGTCCTCATCTCCCTCTCCGGCCTCTCGAATATCAACGCTAACGGTAGCGATATCCGATTCACTGCTTCGGACGGCGTCACCCTGCTTCCGAGAGAGATAGAGTCTTATGCGGGCGGCACCCTTACCGCATGGGTTAATATCCCCACGATCTCCCATACCACTAGCACGTCCATCTATATGTATTATGGCAATCCCGCCGCCACCGAACCGTCGGCGACATCGACCTACGGTTCGCAGAATGTCTGGAACAATGGTTATGCCGGCGTATGGCATACGAATGATAACAACGGAACGTTGAACTTAAATGATTCGACGACAAATGGAAACAACGCGAGAAATAATGGAAGCGTAGCGACGACAACGGGGCCGATAGACGGGGCGGCAGCGTTTATTAGCCAAACTGGATCGGCAGTTATTGATACAAGCCTCGACGCACAGCCAAGCGCGATTTCTCAGACCACATGGAGCGCATGGGTGTATTTTACCTCTAATAGTGGCAATGGCAGTAACGGCGATGCCAGCATCATGTCTGATGATGTTGGGGGATACGGCAGGGACATCGAATCAACTCGTGGCGGAGACGGGAATTACCACATATTTTATGGTGCCAGTAACTGGGCGCCAACCAGCGCGCCTTTGAATCAATGGCAACTTATCTCCCTCGCTTACGCTTCCGATAATGTATATTTCTATCGCAATGGGATTCAATATACTCTTGGCATAGCTCCCACCTGTCCTTCCTCCAATACCGATTTCAACTTCGGCGGCGGTGCCACCGGAGTTATTAACGGCCTTATCACCGAGGTCCATGTTTCTTCTGTTGTCCGGTCAGCCGGCTGGAATTCAACTGAATATCAGAACCAGAGTTCTCCTTCTACGTTCTACACGGTTTCGCCTACTATGGCCCAAAGGATCGCGACTTCTTCGCCAACCGTTAGTTCTATATCTCAGACCGTCGGCAACATTTTGGGTGGGACGAGCGTGACCATCACCGGCACCGGCTTCGCTGGGACTACCGCCGTCGACTTCGGCTTGATCCCTGCCGTATCCTTTATCGTAAACAGCAGCACATCGATTATCGCGGTTTCTCCCACGGGACCAACAGGGGCGACGGTAGACGTGACAGTCGTTAATTCCCTCGGCACGAGCGCCACGAGCTCAACCGATCAGTTCACATATTATGCTACGTCGGTCATTACGGGGCTTTCCGCGGTTTCCGGTAGCACCCGCGGCGGGACGAGCGTGACCATCACCGGCAGCGGATTTACCGGAACGAACGCCGTCGACTTCGGTTCGACACCCGCCGCATCCTTCACGGCTAGCGGTGACACGTCGATCACCGCGGTATCTCCCGCGGGAACGGCGGGGATAGTGGATATTACCGTCATCAATCCCGTCGGCACAAGCGTCACGGGCCTCGCCGACCAGTTTACCTATTCGGCCGCGTCGAGCACACCGGCGTTCACTGCGAGTAGCAGCCAAATCATTGGGGTAAATGCGATAAGCTCAATGGGATTCAGTACCCTCCCGTACTTCAAGGACGACGGTACGGTCTATCATGATGCTTCAAGCCATGACCCTACCGGCGATAACGGCGATCAGGGGCACGACCTATATCAAGATCCTAACAATGGCGATAATGTGCTGCTAGATGTAAAAGGTCCTGGGGAAATAGACGGCATATGGTTCACGAATTATCCGCCTACTGCCCCACTGTACATATATTTCGACGGTTCATCGACCCCGGCGGTGAATACAACCCTGGGGAATCTTCTTGACGGCGCAAACGTACCTTTTGTGCAGCCGTTGGTGGGATATTCCAATGCTTCGGACACGGATGACGGGATTGGCCGATCCGGATATTTTATGGATCTTCCGATGGAATTCGCGAAATCGGTAAAGGTTGAGATGCCCGGTGGAGTTGGATATTACAATATCTACTACCGCACCTTCGCGACGAGTACCGGTTTGACAACGTTCGACCCCACCCCCAGCGATTCGAACTACCAGAGTCCCTCTGCCGCTGCGGCGCTGTGGAGCAACACGACGGTCGATCCCAAGAGCACCGCCGGGAACATCGGTTTTTCGGATACCGCGAGTATCGGCGCGTTCACATCCTCCACGATAGCGAACATCACCGGAGTCGGTTCCGTGAACAGCATCAAGTTCCAGATTGCCTCAAGCAGTGACAATGACGCCACACTGGACAATGTATGGGTCGAGATGTATTTTGACGGCCAGGCGACCCCGAGCTATGCTCCCTTCGATATGTTCTTTGCCGAGAGCGAGTACGGCACCACCCATGCCCTACCCGTCGGTAAGGATGCCTCGGGCACCTACTACTGCTACTTCCCGATGCCCTATGATCAGTCGGCCAAGATCGTCCTCGTAAACCAGAATGGCTATGCCGTCAACTTGGTCTATCAGGTGCAATACAATACCGCACCGTATCTCGGCTTAGGAAATAGCGCAGGATACTTCAATGCTTACTACAACGACAGCTCGATTACCCCATTAGTGGCCGGACAAAACTACGAGATTCTGAATGTCACCAGTACCAAGGGGCAGTATGTCGGGATGGTATATAGCGCACCGTACGGCGGCTATCTGGAGGGCAACACGGAAGTGTACGTCGACGGCAGCCTATCCCCCCAGATCCAAGGCACAGGGACAGATAATTGGTTCAATGGCGCATATTATTTTCAGAATGGGGCGTTCACCCAGGCAACACACGGAGTTACTATCTTTCCCGCTAGTAGTTCTATCTACGCCTACCGGTTCGATCTGAACGATCCGATCTCATTTAACAACTCGATAACATTGGGGATGCAACACGGTCCCGTCAACAACGCTGGAGGAACTGTTTCCAGTCTCGCCTACTACTACGCCCTCCCCAGCTCGGGCATCACCCTCACCGATACTCTTGCCGTCGGCAGCTACACCGCGCGGACGAGCCATGAATATACCGTGAACGGCGAGGTGAGCACCCCCACGAACTCCTACTACTATGAGGGCGAAGCCGACGGCTACTACGGTCCCCTGATCACGGACACCGGGGACACGATGACCAGGAACACACAGTTCACCGTGGCCGTAAATCCCGCGAACAATGGCGTCAAGCTCCGAAGGAGGATGGATTACAGCGTCTTGAACCAGAAAGCCGAGGTCTATGTAAACGGCGCCCTCGTGGGGACTTGGTATGACGCGGGACAGAATACGACCTTGAGCTGGCGCGATTCCGACTTCGAGATTCCTGCGATTCTCACCCAAGGCCAAAGTTCCCTCAATATCAATATCGACTATGACAATACCGGCGGGACAGCATGGACCGAATATGACTACTGGGCGTATTCCTACCTCGATATCGACGACACTCCGTCCACGACCACCGCGTCTCCGGGTGGGGGATCTTCCAACTTTTCCCGGACCTGTGGCTCGCCAAAATGCTATCCCTGGGAAAAAACCGGACCTGGTGGATGGTCTCAGAGTCAGACTTTGCAGTAATTATCGACTGGAGACGAGAGGCAAGTGGCCCACATGCACCCTGCTATAGATGATCGGCCCCGGCTTTTCTGAGCCAACGTGAGTGTTAGTCATCAGCTGGTTTGAAGCGCCTGTAATGTCATGCCGGCTCAACCGGTTGATGCAACACCATCTCATAGGAATGATTTTTCTAAAGGTGGTGTTTATGGCGCAAGGAAAACGGGATAGGCTCTCCGCGGAGCAGCGGACCGACATGTGGTGCCGCTGGAAAATGGGAGAGTCGTTGCATGAGATTGGGCGCGCCTTCGGCAAGGGTCATGGTTCCATTCGGTTCTTGCTGACGCAGCGCGGCGGTATAGTTCCTGCAGCTCGTAGGCGTTCACCGCGAACGCTCACGCTGGCCGAGCGGGAAGACATCTCACGAGGAATCTCTTCCGGTTCGTCGATTCGTGAGATAGCCAGAGGGTTGCATCGGGCTGTGTCGACGGTGAGCCGGGAGGTGGCGCGCCACGGCGGACGTCCACTCTATCGAGCCAGTGAAGCCGACTCCCAGACCTGGGAGTCGGCTCTGCGGCCTAAGGTGTGTCTTCTTGCCACCCACGTGAAGCTGCGGATGATCGTCGCCAGTAAACTGATCCTGGACTGGTCGCCGCAACAGATTTCGGGATGGTTGAAGATACGGTATCCCAAGAACGAGAGCATGCGCGTGTCCCACGAAACCATTTACCGCAGCTTATTCATCCAGGCCCGGGGAGTGTTGAAAAAAGAGCTGATTCAGCACCTCCGGTCCAAGCGGCTTATGCGTCGCTCACTGCACTCTCGGGCTGACGGACAGTCCCGAGGTCAGATCGTCGATGCCATCTCTATCCGGGAAAGACCTGTAGAAATTGAAGACCGCGCTATTCCCGGTCATTGGGAGGGCGATCTGCTCAGCGGCACC